>OKSB01003993.1_pt1 | contig 11067 bp, 6 predicted proteins | sample 1601171 | NCBI WGS metagenome assembly OKSB01 (sample SAMEA3541496, study PRJEB24748) | human gut metagenome | biome: human gut; feature: human-associated habitat; material: faeces | place: China | collected 2012 | reverse complement strand
CGATGACCAGCTCCTTGCCGAGCTGATCGGCGAGGATGCGCGCGATCTGCACGTCGTAGCCCTCGGCGTAAGCGCCGGCGACGTTCTCCACGGGAACGTTGGTGTCGGTCGCGGCGCTCTCCTGCCAGTTGCTCGGCGCGTAGGCGCATTCCATGCCGACGCGGAACTGGCTGCTTTCAGTCGCGGGCGGATCGGCTTCTTCGGCGGGGGTGTTTGCGTCCTGCGCGGGGGGCGTCGTGCCCGCGCCGCAGGCGGTGAGGGCGAGCAGCATGAGGGCTGCGAGCAGGGTAGCGATGGTTCTTCTGAGGTTCATGGTGTTGCTTCCTTTCTGAATGGAAATTGGCTCCGTGGGGGGAGTCGGCCCTTCGTTGTCCGCGCCAACGAGTTCGGAAACAGAAAAAGCCGTAAATGCTCGCGTGGAGCATTTACGGCAAATGATCTGCAATACCGGCAAAACCGAAAACGGCCTGCCGACTCTTCGATAGCGCTCCACAAATTGTGACAGTCCGGCGGATCTTCTCCGACGAGCCAGCGGAAAACGGCACAGGAACCGTTCCCCACTTCGGCGGCTTCCCCTTTCCCTTTGTCCCGGATCTCTGCTCCGTATGGACTCGGTACTCTTGTCGGCCGCGCCTCTATCTCGCTCAACTGAATTGAGCCTATTCAATTGTTGACGTGAAGATACTACGGCGGCGCGCAAATGTCAAGCCCCCGCGGAGCGGTTCTCAAATTCTTGACAATCTTGCGCCGAAAATCCTCGCGGCCTTGTAGAATTTTACTATTCACACGGTTATTTATGCGCGGCAAAAGCGCGCGAAAAGGCTCGAGACGACCGCTTAACGGAATATTTATGCTCTCTGCCGCTCTGCGCCCTCCGTTTTAGGACGCTTTAACATAGTGCAAAGCGGGCGCTTTGCCAAGTAAATACAGCAGCGACGCGAAGCGGCAAGGCGGCTTTGGCGAAATGCACGGATTCTCGAAAAATGTTGCGCGAAATTTGTCATTTTCTTACAGGAAAAAGGTTGATTTTTTTACACGGGCGTGCTATGATATCGCCATAAAGTGCAAAAAGGGGCCATGGCCCCTTTTCTGTTCCCGACCGGGAACAGATGTGCTGTGCTCGCCCGCGGGGAGCCGCGGAAAATATACTTATAGGAGGACCTTTTATGAAACGTAAATTGCTATCCGTTTTACTGACGCTTTGCCTCGCGTTCAGCTTGCTGCCCACCGCCGCCCTGGCGGAAGGAGAGACGGCGAATGTCGCTGAAGTCAATGGAACTAAGTATGCGACACTGCAGGCGGCTGTTAATGAGGCTGATAACAAAACAGTGAAACTGTTGGAAGATGTGACCGAGAGTATTACGATTCCGGCTGACAAGACTGTTACGCTTGATTTGAATGGTAAGAAATTGGTCAACTCTGCAACTGCTCAGGACACAAACGTTGTAGACAGTTCTCGCAAGCACACCATCACTAACAACGGTACTTTGACTATTCTTGATAGCGTTGGTACTGGTGTTGTGGACAATGTGAGCCACGGCCGTGCTGCACTTTACAACGCGGGAACGATTGTCGAAATTAAGGGCGGCAAGTTCACACGTAGCGTAGATAACAGCACCGATGCAACGAGCGCGAAGGGAAATAGCTGGTATGTTGTCTACAACGCTGAAAATGCGACTATTAGCAAGATTTCCGGTGGAGAGTTCCTCGCAGTCGGCAAATTCTCCTCGCTGTTCTGCAACTGCGGTTCGATTGGTGAAATTTCCGGTGGCACATTTACGCAGGACGGTTTCATTGCTTTCAAGAATGAGGGCACTGTAGACAAAATCAGCGGCGGTACTTTCGCCTCCGAAAAGGAATCTTGCATTCAGAACTGGGGTTCTATTGGCGAAATTACCGGCGGTACGATCACCGCTGGCAGCATTGGTATTTGGAATTTTAGCTCTGATACATACAGTTCTGTCGGCAAAGTTGGCAATATCTCCGGTGGTAATATTTCCGGCACTACCGCTGCAATCCGTCTGAATGATTACGACACTGTCTATAAAGACAATGATAAAAATGTAAGCAAGCCGTCTGAAACTAACAAGGCAAGTATTTCTATTTCTGCTGGTAATTTTTCTGGTGCACTTGAAGTCGGCGAAAACACGATTCTTACCATCACCGGCGGTGCTTTCACCGATATTGCCAATGCTGTCAAGTATGCTGCTGACGGTGCGACCATCAAGCTGGCTGATGATGTGACGAGAAATAGTGGTATGATCGAAGTTCGCAAGCCGTTGACTGTGGACTTGAATACCCATAAGCTGACTTCTCCCGGTGGTTTTGATATCTATGCTGACCTTACAGTGAAGAATGGCCAAATGGAAACCGTTAATTGGGCTGCGTGGGTACAGAACGGTGCAAAGTTGGTTGTTGACAAGGATGTTATGATCAAAGCAACCAGTACTGCTGCTGATAAGGGCGGTATTGCTATTCAGCATAATGGTTCTGCTGTTACAATTTATGGCTCTGTTGAGGCTGCCGGCGGCAATACTGTTTCCGGTATTGGTAACAAGGAAGATGGCGGTGTAACAATCAATATCGAAGATGGCGCTGTCATCAAGAACACAAACGAAGGTGGCTTGGGTATTTATTATCCCAATACCGCTGAGCTGAACATCAAGGGCGGCACCATCACCGGCGCAACCGGAGTATATGTCAAGTCCGGTAAGACCACCATTACTGGCGGCGTCATCAACGGCACCGGAGCAAAAAAAGACTATGAGTATTACGGCAATGGTGCTGTTACAACTGGTGATGCCTTTGTTGTGGATAAGTGTAATTATCCCGGCGGCGATCCTACGGTAGAGATCAAGGGCGGTTATTTCAACAGCGCGAATGCTGCGAGTGTTGGTAGCTATGTCGGCAATGGAGCAACGGGTCTCGTGACCGGATTTGTCACCGGCGGTTATTTCACCTCCGACCCCAGCGCATACAAGGCTGAAGGCAAGTTTGTTGTTGCATCTGATAAGGCCGGCTACAGCTACATGATCAGTGGCACTGCTCCTACCAAGGCAGAAGTGATTGTGAATGACAAGACTGCTGTCACTGTGCCCACTAATGAAAATTTGACCGATGCAGATAAGACTGCCATTCAGACCAAGACTAATATTGACGGCGTGGCCGAGGCAGTTGCGGGCAGCAAGGACGCAATTGTTAAGAAGGCCGGTGTAGACGCATCTACAGTTGAAAAAGATAAGTTGATCGAAGTTGAGGTTGCAGTGGATGTTGCAGTGAGCGATGTTCAGAAAAACGAGGAAGGTACGGCTGTTTCTTCGATTACCTTTACTGCAAAGCCGACTGCAACTGTTAAGGTTGATGGCACTGCAAAGGAGACCAAGGTTCCTGTGACCAATGATATGCTCAACGGCAAGGCTATCACTGTAACCCTGCCTCTGCCTGCAGGATTTGATGTTAATAGATTGGAGCAGGTTAAGCATATCTCCGAGAATCGTGGCGTGGAGTACTTCTTGAAGACCCCGAAGACCGGTGCAAAGACCTTTGAGATTGATGCAACCAACAACTGTGTGATTCTGAAAATTACGCACTTCAGCACCTTTGAGCTGTCCGGCACAGTCACCTATGTGGAGCCCAGCTACTCCTCCGGCAGCAGCTCCTACGACCCGACCTACTCCGTCTCTACCCCGAGCAAGGCCGAGCACGGCACCGTGACCGTCAGCCCGAAGAGCGCCAGCAAGGGCGACACCGTGACCGTCACCGTCAAGCCCGACAGCGGCTACGTCCTCGAGACCCTGACCGTCACCGACAAGAACGGCAACGAGCTGACGCTCAAGGACAAGGGCAACGGCAAGTACACCTTCACCATGCCCGCCGGCAAGGTCGAGGTCAAGGCGACCTTCATGGAGGACAACTCCATGCTGAACTTCTTCTACGATGTGCCCAACAACGCCTACTTCTATGAGGCTGTCAAGTGGGCGGTCAAGAACGGCATCACCGACGGCGTGGGCAACAATCTGTTCGCTCCCGAGCAGCCCTGCACCCGCGCCCAGATCGTGACCTTCCTGTGGCGCGCCGCCGGCTCTCCCGAGCCGAAGGGCGCTGCGTCCGGCATGACCGACGTGGTCAGCGGCAGCTACTATGAGAAGGCCGTGGCGTGGGCCATCGAAAACGGCATCACCACCGGCACGACGACCAGCACATTCTCTCCCGACGCGACCTGCACCCGCGCGCAGGCGGTGACCTTCCTCGCCCGCGCCCTGAAGGCCAAGGCGGCGAGTGCGGCGGAGTTCTCCGACGTCCCGACCGGCAGCTACTTTGCGGACGCGGTCGCCTGGGCGGCGGCCAACGGCGTGACTGAGGGCATCGGCGGCGGCCTGTTCGGCTCCGACAACGACTGCACCCGCGGTCAGATCGTGACGTTCCTCTACAGAGCATACAACAAGTAACGGGAACGCGCTCCCTCAGACAAAACAAAGAGAAGAGGCCCATCTGCTTTGGCAGATGGGCCTCTTTGTATCTCGCGGCGGCTCAGCTCCTGCTGAGCTGTGCATCGTATTTGCTCATCGTGTTTCCTCGGTCAAAACTCTTCCGGAAATGCTCCGCTGCGGGGCGGGAGGCCGCCCGGCGTGATCGGTCAAAGGCTCTTCACGAGCGTCAGGATGTTCGACCCGTCCGCGTATTCATAGGTCACCTCGTCCATGAGCTTCTTCACCATGAAGATGCCGAGACCGCCGACCTCCCGCTCCTCCGCCGACTGCGTTGTATCCGGATCGGGCTTTTCAGTGGGGTCATAGGGCCGTCCGTTGTCGGAAAAGCGAAGCGTCGCCTTGCCGTCCTTCAGCGAGCAGCCCAGCACGACGCCGGTCGCGCCGCTGTAGCGGGCGATGTTGGAGAAGATCTCATCCACCGCCACGTTGACCTGAGCGACCACCTTCATGGAGGCTCCTGCCTCGGCGAGAATGCCCTCAAAAAAGTCGGTGGCCTGCGGCAGCTGCTCCAGCGTCGGCGCGAGACGGATCTTTTTCATGCCCGACGACTTCATCTCGATGCAGAGCATGGTGATATCGTCGAACTGGTCCGCGCCGCCCGCGAACTCGTCCACATCGCGGTGCAGAGCCTCCAGCAGCTGACGGCACGAGCCGCCCTCAGCGGCGTTCAGCGCACGGAGCATCCGGTCAGTCCCGTAAAGCGTGTTGGAGGCATTCGTGGCCTCCGGCACACCATCCGTGTAGACCACCAGACGGTCTCCCGCGTCCAGCTCCAGCTCGTATTCGCGGTATCGGGCGCCCTCCATGCCGGCCAGCACGAAGCCGTGCCTATCCTTGAACAGCTCAAAGGAGCCGCCTTTGCGCATGATGGCCGGATACTCGTGGCCTGCGTTGGCGCACTTCATTTTTCCCGTGGAGATCTCGAGGATGCCCAGCCAGACGGTGACGAACATCTCCGCGTCGTTGTTTTCGCAGAGCTGATCGTTCACCTTTTCCAGCACGGCCTTCGGGGACAGACCGCTCTGCGCGGCGGATTTCAGCAGCGTTTTGGAGATCATCATAAACAGCGCCGCGGGGACGCCCTTGCCGGACACGTCCGCCATGACCAGCGCCAGATGGTCGTCATCCACCAGGAAGAAGTCGTAGAAGTCGCCGCCGACCTCCTTCGCCGGCGTCATGGAGGCGTAAATGTCGAACTCGTGGCGCTCGGGGAAGGCGGGGAAGATGCAGGGCAGCATGGACGCCTGAATGTGGCGCGCCACATCCAGCTCCGCGCCGATGCGCTCCTTTTCCGCGGTGACGCGGCTGAGATTTTGAATATATTCATTCAGCTCCGACACCATGTACTGAAACGAATGGGCAAGCTCCTCCAGCTCGTCGCCGGTGTTGACCTCCACCCGAAAGTCGGACAAGGCCGCCATCTTGCTCTCCACCAGCCCGATGGCGGCGTGGTGCAGAGTCCTCAGCGGACGGATCAGAATGCGCCGCACATAGTAGTAGTACGCGAAAATGGAAAGCAGCAGAACGGCCAGCACCACGCACAGCGTCAGGCCGAGAAACTGCCGGATCTGTTGGTCGATCATGTCCATCGAGATGTCCACGCTGGCCAGCGCCACCGGTGTGCCGGCTTTGTTGAGAATGGCGACGTAGGCCGACGCCAGATAGCCGTACTCCTCGTTGTTGGTGATGAGGATGGTCTGCTCCGCGTCGACGGCAAAGGCACCGTGCATCAGCTCGTTGCCGCCGCCGTAGTAGGCGTCGGTGTCGCCGAGGTCGCAGACGCCGTCCTCGCCGGGAACGCCCGCGTCCCAGATGTAGTACATGACCTCATCCTCCGGCACGACCACATAGAAGTATTTCAGTCCCAGCTTCTCCCTGACGTCCTGCAGGTAGCGGTGGATCTCCTCGTAATAGGCGTCCTTCTCGCCGGTCCGGTAGTATTGCTCCACGCGGTCTCCGTCGATGAGATCCGCTGCCACGGAGGCCTGACCGAACGCGAGAGAGGCGTATTGCTCCTCCATCCGCGCCCGGTACAGCTGAGCGATCGAGGGGGCCAGGATCGCCGCGAGGACGGCGGCCATCGCCACCAGTCCCAGCAGCAGCTTGGGCTGTAACCGTATGCTCCTTGCTCGTTTCATGTCCGCACCTCCATCGGATGGATATGAAGCCGCAAATGACCGTCTCTTACACGGTAGAGCGCCCGCGTGGGGGACAGACGCTGCACCTCGCAGGGCAGGGGGACCGTGCCGGTCCCTATCGCGGTCACATAGAACCACGCACCGCCCAGCTCCACCTGAGTCATGGAATTGTATTTTCGGAAGATCGCCAGGGCCTCCGCCCGGCTCATTTCAGGATGCAGCGTCAGCAGCTCGGACGCGGGACGCTTCCAGTAGGGCTGCTTTTCCGCCTGCGGTCGGCCGGCGGCCCAGCGGTCGTCGAGGTGCTCGAGGAGGTCCTCGACCGTCGCGCGCGCCCATGCCGCGCTTTGCAGATAGACGTCGATGCTGTCCGTGTCCGCGGTTATGTCAATGGTATGCTGCGCCAGAACGTCGCCGCCGTCCAATCGCTGCGCCACCTTGTGCATCGTCACGCCGGTGCATGACAGCTCCCGCTCCATGGCTCCCTCGATGGGGTAATAGCTGCGCCCCTGCGGGAGCAGCGAGCTGTGGGTGTTGATGCCGCGGAACGCGGGAAGCTCCTCCGGCAGCGTCAGGATGCGGTCATACTCCGCGATGAAAAACAGCTCGCAGCCCTCCTCCGTGAAGTACCGCCGGATCTCCTCCGGCGAGATGGCCTCATAGTGAACAGGGATGCCAAGCTCTCCGGCCCGCCTTACGATGGCGTATTCCGTGAAATAGTCCTCGTCGTTGTGATAGGTATACAGCGCCAGCACCTGATGCTTTTCCACAAAATATTCAAAGCACGACAGGAACACGTCGCTGCCGAAATAAACGACCTTCATCGCTTTTCCCTCTCTGTCCTCAAATCTTGATGATCAGTGTGTTGAAGCCCTGATAGCGGCGGTAGAAAAATTCCTTCGCCCGCTTTTTGATGACCAGCACGCCCATGCCGTCCATGTCGAAATCCTCGTCCCGGCTGGCGCGGGAGGTATCTAACGCAAAGGGATTGAAGGTCGTGGCGTCGTCCCGCAGATGCAGCTCCAGCACGCCGCTCTCGTCCATGATGGCCGTCAGCTGGAGGTAGCCGTCCGTCCGCCCCTGAAAGCCGTGCTTCAAGATGGCCATGCCGAGCTCCTCCACGGTCATGGTCGAAAACATCTGCTGCTTCATGTCCGCGCCCCAGACTTCGCAGAAGGCCTCCAGCTCGCGGCACACGTCCATCACATCCTCCGCGTTGCTGAGGATCGTCCGTTGGAAGATGCGCTCCTCCGGCAGCTCCGCTTTCTTATAGCGGCCGCCGAGGCCCAGCAGCAGGAACACCGCCAGCGAGCCGGCCTCCGTCAGCAGGAACAGCAGCCAGAAGCGCTGCAACCCCAAGGCGTAGCATACGAACGTCAGCGGGATGAGCAGCACCGCGCCGCGCAGCGTCTCCAGCAGGAACGACGGCTTTTCGTTCTCGCAGGCCTGATAGTAATTGCACAGCAGGATATTGATGCCGGCGAACAGTGCCCCCGCGCCGTAGAGCCGCAGCGCGGTACACGCCAGCGCCTCCGACGCCGAACCGGCGATGCCGAACAGCAGGCACATTCCCGCGGGCCACAGCTCCACAAGGACGATCAGCGCGCCGCCCACCGTCAGTCCCGCCGTGAAGCCAAGACGCACCGTGTTCCGCATTCCCTGCCGGTTGTGCTCGCCCTGATAGGTGGAGAGGATGGGCTGCATGGCGCGCCCCGTCCCCTCAAACAGGTACAGGATCAGGTAGGAGGTATTCTGAATGACATCGAACACCGCCACCGCCGTTTCGCCGCCCAGACGGATCAGCAGATTGTTGCACACGAGGAAGAAGATCATCTGGTACAGGTACTGCACCGAGGTGGCCATGCCTGCCTTCAGCGCGGAAAGGGCTGGGGTGAGCCAGTGCCCGCACGGCAGCGCGAAGCGCAGCGTGTGCTTTTGACCGAAAAAGCCAGGCAGATAGATGGCGATGGTGATGATCTGTCCCAGCGCGGTGGACAGCGCCGCGCCCCGCGTGCCCATGTCCAGCGCCAGCACCAGCGTGATGTTCAGCGCGATGTCGCAAAGGTTGCCTATGACCGAGCCGGCGCCGGCGCGGCGCTGACTCCCGTCGTTGCGCAGATAGTAGTTGAACACGTTGGACAGGTAGAACAGCGGCGTGGCCGCGACGAGGATCTGCAGATAGTCCCTTGTGGCGGCATACAGCGCGCCGTCTGTGCTCCGCGTGCCCAGCAGCGCCAGCAGCGGGTCCATGAACACGCTGCCCAGCACGGCGGTCGTGACGCTGAAAAGCAGCGCCAGCGCGAGCACACCGTGAAAGCTGTCCGCGGCCTCCTGCGTTTTGCCCTGACTCAGCAGACGGGAATAGCGAACGGAGCCGCCCAGTCCGAGGCCGTGGGCAAACATGCAGTTGATCATGTAGACCGGCAGGATCAGACCGATGGCGGCAAGTCCCACGGCGCCCAGCCGCTGCCCCACCACCACGGCATCCGCCATATCGCTCAGCGCCCAGCCGAGCGACGAGAGCATGGCAGGGACCCACAGTCCACGGAACATCCGAGCGGTAAAGCGGTCCGCCGTCCGATGTGCGGCGGGGCTCATCATCCGCATGGTGTTACTCAATGGTCAGAATATCGGAGAAGCCGGTCACCTCAAAGATCTCCATCACCGACTCGCTCACATGGGTGAGCACCATTTTGCCCTGACGGTTCATCAGCTTCTGCGCGGACAGCAGCACGCGCAGTCCCGCCGAGGAGATGTACTCGACCTGCCCGAAGTCCAGACGCAGCTCGGTGACGCCGTCAAGGTCGGCCTTCAGCTCCGTTTCCAGCTGGGGGGCGGTGGTGGTGTCGATACGGCCCTCAATGGCCATTGACAGCGCGGAATCCTTCTTTTCTTTTCTGATTTCCATGATTTTTCTCCTCCAAAAAACGATTGAATTTTCAGTGTGCGGCGAAGGGCCGCGCGTTTCATTTTCTATGATAGCTGTATCCAGTGTAACACAAGCGCGGCTTTTTCTCAACGAAAAAAGTAGATTCTGCCGAAAATCGGTGCGCGGCCGGCGGACGACGGGCCTGTCCCGTGACGCGCACGGGGCTCCGCCCGGTATGAAAAAGGAAAGCCCCGCATACCCTCTACCAAAACAAAATGGGGAGGATATGCGGATGTTTTTGCAGTTTGCCTTGAGGAAAAAGCGCGGGAAACGGGAGACGGCGAAGCCGTGCTTTCTTGTTCTGCGGCGCAGGACGCTGACCGTCGGTGCGGCGCTGCTGGCGGCGGCAGCCATCTTCGGCGCGGTGAACGCGCCCGCCGCCGTGCGGGCGTCGGCCGCGACGCGCCAGCTGCCCATCTACTGCGTCGAGCGCGACCAGAAGGTGTGCAGCATCTCGTTCGACGCCGCCTGGGGGGCGGACAACACGCAGAAGATTCTCGATGTGCTCGCGGACTACGGTGTGAAGTGTACCTTCTTCGTCGTCGGCAACTGGGCGGACCAGTACCCCGAGCAGGCCAAGGCCATCGTCGAGAGCGGCAACGAACTGATGAACCACTCCAACGCGCACGACCACTACAATTCCCTGACCGCCGACCAGATCATCGCGGACGTGAACACCTGCAGCGACAAGATCGAGGCGCTCACCGGCGTCCGCCCGACGCTCATCCGCTGCCCGTTCGGCGAGTACGACGACCATGTCATTTCCGCCATCCGCTCCATCGGCATGGAACCTATCCAGTGGGATGTGGAGCGATACCATATAGCTTAAACCCTTACAGCGCAAGGGTTTGCCAAGCATTGCTGCCTTTATCCAATTAAGTAGAGTTGACCCTAATTCGGACATTACTCATGCGGGGAAGCGAAAAACATGGGGAAATAAGGTCAATAAAAGGAGCGGTTGTGTAGTAATCAGAATCCGGACAATCCGATTTGCAGGTGAAGTGATAAAACAATAGACACCCAAAGGTGCCTACCATTATTCCTTTCGCTTCATTAAGTACGCCCGGCATGGGCAACAACTAGGTGGTGAAAGACCATACCGCGCTCGGCATAGGAAGCGTTAGTGGCAAAATTCTCAAAACAACCCCACCTATGGGGAAAACGGCGAAATGCTCTACACCTGCGCTATATGTGATGAACATTTGTTATCGTGACCATCAAAAAGCTCTGCGACGGGTTGGACATTACGCTTGGCGAATTCTTCTCCGCACCGGAGTTTGACGCGCCGGAGCAGGAACTCAAATAGGAATCACATGGATAAAAATAACCAGGTTGGATATTGAGGGGAATTACCTCATTAACCAACTTGGTTATTTTTTCGGCCGATGTACTTGACTGCCTCCTGCCGCGGCGTTGCGACGGCAATGAGAAGGGGACCAGCAACGTCGGTCCCCTTTATCGCCTCAGATACAAAATGCGGCATAGAGAGGAACGATCTTCTTATTTCCCT
>OKSB01003983.1_pt1 | contig 11084 bp, 13 predicted proteins | sample 1601171 | NCBI WGS metagenome assembly OKSB01 (sample SAMEA3541496, study PRJEB24748) | human gut metagenome | biome: human gut; feature: human-associated habitat; material: faeces | place: China | collected 2012 | reverse complement strand
CTCCGGGGCGTAGTCCCGTACGTTTACCGTGTGGATGGTCTTGTGAAAGAGCGCGGCGAGCGCCGCGCAGTCCTGCGAGCGATAGGGTCGAAGCTGCATGGGAAAATGCCCTCCTTGCCCCTCAGTCCACCGTCAGGCGCTCGATCTTGGCGCCCAGGGAGTGGAGCTTGTCCTCCAGGTGCTCATAGCCCCGGTCGATGTACTCCACATCCGTCACCACGGTTTCGCCCTCCGCCACCAGGCCCGCCAGTACCAGCGCCGCGCTGCGGCCCATGCCGCCCAGCACCAGCAGCGTCAGGCTGCTGTCCAGCACGGTTTCCGGCGAGATATTCACATCAGTTTTGTCGTTCCGCTTCACGCCGGGGATGTTGACGCCGTACTTTCGGCGGATGTCCAGCTCACTGATGCTGTGTCCCTGCCAGCTGCCCGGGACGGCGATCTCGATAATGGCGTGCTTTTCGCCCAGCTCTATGTAGCTGAAGATGTGGTTGGCGGTGTACCGGATAGCCGCCCACTTCGCCAGCTGCTTTTCCGGGTATGTCACCGCGTCCGCGCCGTTGCGCAGCAGAAATTTTGCCTGCACATCCCGTTCGGTGCGGGACACCGCATATTTCGCCCCCAGCTCCTTGAGCAGGGACGTCGTTTCCAGCGAGTTCTGGAAGTCTCCGCTGATGGTAACGTAGCAGACGTCGTAGTTTCCAACGCCCAGCGAGCGCAGAAAATCCATGCGGGTACTGTCACCGATCTGCGCGTTGGTGACAAAGGGCATACACTCGTTGATGCGCTCCTCGTCCCGGTCCACCGCCATGACCTGATGCCCCAGCTCGCTCAGCTGCATGGCAAGGTGCCGCCCGAAGCGGCCAAGTCCGATCAATAATACGTTCTTCATCGTGCGCTCCTTTCAGCCTACGGTGATCATTTCCTTCGGATACCGGGCATAGGTCAGATCATGCCCGGAGAATGCGGCGTAGATCAGGGTAAGTCCCCCGACACGCCCGAAGAACATCAGCAGAATGAGAATGCCCTGCGACAGCGTACCCAGCTGCGGCGTCAGCCCCAGTGTCAGCCCTACCGTCCCGGCAGCGGATGCCGTTTCATAGAGACAGGCACCGAGCGGCAGTCCCTCCGCCGCACTGATGACCGCCGCACCTGCGAAGGTCAGCCCCAGATACAGCAGCAGGATGGCGGCGGCGTTCCGCACAGCGGAGGGCTCCAGCCGACGCTTGAAAAGCTGCGGATCCTCTCGCCTGCGGAAAGCGGCGACCGCGTTGGCGGCCAGCACAGCCAGCGTCGTTACCTTCATGCCGCCCACCGTGGAGCCGGGCGCGCCGCCGGTCAGCATCAGCAAAATCGTGACCGCCTGTGAGGTATCGCTCATTTTCGTCAGGTCTGCGGTGTTGTAGCCCGCCGTTCGCGGTGTGACCGCCTGAAAGAGCGACGCCAGGACGCGCTGTCCCGCGGGAAGCTCTGCAAAGTCTGTCAGGAAGAAGAACAATGCCGGAAGCGCGATCAGGATGACGGTTGCGCTCAGAATGACCTTGCTCTGCATCCGGTACCGCCGCAGGTGCAGCCGGTGGGTGCAGACATCGTCCCATGTCAGAAGACCGATACCGCCCACGACGATCAGCAGCATGATGACGATGTTGACCAGCGGGTCGGCCGTGTATGCCGTCAGGGAAGGGTAGAGGGCATCCGCCCGCCCCAGAATATCGAACCCCGCGTTGCAAAAAGCGGAAACGGAGTGGAATACTGCCAACCACACGCCCCGCAGTCCGTAGTCTCGGCAGAATGCCGGCAGCAGCGCAAGAGCCCCGACCAGCCTACCATCCGCCCTTTATAAATCAAATATAGCAGTTCGACCTCAACCGAGGTTCAAAACAGCAGCGCCTGCTTTTTTGCCTTGTAATAAAGCAGCCCGGCTAAATCCGCCAGCCCCCAGCCGATCGGGACAGACCACCAGATACCGGTGACGCCCATGGCGGGGATGGCGGACAGCAGATAGGCCAGCGCGACACGTGTGCCTAATGAGATGACCGTCAGGACAACGCTCATGCCCGGCCGCCCCAACGCACGGTACAGGCCGTAGAGCAGGAACAGGCAGCCGATGCCGCAGTAAAACGCGCCCTCAATACGAAGGTACCGCACGCCCTCCAGGATGACCTCGGTTTCTCCGGCATCCACAAAAATCGCCATAAGGGGTCTTGCAAATACGGAGACGAGTGCGGATATGACCACGCAGAAGGCCATGGAAATGCACACGGCACTTTTCAGCCCCGCACGTATCCGTGCACTCTCTTTTGCGCCGTAATTCTGGGCGATAAAAGTGGAAAAGGCGTTGCCGAAGTCCTGCACCGGCATATAGGCAAAGGCGTCGATCTTCACAGCGGCAGCGAAGGCCGCCATCACAACGGGGCCGAAGCTGTTGACCAGTCCCTGCACCATAAGGATACCGAGGTTCATGATCGATTGCTGCACGCAGGTCAGCGTGGAGAAGGAGACGATCTCCTGGATACGTCCGCACCGCAGACAGCAGAGCTTCCATACCGAGCGCACCTGCGGGAAGCGCATAAACGCATAAGCGGCAATGCCGATCCCCGAAACATACTGGGCGATCACCGTCGCTTCCGCTGTTCCGGCGACGCCTCTATTTAGCCCGATGACAAACCAGAGATCGAGAGCGATATTCAGTACAGCGGAAACAGCCAAAAAGCCCAGCGGGATAACGGAATTGCCGATCGCCCGCAAAAAAGAGGCGAAGTAGTTATACAGGAAAACGGCGGGAATGCCCATGAAAATCACAAACAGGTATTCACGCATATCGCCCCAGACCTCGGCGGGAACCCGGAGGAAGGTGCGAAGCCCGTCCAGGCAGACAAATGATAAGATGTTTAAGAGCACGGTGACGAGCGCGATAAAGAAAAACGATGCACAGAGGTTCTCGCAAAGAGCCCTCTCATCCCGCTGCCCAAAGCGCATGGATAACAGTGCGCCGCTCCCCATGCACAGGCCGAGGATGATGGAGGTCAGAAAGGTCATCAGCGTAAAAGACGAGCCCACCGCCGCAAGCGCATCACGCCCGAGAAATTGCCCGACAATCAGCGTGTCGGCAATGTTATAGTACTGCTGCAATAGGTCCCCTAAAATCATGGGGATGGCAAACAGCAGCATGGACTTTGTGACGGGGCCTCGTGTTAAATCACGGTTCATGGCACGCCTCCGAATCGTAAGTTAAAAGCTGCATTTCGCAAGTATTGTAGTGCTTTTGCTTCAATCTGTCAATGCGGCGTTTACTTTTTGAAGGAACGGTGGTATCATCAGAGCTAAAGATCATGGAAAAACCTGATTTGCGGAGGAAACTGTATGTACTTAGATGGGCTGGACGGATTGGATCAAAAGATTGTGAGGCTGCTGATAGAAAATGCACGCATCTCCTACTCGGATATTGGTGAAAAAGTCGGCATTTCAAGAGTTGCGGTAAAGACCCGGATACAGGCTTTGGAGCAAAGGGGCATTATCGAGGAATACACGACTGTTATCAATCCTCAGAAGATCAGCGGGGCGGTTTCCTGCTATTTTGAAATCGAAACAACACCGCGCTGTCTGGCGGAGGTCACAGATATCTTACATCAAAACGATACCGTCACGCAGATCTACCGCGTGACAGGAAAAGACAAGCTGCACGTCCACGCCGTAGCCGCCTCCGCTGAAGAAATGGAGGTTTTTCTGCATACGGTCATTGATGCCTTGCCTGGTGTGGTCAGCTGCAGCTGTAATATGATTTTGTCACGTATCAAGGACATAAAGGGACTGCGTTTGTAGAACCCGTCGATAGAGGACGCAGCGCAAAGAATGCGGCGACTGCCACCCGGCGGTAAAGGGGGGCGAGCGCCCCTGAACACCACCCGTCGCTTTGGGCAGCAGGATCGCACATGGACGAACTCGGAGTTTGGCAAGCTGATCGGCCGCGCCATGGCGGAGGAGAGGCAGGACTACATCCTTGCCCTGTATCTGGCTCGCTACGCCGGGCTGCGTATCCACGAGTGCTTCCGCATGAACGCCGCCGCGACGGAGCGTGCGCTGCGTGAAAACACCCTCACCGTAAGGGGCGAGGGCGGCAAGGTGCGTATCGTCCCCATCGAGGATGACCGTATCACGATGATGCTGCAACGGCTGCTGGAGAAAACGGAACGCGGCCACAAGCTGCTGGTGCCGGACGGCGTACCCACCGACCGGGCTATTGCCGGCATGCAGCAGTTCATCCTCCGTCACCGCAACGCCATCTGTGACCCCACCGCACCGGACAGGCGCATTACCTTCCATGGGTTACGACACACCTTCGCCACGCTGTCCCTCAAGTACGGCGTGGACGTCAAGACGCTGTCCGGCGCACTGGGACACTGTGACGCGGGCTTCACTCTCAGCACCTACACCCACGCCACGGAGGGGATGAAGCGCTCCGCCGCCGACACCATCGGCAGCGTCATCAGCCAGACCATGTAGCCCACAAAAATAGTCCGAGAGGGACGGATGATGCCATCCGCCCCTCTCCGGTGCTTTTGCGCGCTCTTGAGCCGGCGGGGCGGCATCATGTATGCCGGAAGCGCCGACGGTATTCTTTCGGGGTCGTGTGGTAGACTCGGTTAAACTGCTGGCTGAATGCCCGCATATCGGGGAAGCCGGCTTCCAGCGAGATATCCAAAATACTCTTCTCTGTGTGGGTCAGAAGGCGGCATGCGTGCGTCAGGCGGATGCTGTACAGGTACTCCTTGAAGGTTAACCCCAGCTTTTTTCTGAAAAGGCGGGACAGATGTTCACAGGAGAAGTTGTATTGATCTGCGATATCCTTCAGCATCAGGGGCTCCGTATAGTGGGTGTTGATATACTGGATCACATCCTGTAAGCTTGACTTTTGTACGGCGAGGCGATGGGAGGCAGTCTTTTGGGGGCGGCTGAAATATTTGGTAAGCGTATAATAGACCATACAGATCAATCCATGGATTTGCAGCAGCTCGCGACTGGCGGCCCCACTGTCCCTATGGGACTCTTTGGCGCAGTAATATGTACAGCTGGCATCATACAGGGCGGTCATCAGCTGTTTCAGTTCCGGGACTCGCTCTGGGCAGATAGAAAGGGAGAACTCCAGCGAATCCAGTTCAGGGCAAAAGTCATGCCAGAAATCCATGTCCGCTACCAGCGAGATGCCCCGGCGTTCCCCAACGGAGTTTTCGCCCACATGGTGGAGCTGGCCGCTGTTGACCAGGATCAGATCCTGGTTCTGCACGGTGTAGCACTGCCCGTCTATTCGGGCACAAAAACCACCTTGGAGAAAAAAGCAGATCTCCACATTGGAGTGCCAGTGAGGCGGCAGATGGGCGTTTTCATCCTCGTTGAAAAGGATTTTCCCGGGAATGCGGGGATCATTCAGTTTTTCACTCAGGAATAGCATACCGCCTCGCTCCTTCTTATGGTCGATAGTTTATTTTACCTGTAAAGCGGCGGGTTTGCAACCTAAAAAAGAGTACCGGCCCATCTTGGATGGGCCGGTACTCTTTTTTGAGAGGGGGGAGGTGGTTGTTTTGTTAATACTGCCAGCAGTTATAGCGGAAAGGCTGTACCTCCGGCTTGCCGGTCATCTCTTTCTCGTGCTTGCAGAATTCAATGTACTGCTCGTGGATGCGGACGATGTCTTCGCCCTCCAGCTGGGGGATGACGCGGCTGGCCTCCGTCAGGAAGTGCATCTCGTCACGGCCCATGGCACGTCCCTTTGCGGTGTGGAGGTCGTAGGCATAATCCGGGACCTCGGGCTTTTTGCCATGCTCCCATTCCTTGATGATCTGGTTTTTGATGTTATCCGTGGTACGTTCCTTTTTGCAGCGGCAGAGATAACGGATCGCGTGCATAAAGAACATCGGCTGGTCACCGTCGGAGTAGGGGAACTCCTGTGCCATCTTGAAAAGGGTGTAGACCTGCAGGGGGGCATGGGTATCACCGAATCCCACATCCTCAACGGAGATGGCCAGCAGCCGCCGCCACATCTTTTCGTGGAACTGAGGGCTGGTGATGTACATCTCGTAGGCCGCAGCCAGAGCATTTTCCTCCAGTCCGCGTCGAATAGACTTTTGCAGCATGGAGATCAGCTCATCACCGGGGATCCCGTTTCTGGACTGGATGTTGGACCAGGGATCATAAGACATAAACGCTTCTTTCGCCATAGTTGACGTCTCCTCTTTATATCAAATAGCTTTACTGAAGGGTGGAGATCAGTTTCTCGAGCTCCGCCCGCACGTCGGCTCCGTTGTTCAGGATGTTGTCCATAGCGATCACCACATAGTCGTGCAGACCGCTGGAGGTGTAAGTATCCGTTTCAAAGCCGGGATAGGTGTAGGCAAAATCCTGCTGCTCAACGCCGGCCAGCTGGGCGGGGGCGGCGCTGTTCAGGAACTCGTCACTGGCAGCCACAGACTTCAGGAAGGGCAGGCGGGATTCGCCGGAGTTGATCTTCTGGCAGACATCATAGGACTGCATATACTGGACAAAGATCCAGGAGGCCCAGCGGGTGGCCAGATCGTTGGTGTTGTCCAGCATACTGATGAGGAAGCCCTCAGCGTAGTCGGCCTTGGTGCCATCCTCAAACTGAGGAATGGGAGCGCAGGACCACTCGAACTTGGCGCTCTCGGGAATCTTCATGTTGATGAACTCGCCCTCGTTGCCGGAGCTGAGATACATCTGTACCTGCTGGTTGGCAAAGGGGCCGGAGAAGAAGTAGTCCTCGCCGGGGGTGCGAATAATGCCCCGCTGGACCATGTTCTGATACCAGGAGATGACCTCGGTGGTGGCGTCCAGATTGTCAGCGAAGAGCAGATTGCCCTCGCGATCCGTATAGCCGATGCCCTTCTGCTCCACCAGAGTGGAGAAGCACTTCACGCCCTCGTCCCAGCCGGCGGCAGGCTTGCCGGTGATCTCAGCGATCTTGGTGCAGGTCTCCTCAAACTCAGCCCAGGTGGTGGGAACGCTCAGGTTATTTGCCTTGAAGAAGTCCACGTTATAGTACATGACCTCACAGGCCACATAGAGGGGCAGGCTGTAATAGCCGGGGACGGGGTAGTTGCAGCTGTCTTCGATATAGATGTCATAGTAATCAGACAGATCCAGACCGTAGTTGGCATTTTCAATGTACGGGGTCATGTCCACCACGCAGTCAGTCTGCAGCCAGTCCACCACAGAGGCAGCCTCGGTCAGGGTGACGTTGGGCATATTACCAGCTTTGATAGCAGCGGTGACGGCGTTTTCCAGATCGGGCATCTCACCCTTGGCATAGCACTCCACGGTGATGCCCTTCTCAGCGCCGATACCCTTGTTGAAATCATCCACGATCTCGTTCAGGGTCTGCTGCATGTTTTCCTGCACGATGCCATGCCAGAAGGTGATGGTGACGGGCTCGGTTAGCTCCACCTCCACGTCCGTGGGAGACTTGGGCTCGGAAGGGTTGCCGGACGGGCCGCCGCTCTCATTGCCGCAGGCGGTCAGGCTCAGGAGCATGCAGAGCGCAAGAAGAAAACTCAACCACTTTTTCATAATGTACCTCCAAAAATTTTATATATTTGGGCTGTCAGCCCTTGGTACCGCCGGAAGCAACACCCTCCATGATCTTCTTATGGAAGATGATGTAGAAGATGACCATGGGGATCAGCACAATGCAGGCAGCCGCCATTTGATTATGCAGGTTGGAACTGGATGCCTGCCGGAAGCGAAGCAAACCCACGGAAAGCAGTGTGTGCTCATCGGAAAGCGTGACGATCAGGGGCCACATAAAGGAGTTCCAAGCGGTGATGAAGGTCAGGATCGCCACAGTGACAATGGCGTTGACATTCATGGGAATGACCACCTTGATGAGGAACTTCAGATTGCTGCAGCCGTCCACCTTTGCGGCCTTGAACAGGGAGGGCGGCGTCTGCATGAAATATTCCTGCAGCATAAAGATGTAAAAGCCGTTGGCAACTGTCGGCAGCACAATACCGGAGAAACTGTCCAGAAGCCCCAGGCGGCTGCAGGTCACGTAGTTTTGGATGATCAGGATCTCCGAGGGGACCATCATGGTCAGCATGAACAGGTAGAAGCAGAGGTTACGGCCGGGAAAGGAGTAGATGCTGAAGGCGTAGGCACCCAGAATGGAGAACGCCAAGGTTACCACCACGCTGAGAATGCCGACCCAGATGGTGTTGCGGAAAAACATAGCGAAGGGGACCAGATTCCAGGAGTATTCGTAGTTCTTCCACTGGGGAGTCTCGGGCATCCACTGGGGCGGGATGGAGATGGCCTCCGGCAGTGTTTTCAGGGAGGTGAGGAGCATCCAGATAAAGGGGAACATCATCACCAGTGCGCCGATGATCAGCACCACGTATTTGATGACGGTGAGAACCGTCTTGCGGGTATCCCGGATCTGGAGCTCTGTATTTTTTCTCTTCATCGTGTTCCCTCCCTTACACGTAGTGGACAAATTTCTTGGAGACCACCCGCTGTACCACCGTGATGAGAAGGACGGCGATCAGAAACAGAATGGCGGCTGCCGCAGCGTAGTTGACCTTTCCCTGATCGTAGAACATCCAATAAATGTAGTACATGATGGTGATAGCGGCGTTTCCCGAGCCGGCGGCTCCGCCGGAATAGGAGACGAACATGGCATAGACCTCGTTGAAAGTGCGGGCCACGTAAATCACGGACACCAGAATCACCATCCAGATGGTGGGACTCAGCAGGGGCAGCGTAATGCGGAACAGTGTCTTCGTGGGGGAGGAGCCGTCGATCCTTGCAGCCTGATAGACCTGCTTGTTAATCTTTTGCAGACCCGCCAGAAACAGAAGGATCTTAAACGCCAGACCATTCCAGACCGAGAAGATGGAAAGGGTCACGATCATCAGGTTGGGATCGGTCAGCCACTTTTGCGGACTGATGCCAAACAGCTGTAGGAAATAGTTGATGTAGCCGTAGTCTGAATGGAACAGCCACAGGAACGCCATGCCGATGGCGATGGTGGACGTGACGTAGGGCAGGAAATAGATGGTCTGGAACAAGCCCTGAAGCCGTTTGATGGAGTTGATAAGCAGGGCGATGCCCAGAGCAAGTATCAGCGTAATCGGCAGGGCAATGAGCAGCAGGATCGCTGTGTTTTTGCAGGCCATCCAGAAGGTGGAGTCCTTCAGGACCCATGCAAAGGAGGACAGTCCGAAGCCCTTGCCGGTATTGGTGATATAGATATACTTCTGATAGAAAGCCGTGCGAAGCACCATGACCAGCGGATACACGGTGAACAGCAGAAGCAAAGCCATAGCGGGAAGAATGTACGCATAGGCCCATCCGCTGCGCACACGGAGGGTACCGTCGGACATTTCCACCAGCTGGTATCTGCGCTTCTTGGCAGCCCCCGGATCTTTTCTCACCTTATCTTTCAGCATAGTGAGCCTCCTTACAGGCGGACGCCCGTCTCGGGGTTGAACAGATAGCAGCGCTTTTCCGACAGACGCAGGTGAACCTCCTGACCGGGGCGTACATACTCCTCCGCGTTGAGGATAGCACGAACCGGCTGGCCCGCCAGAGTGAAGGAGACCACCTGATCCTGACCCCGCATCTCCACGTCGGTCAGTGTGACAGACAGATCACCGCCCAGCGCCCACGCCTCCGGACGGATGCCCATTTTAGCATGTCCGGCGTAGTCAGATCTGCAGGGCAGACGCAGGCCATTTTCCAGAACAGCCGAACCGCCGCCGACCTGCACATCCACATAGGAAATAGGCGGATTGCCCATGAAGGATGCCACAAAGCTGTTGGCGGGATCCATGTACATCTCATGGGCACCGGCGACCTGCTGCACCACACCCTGACGCATCAGCACGATCTCATCCGTGATGCTCATGGCCTCTTCCTGATCGTGGGTAACAAAGATGGTGGTCACCTTGGATTCCTGCTGGATACGGCGAATTTCTGACCGCATTTCCATGCGCAGGCGGGCATCCAGATTGCTGAGAGGCTCGTCCAGCAGCAGAACATCGGGCTTTTTTACCAGCGCACGGGCAATTGCGACACGCTGCTGCTGACCGCCGGAAAGTTGACCGGGCTTGCGGTCCAGCAAGGACTCGATCTGGACCAGCTTGGCAATCTCATCGGTCGCGGCGTTACGCTTGGCACGGGAATACGGCCTCCCGGTTTCCGGATCCTTTATGTTCGACAGAGGGAATGTGATGTTGTCCCGGACTGTCATGTGGGGATACAGTGCGTAGTTTTGGAATACCAGACCGATATTCCGCTTCTCCGGCATCAGGGTGGTCACATCCCGGTCGCCGAACATGATTTCGCCGTCCGTAACACCCTCCAGACCGGCAATCATGTAGAGAGTCGTAGACTTGCCGCATCCGCTCGGGCCAAGAAGTCCCGTCAGCTTCCCGTCCTTGAATACAACATCGATGTGGTTGACTGCGGTGGTCTTGCCAAATTGTTTTGTCAGATTTTTTACTCGAACTTCCATCTCTGCACGCCTCCCCAATGATATTATTTTTTATTATATCTCGGGCGGCATTATTTTTCTCGGCAATATTTGACAGGTTACTTACACAATTTGACACAAATGATCAAAACCGACTGGCCATATACGGTGCCGACATTCAGAGAGCTCAACCCGATGAGGTGGATAAGATCAAGATATACCCGCATCCGTATCGCGATGCTGGCAGCAGCGTCCGGAATGCTATTGGCTGCGGCAGCGGTGCGCCGTTCTAAGCACCGGCAGCCACGGGATAACAGATGAATGCCGCCGGCGCATAGAGTCCAGAACCCTATTGCAATAAGCGCAGTCCCTCATGAGAACATTCCTCATGAGGGACTGCGCTATATAGCGTCACGAAAAGCTCCCTCAAAGAATATGTACACGCTCTTCAAAGGGCTTCTTGGGCTTTTGTGTGACTTTTTCTACCGGCTTGCCGAAGGAGATAATGGTCGCCGCCATGAACACCTTTCGAGGGAACCGAAATAATGACAGATGCAGCCTTACAGCCGGAAGCACTTTTTCAGCGCCGTATACTCACCCAGCACCA
>OKSB01003974.1_pt1 | contig 11101 bp, 6 predicted proteins | sample 1601171 | NCBI WGS metagenome assembly OKSB01 (sample SAMEA3541496, study PRJEB24748) | human gut metagenome | biome: human gut; feature: human-associated habitat; material: faeces | place: China | collected 2012 | reverse complement strand
TACCGCTTTGGGAGCTATCTGAATACTGCGCCACGGAGTCACGAAAGTCCCTCCGGCAAAACGGGCTTTCACCCCATCGGGCCAGGAAGCCAGTTCCGATTTGAAGTGACAACCTTCGGTATGCTTCAAAGTCATTTCGGGGAAATCGGTCAAAGCCGCTTCGTGAATACTGGCATATACCCCGTTATCTGTTTTGAAAGTCATCGGGGTATTGGCATTATCCACCTTGCTGACGGGCAGGGTGCGATACAGCAATTCGTAGGTTTCAAAACTGGCGGGAATAGACCATGACTTGCCGTCTTGTGCCAAATTAAATGAAGTGAGCTCATCCATTACGAACACACTGTCCACTTGGGGTACTTGATATTCATAACGAAAGCCCAGACCGTCGTCGAACACACGGAAACGGAGGGTCAGCCGTGTATTCGCCGGATCTTTCAAGCGCACAGCCATCTCGTTATAATGGTTCCGGATAGATTTATTCTCCCCCCAAGGCTGGGTCCAGGTTTCATCCTTTGTGGTAAACTCAGTATTTTCTATCTGAAAATCTTTGGAGAGATTGAGCCCGTCACGGCCTTCAAAGCCCATAACAGAAGGAGTGATGAACGGTTTTCCTCCTACAGAAACTCCATAGGTCATCGCTCCTGCCTCATTCAGGTTGAATACTAATTTTATATTGCCATCCGGCGATGTTAATTCCGTGGGACGGGAACATCCGCAAAACACAACTAACAAAAATAATACATAGTAACTGTATGTCTTCATACTATTAAATTGGATTAATGATACAAATATAGAACAATTAAGTAAGGTATCACACTTATCGAAGGAGGAAAATTATTTTAAATGGGAGAAGATTACATATAATGAGAAGTATCAACAGAATAAAATAACAAACGCCGATAAAGCCCTTTTAAAGACTCTACCGGCGTAAGTTCACCTATTTAAAAAATCAGAATTCCAAGTCAGCCAACTGAGGATTATGGTCGGAAAGTAAAGCTTCCGGTACTTCAGCCGGTATTTCACAACTCTTCACCAGAACTTGCGGAGTGACAAAGATGAAATCAATCTTTTCACAATCCTCGGCCGGGATACGGGCAAAATCATGAAAAGTATAATCAACGCCGGTCACACGGGCAGCCGTCTTATAAGCATCCTTCATCACAAACTCGTTGGTGGTGATTGTTTCGTATGCATCGCTCGCATCGGTCACATTAAAGTCGCCCGTAACCACTGCGGGACGTTCGCCTACGATCTCTTTTATCTTACGGATAATGAGCAATGCGCTTTGACGGCGGGCCTCTTCACCCACATGGTCAAAATGAGTATTGACAGCCATGAATATCTTTCCGGTAGCCTTGTCCTTAAATTTTGCCCAAGTGGCGATACGGACACAAACCGCATCCCATCCCATCATTCCTACGCTATCGGGATTTTCGGCCAACCAGAAAGTATTGGAGTCCAACACCTCATATTTGTCCTTACGATAGAAAAGCGGCGCATATTCACCTGCTGTCTTCCCGTCATCACGTCCCACACCGATACCATCGTATTCGGGCAAGCCTGCGCGAAGATCCTGAAACTGGCTATGCAAGACTTCCTGCATACCGACAATATCCAGCTCATGGTCCTTAATAAACTGGCACACACGGTCTTTCCGATATTGCCAATTGTTCAAACTGTCCTGCGGATTGTCGTAACGGATATTGAAAGTAGCCCAACGAACGTCGGTCTTCTTCTCTTCCGCACAGCCGCCCAATAACAGGACGGCTGCCAATAAAAATAGAATTTGCTTCATTTTGTTTCTTTTTATGTTCCCTAGGATACAAAGATAGCAATTTCTAGCGAAAATTATTCGGAGTATGCCACTGACCTCTATCATTCATCGTATCGGCCACATCCCACCATACACGGCTACCCTGGTTCACATTGCCCGGTTTATTGGGGTTACGGGACTCGCTGTTAGGATAGTTGATGCGTTTGATAAGCTTGCCGGACGCCACTTCTCCATTGGAATTGTTTCCATTGACCGGAGCCAGCAGATAACGCGGATAGTCGGTACGGCGCACTTCCGCCCATCCCTCATTTCCATTCGGGAAAACGGCAATCCACTTCTGAGTAATAATCTGTTCCAACTGTTCTTCCTTGCTACCACCGGTAAATGCTTTTACGCCATCCAGATGACTGATGTATTCATTGGCCTTGTCCGCATCAATTTCATAATAATCCATAGATGCCTTGATACCTTTCAAATAAAGGGCTTCGGCTGTTTCATCCACCAATGACGGCCAGCGCAATGCCGCTTCCGCTTTCAGGAACAAGCTTTCAGCATAACCCATCCAGACAATTTCACGAGCCAGATTCCACCAATAATCCTTGTTCATGGCATCAGATGACAGAATACAGCGGTTGGCAGAATATCTGTTCAGATAAGAACCGCCTACATTGGTTTCTCCATTCATCACTCCGTTGAAATCTCTCTTCAGATTCTCTGTAGGAAGCGGACTGGTAGTCAACGAATCAAACGGAGTAGGACGGAACCATAAAACTTCACAACGAGGGTCGAGATAACAGTTCTCAGAATTCTCATTGAAAGTAACGGCATCGGCTGCCGCACCTTCTTTCAAAGCCTGATTCTTATAAGCCCGTTCCATTTCTTTCGACAATACAGCATTGCCGGTCCAACTGAACAACAACGCGTAGATATTTTCATTACCGCCGGCGATATACTGACGTTTCGGAGTCTGCTTCATATTGTCATCCTGACTTTGCATCAAACCGGCAGGGTCTGTCAAAGCCGCCTTTGCCTGAGTCTGGGCCAAAGCCGGGTCTACATTGGATACACGCAAAGCAAGGCGCAAACGCAGTGTATTGGCAAAACGACGCCATTTGTCCACATCACCTCCATAGCATTTGTCATTGTCACCTAAATCATACTGACTGACAGCAGGAAGATTTTCCTGGTGCAACTCTGTTATAGCCTGATCCAACAGCTGGAAAAGGATATTATAAACTTCCTTTTGAGGTGTATAGGTCACATTTTCTTCCGGTGGCATGGCTCCCTTCACATAGTAGGCTACAGGAATATCTCCGTAAGTGTCCGTCTGCATGGACAACAAGAAAGCATAATAAATACGGGTGATATAGAATGCCGTATGGTAATAATCCTTATTGCAGAAATAGAATGTCTTGACCAACTGGCTGTATTCCGAAGTGCTGCGGTCATCATAGAAATGCTTCCATCGGCTGGCCGACCATCCATCCGTATAAGAATAGGTAGGCGCCTGATTCACAAAGCCGCTGACATTGTTTCCCCAATAACCGGCATAGATATCATGAGTCAGATTGGTTGTTGTCTGATAATCATTGTAAGGACCTTCGTAGGTGAAATTGGCAAAAATACTTCCGATAGCACCTTCCATCCCTTTCAAACTTGCCATGGCATGTTCCGTCAAAGTATAATCAATATCTATACCGTCGGCCGATACATTCTCCACAGTCGGGTCGTAAATCGGTGCGTAAGGATTTGTATTCAATTCCTCAAAATCATGGCATCCGGCCAAAGCCAGCAACGAACATAAGGCTACGGATTTATATAATTTGATTTTCATAATCAGTTTTTCCTTTTAATTAATTAGAAACCTAAGTTGATAGAAATACCGAAAGTACGTGTAAACGGCAACGATGCATAGTCAATGGCTTGTGAGAACATCGTAGTGTCATAGCCACCTTCGGGGCTTGTACCCGGTGTGTGCTTCATCAGATAGCACAAGTTACGTGCTACAAATGAAACATTCAGCGAGTTGACAGGAGTCTTCTTCAGCATAGATGAGGGGAATGAATAGCCGATTGACAATTCTTTCAGCTTAATGAAAGAAGCATCGTAGATGAAATCCTCAGCCTGCAATGCACCATAGTATTCTGAAGCGGACACCTGTTTTGTATTCACCTCGCCTGACTCTGTCACACCGGGGAATACCATCATATAGTTGTTTTCCTCACCACGGTTCAAGGTACGTTTAGCCAAACCGTTTCCGGTAGCCAGCATCTCGGAATAAGAGAAGATATCACCACCGAATTTCATATCAAACAGTGCGGACAGTGTAATCCCCTTATAAGTAAAGGTAGGAGATACAGACATGGTCAGCTTTGGCTGGATATTACCGATAGGTTTGTTCACATATTCGGACTCATTGGTCACAGTCATGGGCAACCCATTTTCATTTACGATAATATCACCGTTTTCATTGCGCTTATAAAGCGATGTAGCATAAATCTCGCCTAATTTGTGTCCGGCGCGTGTACCTACTTTTACAGGGAAGTTTCCGTCACCGTTAAAGAACATATAGTTCACATTTTCTTCCGGAGCCAGTTCTTTCACCTTCGATACGTTGTGAGCCATATTCACATTCAAGTCAAAAGCGAAATCCTTTGTTTCTACCAGAGTGGAATACAACATCAGTTCCACGCCTTGATTGGTTACCATACCTGCATTTACCCATTGTCCTCCACTCCAGGGAGCTGCTGCGGGTACTTTCATAATCTGGTTCTTTGTCTTGCTGTAATAATAAGTAAAATCAAATCCCAGGCGATTGTTCAAGAACTTCATATCCAGACCCGCTTCGTAAGAAGTCGCGATTTCAGGCTTCAACTGGTCGTTCATCTTCACATTGTCTTTGGTCGGGGTCAATACACCATTATCGAATTTGAAAGAGTAGGTGTTGTATAACTGATAAGGACTTGTATCCTTACCTACCTGTGCGGCAGACAGACGTGCCTTGGCAAATGTCACCCAGCTTGGCAACGGTTTGTCGATAGAGCGCAAGAAGTCCGACACTACGAAACTGAGGTTGGCAGACGGATAGAAGAAAGAATTGTTACCTGACGGAAGAGTGGATGACCAGTCGTTACGGGCTGTCAAATCCAAAGACAGATATTCCTTCCACGCCATCTGTACAGAGCCGAACACCGAGTTCATGGCACGCTTGTAGCCATCCTCACTACCGGTTCTCAACAAATTGGCCGCATTCAGCATCCAGTTACCTTTGTCCACCATATTACCTACGCCCACGCCCAAAGTTTCCGAACGCTGGTACATAAAGTTACCACCGACATTGAAGCCCAGACGGAAGTTATCAGTCAACTGACGGTCACCCATCAAAATGACTTCAGCATTTGACTCGAAGAAGTTTTCTTCACTACGGTCCATTGAATCATTCGTAATCATGGAAGTATTGGCTTCTCCATTGATACCATCCCCCGCATTGGTGCTTTGCACTCTGGTGCGGTAGTAGTCAAAAGCGTATTTGGCAGATAGATGCAGCCAATCAGTGAAATTGATTTTCATGCTATAATATCCGAAAGCACGCCAACGTTCATCCGAATTCTGACGCTGATGCAATACATAATAAGGATTACGGATACTGGCAGTAGGCCCTGTCCAATTCACATGCGCATGAGTTTCATCAGAATATTGTTTCAAGTCATCCAGACGGACGTTGTTAGGGATTCTCATCAACTGGGAAATAGCACCGTAATCACCATACAGTGGACGGTTATCGGCTTTTGTACGTGAAAGAGAAATTTTTCCGTCCATAGACACCCATTTGTTCAATTCCGTTCCTGCATTCAGATCGGCATTCACACGGCTCAAACTTTCAGTGGGGAATACACCGTCATTGTCGGAGTATCCGAAAGAAGTACGAAAATGTGATTTCTCTGTACCGTTGCTGATAGATACGTTATGCGTATGCGAGAAACCGGTATCAAAATAATCTTTCAACTTATCCCCATAGTTAGAGTAAGCGTAAGTTTCTCCGTTCCAAGCCTCTTTCATGCTTCCATCCAATACCGGACCCCAGCTTCCGCTATCCGTTTTGTCATACACCGCAGTCTTGGCATCTTTTGTATCAATATGTCCTTGTCCGTAACGGCGTTGCATATCCAATGTCTCGCCGATAGCTGTCCAAGTAAAATTACCACTATAACGGATTCCGAAGCCATCCTTCTTACTACCTTTCTTTGTCGTAATCAAGATAACGCCATTACCTGCACGTGAACCGTAAAGAGCAGCCGCATTCGGACCCTTCAAAACAGAAATACTCTCGATATCATCCGGATTAATGTCCATGGAAGCGCTACCACGGTCTACACCATCATAGCGGGATGCGCTTGAAGTGCTAGTGTCGCTGAAAGGAACGCCATCCACAATCCACAACGGCTGGTTATTGTCTGTCAGAGAAGAGTTTCCACGGATGGTAATCTTCGTAGAGCCGCCCAGACCGGTAGCCGAGGTATTCATCTGAAGGCCTGCCACCTTGCCCTGCAAGGCACTGGTTACCGAGGGGTCACCTGTCTTGTTCAGTTCATCGCTCTTCAGTTCCTGAACCGCATAACCCAACATTTTCTTCTCACGTTTGATCCCCAAAGCGGTTACCACCACTTCGCCAATCTGCTGTGTATCTTCCTGCATGGTTACATTCAGTACATTCTTGCCATCGGGCTTCAATGTTTCCGAACGGTAACCAATGTATGAGAACACAATCTCACCATTTCCGGGAACGGACAAAGAATAGTTACCTTCAAAGTCTGTAATCGTACCGGCTGTGGGATTTCCTTTCACTTGTACGTTTACACCAATCAAGGCTTCGCCTGTCGCATCAACCACTGTTCCGGTCACTGTATGTTCCTGTCCTGTCTGTTGAGGTGTCTGAGGCTCTCCGGATGCTGAAAGATAGACAATGTTATCCTCTATCTTATACGTAATTCCTTTGCCTTGCAAAGCCGCATCAAGTACAGACTGTAATGAACCGTTCTTCACATCAATGGCATTCACCGGCATTTCAGCCAGCTTGTCATCATAGAAAAACTGATAGTTAGACTGTGATTTAATGTTCTTGATCACTGCTCCAAGCGTTGTCTTGGGAGTTGAAAGAACGATTTGCGCGCGGGTCCATTGTATGGGTGCAGCCACAAACAAAAGAATCAAAAGCGCCCTGAGTAATTTGGGCTTTCTCATTAATTGATTGCCTTTCATAATTTATAAATTCGTTAACACTGACTTGTTTTTCTCCAGTGAAGGGGTTCTCATTCCCCTTTCGAGAATAAAAACAGGCAGCTAAAAGAAAACACTTACTCAATCTTGTTCTTTTTTCTAAATTTTCCAGAAAAAAGCAGAGGAAAGGCAAAAGTAGTAATATCATCGGACTTTGACGTATAGAAGAAATACTTAAAAAGAAAAAGGGGATGTACTCTTGCAATGCTGCCAAAAGAGAACATCCCCCTCCAACCTCTCTTTATAAGAGAGAAGTGCATGGTGAAACTTTTATTTTACTTTTTCGTCTTTTGAAAATGAATAAGGCAAATCACTTTCTTGTGTTCCACGCTGCATATTCGGACGGTCGGTCATCTTGAAGTCAATAGTACCGCCTTGTAACAATTCGTTATGCTTCAAATAATTCTTGGTATAAACAGTACCGTTTACACGCATTTCATCTACATATCGGTTGGTATCGCTGTTATCCGATGCGGTTATTACCAAGTTCTTTCCGTTTTCAAAATGAAGTGTCGCCTTCTTGAACAACGGAGCACCCAGAATATACTCATCCGTACCGGGACATACCGGATAGAACCCTAATGCGGAGAATACATACCATGCCGAAGTCTGACCATTGTCTTCATCACCGCAATATCCGTCCGGACCGGCTGTATACATACGGTTCATCACCTCACGCAACCAATATTGCGCTTTCCAAGGCTGGCCTGCATAGTCATACAGATAAATCATGTGCTGGATGGGCTGGTTTCCATGTGCATAGTTACCCATGTTCATGACTGTCATTTCACGAATCTCATGAATTACCTGTCCGTAATAGCTATCATCAAAGATGGGGGGAACCGAAAAGACAGAATCAAGCATGGTAACGAACATTTCCTTACCTCCCATCAAATCAATCAATCCCTGAGGGTCATGGAATACAGACCAGGAATAATGCCAGCTGTTTCCTTCCGTAAAGTCACCTCCCCATTTCAACGGCGAGAATTCAGGAGCGAACTTGCCGTCCTTCTGCTTGCCACGCATCAATTTACTTTCCGAATCAAACAGGTTCTTATAGTTCATGGCACGTTTGGCAAAAAGTGCGATTTCCTTCTTCGGACGCTTCAACTCTTTCGCCAGCTGATAAATACACCAGTCATCGTATGCATATTCCAATGTACGGGCTGCATTCTCATGAATCTTCACATCACAAGGCACATAGCCCAGCTTGTTATAATATTCATATCCCAGACGTCCGGTAGAAGAAACTTCAGGATGTACAGCTTCCGTTCCATGAATCAGTCCTTTGTATAATGTTTCCACATCTTCCACACGTACTCCTTTCAGATAAGCATCGACCAAGATAGAAGCTGAATTATTGCCGACCATGCAACCACGATGACCGGGGCTCGCCCATTCCGGCATAAAACCACTTTCATCATAAGCATTAAGGATAGATTGCGTCACGCGTTCCGAAACCTCCGGATAAAGTAACGTGAACAACGGATGAACCGCACGGAACGTATCCCAGAAACCATTATCGGTATACATATAACCATCATGCACGTTACCGTCATAAGGACTGTAATAAACAGGATTTCCTTGTGAATCAAACTCATAGAACTCACGCGGGAAAAGTAACGTACGATACAGGCAGGAATAGAAGGTACGAAATTGTTCGTCTGTTCCTCCTTCCGCTTCTACACGTCCGAGATAGTTATTCCACTGTTCACGGGCTTTCCCGCTGATCAATTGTACATCCGCATCGGCTACTTCACGATTAAAGTTGATGGCAGCCTGTTCGGGACTGATAAAAGAAGAGGCTGTACGTATGGTCAGTTTTTCACCTGCCGGAACATCAAATTTCAGATAGGCACAGGTATAATCGGCCGCTACATCGGTTTGATGGTGCAGCAGAGTATCTCCATTGTAAGTGCCGTATTCTATGACGGGATGACTGAATTCCATCATAAAGTAATTAGCAAAGTTATCCGGTACACCTCCGTTATTATATCGTGTCGCACCTTTTACCAACCGGTTTTCCGGTTCAATCGTTATTGAACTTCCTCCATGATATGCATCCACCACTACATACTGGTCTTCTTTTTCAGGGAAAGAGACTTCGAATACAGCTCCACGGGAAGTAGCAGAAAGAGAAGTCTGCAATCCGTTATCGAATGTAACACTATAATTATAAGGAGTCGCTTTCTCCTGTTGATGTGAGAAAGGAACCAGACGTTCTTTATGACTCATTTTCAGTTCTCCGGCAAGCGGCATAATGGAAAAGGTACCATAATCATTCATCCAAGGACTAGGCTGATGTGTCTGCCGGAAGCCGCGCATCAGACTATCGGCATACGTATACATCCATCCACTGCCATTCTCCCCGGTCTGCGGGCTCCAGAAATTCATTCCCCAAGGCACTGCCACAGCAGGATAAGTATTACCATGCGAAAACGCAAAAGTAGATTCGGTACCCATCAGAGGATTCACGTAGTCTACAAACTCTACTGTCTTCTTTGACTGCTGACACGAGGTGAGCAGAAAAGGAAGACAGATTGATAAGAAAAACAATCTTGCAACCATATCTATTATTATTTGCTTAAGTTTCACAAGCCTTCTGTATGGCTTTCTCCTTCCACGTTTGAAAAGAGAAAGCCATACAGAGAGCCTGTGAAACTCTAGTTAATTAAAATACCTCACTCAGATACTTCTTCGTCTGTTCCGGACGCTGGCTCATACGCAAACGCCATACCAGTTCCTGCATATTTACTACTTCAAAACTATCGTTCAGATGGCCTGCACAAAGCTTTGCCGCTCCGGCTCCACGAATATCTCCAGACTGGTTCTCAATCAGGGGATCTTCCGTCTGTCCGTGATCGGAGAAATTACTCCATGCATGCACACATACTACAGAAAAACTTTCCTGCTGTGCTTCCTGTTTCAATCTTCCGGCAATATAGGCAGGGGTACCTTCACGTTCCGCATTCCGGTTTCCAAAATTCCACAAAGAGTATTTCACCGTAATGACCGGGATATCATATCCTGCTTTATTCGTTACCCAAATAACGTCTCCTTCACCTCCTGCATAAGGGCTATACTGAAGCGCTACGATACCTTCCAACTGGTCATTGGCATCTACATAAGCCTGAAATGCTTCTTTGGCAGCTTCTGATTTTACATTCATAGCCATTACACCCAACAGTTTCACACGATGTTGACGCATATGCGCCGAAAGGCGTTCTGCCACGACTTTCAGATTCTTCGCCCGGTCGCCATTCTCGCTATAATTGTCTACGTAATAGTAACCGCCTCCCAGCATTTCCAAAATAGAGCAATTCGGCTTTTGCTGACTCAACAGATTATCGAATTGTGCCGGTGCCATCATCGGAAGCACTGAAGCAGCAATACCATACGTCATCCGTACTTCTTCCGACTCCGCCGCATTATAGAAATCTTTAAAGTCATTCATCATCCACTGGATATTGTCACCATCGGAAAGGAAGAAAGAAACGAAATTCTTTTTCTTTGTATAATCCAGAAACTGCGGATTCTTCACGCGGACCAATGTCGATTTCTGACGTTGAGAATAAAGCAAAGAAGTCAAGGAGTGATTGTAACTCCAGTCACAAGGGATAATCGGATGACCGCTCTTGGAAACCAAATCAACAAAAGCATCTTCACTTACTCCCTGTTCCCATCCGTAGACAGGTGCATTCGGTTCCAACCAGGCAAGGATTTCTTTCAGCAAAGCTGTGTTTTGTCCGGCTATCGAAGTTCCCTGACGCTTATTCAAGTTCAATACGAAAAGTTCATTCTTAATGGCAAACTCACGCAATTCACCGGTTTGTACAGGCATGATCACCAATGCTTTGTTGCTGCATTTATCTTTGAACTCCGCCCATGCCTGCGCAGTAGTCTTGCTTCTTGCATCATATTTCATGGTATATCCTGCTTCTTCATAATATTCCTTGTCACGGACATCCACAATAATAGAATTATAAACATGAGAAGGGGTAAAGGAAAATCAGGAAAAGTGGGAAAAATACGGAAGCGGATGGGCTT
>OKSB01003966.1_pt1 | contig 11128 bp, 7 predicted proteins | sample 1601171 | NCBI WGS metagenome assembly OKSB01 (sample SAMEA3541496, study PRJEB24748) | human gut metagenome | biome: human gut; feature: human-associated habitat; material: faeces | place: China | collected 2012 | reverse complement strand
GCAGGGGGATCCCGTGCTCCACCAGTGACGGGATGATGCAAGCATCGTTCAGGACCTGCGGCATGCCATTTCCGCAGCCGATGCTTTCAACTACTTTGTCCAGAAATTCTTTGGGTGTGCCTTCGTGAAGCCGGACAGTGAAATTTGGCTGATTCAGGCGGATGTGGCGATTCGCCATGAGACAGAGGTAGGAGAGCAAATTGGTGGCGTCGTTGCCATCGGCATCCAGGCCTCCCACCACCAGGTTTTGGCCGGACGCATAGCCTGCGTTTACTTCCGCGGCACCCTTGCTGTCCACCCGCAAGATCTCACAGAACTTCAAAAAGAAAAGATCCGTCAGTTCCTGAGCGTATTCGAGGGTGATTGTTCCATCCCGCAGATCCTTTTCCAGATACGCGTTACAATATTGATCAAATCTGCCTGGTGTAATGGAAAAACCGTTGGATTCGATCTGAGGAATCATCTGCATCAGCCAGACTGTTTGAACAGCTTCCTGGAACGAAGAGGCGGGCCTGGCTGGGACACGGTCCAATACCGCCGCCATGGTCAACAATTCCTGTCGGCGGGTGGGATAGCGCTCCGCCTGGGCCTTTTCTCTTGCCAGCGCGGCGTATCGCTGGGCCAGAGCCAGCATTCCCTGACACAATTCCTCCTCCGCCTGATAAAATGCCAGCTTTTCGGCGTACTCTGGGTCTTGCGGCTGTAGCGCGGCTTTTGCTGCTGCGAGCTGCTGACGGATCCCTTCCACACCATTTTGGAGGAGCTTGCGGTAATCCATGGCTACGTGAGCGAAGCCGCTCCACTCGTGAGGGTCGGAGAGCAACCCTATGGAAAATCCGCGGCGGAGGGAGTCGCTGCGACGTTTTTCCAGATAGTCGTGGGGACATTTGCCCTGCCAGTAGGGCGCCAACTTCAGCAGTGTGCTCTTTACATGGGGCGGGACCTTTAGACGGTTGTACTCCCGGGTCTCAAAGAGGTCGATTTCCTTCATAAATTCAATGTTGACTTCTGGGAAGACCTCGGCAGAACGCGGACGGGAGGCGGGATGACCGACAATGACTTCTCCATCTTGAATAAAGATGGTCATTTCTTCTAGCGTTCTCCGCAGAGCTTTGGCACGTTTCAGAATAGGAGGAAGTGATTCGTTTTGCTGATACACCTCTGTATAAATAACAGCTCGCTCACAGCACATCTCCGGAGTCAAGGAAAGAAATGCTTCTTTGAGTTGTTTGACGCGCGCGGTGGGCTGCTCTGGCGGCGAAATGACCATAGGTGTTCCCCTCTTTTTTGTTGATTTCATAACACGAATATGTTATAAAAAGAAATAATTATAACGTTTGTATAATACAAATATCACAGAATGAATAAAAGGTCAAGAAAAAAAGAAATGATAGGCATGCTGGCATTGACAAAAATATTCAAAATAAATTGTAGAAAACCACAAAAATTGTGTAATAAGCAATAGATGGTGGTTAATTTTCCGCCAGAAGCTTGACAATTGAATTCTTGAGTGATAACATTTTATATAACATTTATAACATTAAATAGTTATAAACAACAATACAATGAGGAGCGATTGGAGGGTCAAACATGGCGACAGCAATAATTATGCCAAGACAGGGCCAGTCTGTAGAGAGCTGTTTGTTTGGAGAATGGAAGAAGGCAGTTGGAGACACAGTGGAAATAGGAGACGTATTGTTCTCTTATGAGACAGATAAAGCCACTTTTGAAGAAGAGGCAAAGGTGGCCGGCACGCTTCTGGCGGTGCTGTGTGAGCCGGGAGACGATATCCCCTGTTTACATACTGTGGCTGTGATCGGCGAAAAGGGAGAGGACATCTCTTCACTTTTAGCGGAGAACGAAGAGGCGGCACCTGAGGCGCCGACATCTTCCGTGGTAGAGGCTGTTCCGTTAGAAAGCAGAGAGGAGAGTGGCCGTGTATTGACGGGTGGGGTCTCTCCCCGTGCGCGTGCCACCGCAGAGCGGATCCACGTGGACCCTGCCGCAGCTGTGCCAACCGGACCACATGGGCGCATTCTCGAGCGTGATGTGCTCCGTATACCGCGTACTGCAATAGAGGCACCGGCCACGCTGCTGGCAGGACCAGCTGCCGCTCCTACCGGGTACCATGACGAACCGTTGCCCAATATTCGCAGGCGCATTGCGGCGTCCATGCAGAAATCGCTCAGCACCTCCGCTCAGCTGACCCATCAGACATCTTTTGATGCCAGCGGTATCGTCGCGTATCGCAGAAGGCTCAAAAATGCGGAGGCGATTTTGAAGCTCCCTACCATCACATACAACGATATGATCCTTTTTGCGGTTTCCCGGGTGCTGAAAAATCATCCGGTCTTGAACGCTCATTTTCTGGGAGACCACATCCGATATTTTGACCATGTGCACCTTGGCGTGGCAGTAGACCCCCCTCGCGGCTTGAGCGTTCCGACGATTTTTAATGCTGACTGCAAATCTCTCTGTGAGATTGCCAAAGAGAGCAAGGAACTGGCTACGGCCGCACAGGGAGGGGCCATCAGCCCCGACCTGCTGACAGGTGCTAGCTTTACCATTTCAAATTTGGGGACGCTGGATATTGAAATGTTCACACCCATCATCAATCCGCCGCAAACCGGCATTCTGGGTGTAAATTGTATGGTGGACCGGGTCAGAACGGTGGAGGGTCAAGTCACGGTGTATCCTGCCATGGGGCTTTCTCTTACTTATGACCACCGTGCTCTGGACGGCGCGCCAGCCTCGCGTTTCCTGAAAGAACTGAAGACTGCCATGGAGCAATTTACAGAGATGCTAGCACAGTGAGGGAGGACTATTGTGTATTATGATCTGATCGTACTGGGTGGAGGGCCCGGCGGATATTTGGCTGCGGAAAGAGCGGGGCAGGCAGGGCTGAAAACGCTGTGCATCGAGGATCGCCACATGGGCGGGACCTGCCTGAATGAAGGATGCATCCCCACAAAGACCTTGCTCCACAGCGCAAAGCTATATGACCATGCATTGGACAGCGCTGCTTACGGAGTCACTGCAGAGAGCGTGCGGGTGGACCATGCTGCGGTGATCGCCCGCAAGGAGCGCGTGATCAAGACGCTGGTCGGTGGCGTGTGTGCCGCCATGAAAGCCAGCGGGGTGACAACCGTCAACGGCCGCGCTGTGATCACGGGAAAGGATCCTGCCGGATATTCCGTGAAGGCAAACGGAGATCGTTATGTCGGAAAGAACCTGATCATTGCCACAGGATCCGAAAGTGTGCTGCCGCCTATCGAGGGGCTGCGGGAATCCCTGAACAGCGGGTTCGCCGTCACCAACCGGGAACTGCTCTTTTCCTGCGAAGCACCGAAACGGCTGGTGGTGGTCGGAGGCGGCGTCATCGGTTTGGAGATGGCCTCTTACTACCAGATGACAGGAACCGCGGTCACGGTTGTGGAGATGATGGACCATATTGCCGGGCCCTGCGACAAAGATCTGGTAAAGTTGCTGCAGAAAAATTATGAGCGAGGAGGAATGCGGTTCGAACTCAATGCCTGTGTCAAAGCCATTGGAAACAGCCGTGTGCTGTGTCAGCGCGGCGGCGAGACGTTTGACTTGGAGGCGGACCGTGTCCTTGTGGCGCTTGGGCGGAGACCAAACAGCCAGGACCTTGGCCTGGAAAGCATCGGGGTACTGCTGGAAAACGGCGCAGTCCGAACAGACTGCCATATGCGGACCAATGTTCCAGGCATTTATGCGGTGGGCGATATCAATGGAAAGAGCATGCTGGCGCATACCGCCTATCGGGAGGCGGAGGTTGCGGTCCATACGATCCTAGGTCAGAAGGATACTATGAGCTATCGGGCAATCCCCAGTGTTCTCTATACGATCCCAGAATTGTCCAGCGTGGGCCTGACGGAGGAAGAGGCGAAGGCACAGGGGCTAGATGTGGCGGTCGTCAGGATCCCTATGGCCTACAGCGGACGCTATGTGGCAGAAAATGAGAATGGAGACGGCATTTTCAAACTGGTGATAGATAAAAAGCTGCGGACTGTGGTGGGAGCACAGGTCCTTGCCAACTACTCTTCGGAATTTATTGCGGTAGTCGGCATTTTCATTGAACTTGCGGTGCCCATCGATCTGATCAAAAAACAGGTGTTTCCGCACCCCACAGTTGCCGAGATCATTCGAGAAGCGGCGTGCCAATTTGCCTGAAATTAAAATGGAAAGGAACAGACAGCCATGTCCAAGCAACTTCTGATCGACCCTGGTGTCCTGCGTGCCTCCGGGAAGATTCATTTCAACGATATTCCCGTAAATCAATACAAAAAAACTGTAAAGGAAGCGGCAGAGAACTTTTCAAAAAAAGACCTGATTAACATTTACCGTGACATGTGTTATATCCGTGAGTTTGAGACCATGCTCAATCTCATCAAGACGACCAGCGAATACCAGGGAGTACCCTATACCCATCCCGGTCCCGCGCATCTGGGGATCGGTCAGGAGGCGGCCTATGTGGGACAGGCCTATTGCCTGAATGAGGATGACTTCAGCTTCGGTTCCCACCGCAGTCACGGAGAGATTCTGGCCCGCGGGCTTCGGGCTGTGGAGACCATGGAAGCGGAGAAATTGGATCGGATCATGTCCACTTTCGCTGGCGGTAGGATCCGGGGAGTCGTGGATGACGGGAAAAAAGAGCTTCGGGCGCTGGGGCGGGATTTCCTGCTGTACGGCATGATTTGCGAGACATTTGGGCGAAAGAACGGGTTCAACAGCGGCCTGGGCGGCAGTATGCACGCGTTTTTCACTCCGTTTGGAATTTATCCCAACAATGCCATCGTGGGAGGCTCCGGGTCCATTGCCCCCGGCGCGGCGCTGTATAAGCTGAGCAATAAGAAGCCGGGCATCGTCGTTTGCAACATCGGTGATGCTGCGACCGCGTGCGGCCCTGTGTGGGAGGGCATGGTCATAAGCTCCATGGATCAGTATCGCACGTTGTGGGGAAAAGACGGAGGCGGAATGCCCATCATCTTCAATATTTGGAACAACAGCTACGGCATGGGCGGACAGACCAACGGAGAGACCATGGGATATCAGATGCCCGCCCGTATCGGAGCGGCGCTGAATCCTATGCAGATGCACGCTGAACGGGTGGACGGGTACAACCCCCTGGCGGTGATTGACGCTTACAAACGGAAGAAGGATGTTGCAAAAAAGGACGGGCCTGTTCTGCTGGAGATTGTCACTTATCGGATCTCGGGGCATTCGCCCTCTGATTCCAGCAGTTACCGCACAAAAGAGGAGATTGCTCTTTGGGAGGCTGAGGATTCCATCAGAGAGTACGGTCGGCAGCTGATAGAAGCCGGAGTCTGTGGGCAGAGCGACCTGGACGCCATTTGGGATGCGGTACGGTCTGATATGTTGCGGAACATGAAACTGGGCGTTGATGAAACGGTTTCCCCAAGATTGGATGTGTTTGGAAAAGAGTGCAATGCCATTGGGGATCTGATGTTCTCCAACCAGAAGATCCGCAGCATGGATCCGGATCGGAAGGCAGAGGTGCTGCTGCCCTATGAAGAGGGACCTCGGGCCATCGCGTTCAAAAAGAAAGAGCGCCGGGGCGTAGATGCGGACGGAAAGCCGGTTTCCAAAAACAAGGTTTTCCAGATGCGGGACGCTTTGGCGGAGCCCATTTTGAAAAAATTCTATGGGGATCCAACGCTGGTGCTTTTCGGCGAAGATGTCCGGGACTGGGGCGGGTCCTATGCCGTAACCCGTGGGTTTACAGAGGCGCTGCCCTATCATCGTTTTTTCAACACGGCCATTGCCGAAGCGGGAATCGTGGGCGCGGCGATCGGCTACGCGATGAGCGGCGGCCGGGCGGTGGCGGAGATCATGTATTGTGATTTCCTGGGCCGCGCAGGTGACGAATTGTTCAACCAGCTGTCAAAATGGCAGAGCATGAGCGCCGGAGAGCTGAAAATGCCGGTGATCGTACGAATGAGTGTGGGATCGAAATATGGAGCTCAGCACTCTCAAGACTGGTCCGCGCTCTGCGCCCATATTCCCGGATTGAAGGTGGTGTTTCCTGCCACGCCCTATGATGCAAAGGGAATGATGCAGTCCGCACTTAACGGGACAGATCCTGTGATTTTCCTGGAGAGCCAGAGGATCTACGATATTGGTGAGCTGTTCCGGCCGGAGGGGGTACCGGAAGAAGAATACGAGATTCCTCTGGGGGAGCCGGATGTAAAAAGAGTCGGCAGGGATGTCACGATCCTCTCCATCGGTGCTACGCTATATCGTGCCATGGATGCGGCAAAAATTCTACAGGAAAAATATGGCGTGTCGGCGGAAGTCATTGATGCCCGAAGCTTGGTACCGTTCAATTATGATTCGGTTATTGCCTCTGTTCATAAGACTGGGCGGATCGTCATCACTGGGGACGCCTGTGAACGAAATTCCTTCATGCGCAATCTGGCCTCGAATATCACCGAACTGGCCTTTGACGACCTGGATGCGCCGCCGGTGGTTGTAGGGTCCAAGAACTGGATTACACCTGCCCACGAGCTGGAAAAGGCGTTTTTCCCACAGCCCGAATGGATCGTGGATGCCATCCATCAACGGCTCCTGCCGCTGCCGGGACATGTCTGCACCCATAATTACACGGAGCTGGAGCAGATCCGGGAAAACCGTATGGGGGTCTGACTGTCATGGCCGAGGGAGTCATGGGAACTTGATTGAGAATATGGAGGGGAGCGTCGCAATGGAATTGTATCTCAATGAGGAACGGGTCGATGTGGTAAAAAAATATCTGGATCTCTATCCCATTGACGGCATTACCACAAATCCGAAAATGATGGGGAATCTGGGCAGATCTCCCTATGAGAAGAACCTGCGGCTCCTACGGGAGGCGGTGGGAGACAAAAAGCTGTTTACCCAGGTTACTTCTGAGAACTATGAGGACATTTTGTCGGAGGCCCGGTATATTTGTTCAATTGCGGGGCGGGATACATATATAAAAGTTCCTGCCAACGAGGTCGGAATCAAGGCGCTGAAGACCTTGCATGAACAAGGATACCGTACGCTGGGGACCCTCTGCTTCACCACCATTCAGGCCGTCATGGCATTGCAGGCTGGTGCTGACTATGTGGCTGTTTTGTATAATTACATGGTCAGTGCTGGATATGACGCCTCGAAGACGCTAAAAGACATTGCCGCCTATGTGCTAGAGAGCGGATGCCATGGGAAACTGATGGGCGTTGGGGTGAGGAACCATCAGCAGTTTAGCGACTGTATCGGCTGCGGCTGTCAGGCTGTCAACCTGAATGCGGATAACATCACACAGTGGATGCAGAATGAGCCCTCTGTTTCCACCACGCGGGATTTCCTGGACGGCTGGGAAGCTACCTGGGGCCCCGGGGTGAAAATCAAGGATTTCATTAAGCCATAATACGGCGGAAGAGCGAAGCCCCCGGTCATATGCCGGAGGCTTTGCTTGCCATATACGCAAAAAAGCAAAGAAAATCTACCAAAAATAAAAAATATATTTGACGATGATGCTGCTTTTATGATAACATCTATTGTTATATAAGTGGTTGCATCGAACAGAGGGATGAGATATGTTTGATGTTTTATGTTTAGGCGAAACGGCGGTCGATATCATCACCAGACCGGTGACGGAATGCTCTTTTTCTAATAAGTGCAGCCCAATAGAAAGAATTTCGATCCAATCCGGCGGCGATGCCCTGAACAATGCGGTGGATTTGGCCAAACTGGGCAACCAGGTTTGTTATATGGGGCGAATCGGGACTGATGTTGGCGGAGAATTCGTACTTCAAGAGCTGAAAAACGCAGGCGTAAATGTTTCCCACGTGGTAAGGTCCAAGTGCCCTCACACGAAGGTAAATGTTCTCATCAAGCAGGAGGGAGAGCGTGCGTTCTTTTACTATGGCGGGACCAGTCTGGAATTTTCGGCATCTGACGTGGATCGTTCCCTTCTGCCGCTTTGCAGGATCCTGCAGGTGGGCGGTACATTTCACCTGCCGGCTTTCGATGGCCAGGGGGCAGCCGAACTGTTTCAAGCTGCTCAAAAAGCTGGAGTGGTGACATCTATGGATGTCACGAATGATTTTTCTGGCCGATGGGATGCGATCATCCGCCCCTGTTATCCATATTTGGATTATTTCCTTCCCAGTATAGATCAGGCTGTGCTGATCAGCGGCCTTGAAGACCCGTGGGAGATTGCCGGATTCTTTCTGGACCGCGGCGTCAGGCATGTTGTAATTAAGTTGGGAGCGGCGGGCAGTTTTTTCCGTACACGGGATTGCGCTTTTTATTGCGGAACTTATGATGTTCCGGTGGTGGAAACCACTGGCGCGGGCGATGCTTACTGCGCGGGGTTTCTGACAGGATTGATCCATAACTGTACGCCGGAAGAGTGTGTGATCACTGCCACAGCAGCTTCTTCCCACGTAATCCAAGCAGTGGGCGCAAATGCGGGGATGTGTTCTTACACGCAACTGCAGACGTTTATCCGGGAAAACCCAAGACCTGTGATCCGCTATGTGACTTTTTAGAAAACTCTGAGTAAAGGCTGAGTAGGGGATAGACGATTATGAATGAAAGACAGGCGAAAATTTTATATTTCATTGAGAGCAAGGGCAGCGTGCAGATCAAAGAGCTGCAGGAGCTTGTATCGGACTATACACCTATGACGCTTTGGAGAGACCTGGCTAAGTTGGAAGAATTGGGATATATCCGCAGATTTCGGGGCGGGGCCTCGGCGGTGCGGAGTCAGGTTACAGAGCAAGAACAATCCTTTTTTTACCGATTAAAAAAGAATGTATATGAAAAAGAGGAAATTTCTAGAATTGCTGTTGGGCTGCTAAATCCATATCACGCGCTTTATTTGGATGGAGGCAGTACAACGTATTCGTTGGCAAAGCGGTTGCCGGATGGACATTATACCATTATCACCAGCGGCGCAAATATAGCTGTAGAATTGTCGCAGCGAAACGGGTATAATGTCAATTTGCTGGGAGGACAAGTAATCGGCACCACGCTGGCGTGTTCAGGGCCTCAAGCGGAGGATATGCTTAGCAGTATGAATGTGGATGTGGCTGTGCTATCCACTTCGGGCTTTTCGTTAGAAAATGGGTTTGCCAGTGGTTATCTCAGTGAGGCTCACTTGAAGAAGAGAGTAATTGAAAAGGCATCCTCCTGTGTAATAATGTTGATGGATAAGGCAAAAATTGGAAAGGTGCAGCCTTTTACCTTTGCTCGACCTCAAAATATTGATATTTTGATCACCGACGAAGAATTGCCGAAAAATATAATGGACGAGATGCAGAGAAATCAAGTAAAAGTATTTTTCCCGAAAGATGGGTATGAAGATCGGCAGCGCAGAGATTGGCTGGAAGAATTTCTTTCCGCTCGGAAGTAAAGCCTTTGGAAAAACGATCAATCAGAAAATAAAATTCTTAGAATATGTCCCGCTTGTTAGAAGGCTCACATGCTGAAAACAGGCGGGACTTTTTTGGGCCATAAAAAGAACAAAGTGACAGCGCATATACAAAAGGTCTGGAGTGCTGTTAAAAGCCTGTTATTTAAATAGTTAAACTAATCTTTGGAACTGCGGATTAAATATTAAATCAAAATCAGCTTTATACAAAAACTTTCACAAATATCAATAGTGATTGTTGAAAATGCTTTTTCAATGATATACAATAAAGTTATATAAAGTTATAAAAAGTTATATTTGGAGAGTGGTTGTCGTGAATCAATTCCATCAGCCCTGGAAGCTCATTCCCAGCCATGTCCGCGGAAAAGGCGGACGCGAAATTGGAAGATTTCGCGGGGACCAACTGGCGAAAGATCTGCCGGATGGTTCAGAGTGTTGGGTTGGTGCAGTCAACACGGTGAATAATCCGCCTGCAGATAACCCATACAAAGGATGTAGTAAAGTAATTTTGCCAGATGGACAAAGACTGTACCTGTTTGAGGCTATTGCCATGTCTCCAAAGGAAATATTAGGAGAAACGCACATGGCACGATATGGAACTGGAATGGGAGTCCTGGTTAAATTTTTGGATGCTCAAGTTCAGTATCGACTCCAGTGTCATCCGACGCGCTCCTGGGCGAAAAAGATGTGGAACAGCGATTTCGGAAAAGAGGAAAGCTGGTACATTATTAGTACCCGCGAGGACACCCCTGAACCAGCGTATATTTTTCTGGGATTCAAAGAAGGGATTACACCTGAACTTTGGGAAAAATACTATCGAGAGGACAACCCCCCGGCACTGGAGGGACTTTGCCATAAAATCCTTGTTCAACCAGGTGATACATTTTTTGTGGGAAGCGGGTGCCCGCACGCAGTTGGTGCAGGCTGCCTGTTGATAGAGGTACAGGAGCCTTCTGACCTAACACTGGGAGCTCGCCCTTTTTATGCGGAAACCATTCGAGAGGATAATGTATCGGAAACTTTTTTTGATGAACGTCTTTTAGGTGCGTACATTTACCAAGGATGCAGTTATGAAGAAAATTTGCAAAAATGGAAATCTCGGAAACAATGCTTTCGCAAAGGGGAATGGGGAGAGGAGCGTATACTTATTGGGCAAGACCATACAGATTTCTTTTCTGTGACACAATTAAATGTACATGGAAAAACGTCTTTTTATCATACTGGATATCCGCAGATCGCCATCGTGGAGGATGGAAGTGGTACACTGCTTTGGAATAATGGTTCCATGCTGATTAGACGTGCGGACGAACTGTTTTTCCCGGTACAGTTTCCCGGCTGCTGCCGCTCTCTGCATGCGTTTTCCCAATGAACTGGCTGTCAGTTTTGCCAGATCTGAGCCGCGCACCAACGCCGCCGCCTCGGCATCCATCCGCCCCTCAGCCGCCAGCTTCGCCGGAAATGCATTTAACTCCTGTCTCGACATTGCCCGCTCAAACGGCAACAACTGCAACACACGGTGGTACGCTGTACCGCGCGTCGCGCCGCCTTTTTCTTCCTGCTCCTTCTCCATAAACACTGGCAGCGTCGGCAGAAATACCATCTCCTCCTCTTCTTCCTCCATGCCCTTTTTCTTGAGTTCAGAAACGGACATCTTGGTGTTGAGACTCAGATCGTCCAGGTATGGGT
>OKSB01003940.1_pt1 | contig 11178 bp, 15 predicted proteins | sample 1601171 | NCBI WGS metagenome assembly OKSB01 (sample SAMEA3541496, study PRJEB24748) | human gut metagenome | biome: human gut; feature: human-associated habitat; material: faeces | place: China | collected 2012 | reverse complement strand
CAGGGCTTTTTTATGTTCCTTTTCGATGTGGCTACTCTTTGGTGCAATTACAATAAAAAACTATACAAATGTGCGTGAGCTACGATATAATGTTGGTGAAAATCCCAATAACCACCAATGCACGCAGATAGGAGCGCACCTATTATGAGATTTCCTTGGCAGAAACGGAAAGTCGAGCAACCAACCGATTTTCCCCTCAAACTGAATACCGATAACCTAAACTGGTGCCGGGATGCCCGTTTGCTGCTGATCGAGGGAAATGGCACTCTAAAATGGGAGTCGCGCGGAAGAAACGAGGACTGGAGTCAACAATATGCGCTGACGTTGCGCGGAACACCCCTTATTGTCCACAATGCACCGGATTGCCCTACCTGCGCCGGGTTGCTGGCGACTGGATATGGATTGGACAAAGCCGATGCACCGGAATTGCAGCAAATCAGCGATGTCATCAATGCACCATATGTGGATCTGGACACATCTATCGCTTCCATGGCCCCGTTGCTGGGGCTTCTGTCCTCCGGTCTTTATGTAATTGCAGAAGGAGACAGCTTCCCTGCCGATGGAAATGGGAACTTTTTCTGGGATGTTCCCGACGCATTTTCCAATGTAGAGGCTACCGGACCAGCTTGGTACAATGACCCGGATTTTGAATTTACTTACAGCGAAGGCGCTCCTGTCTTTCTGTATCCTTCTCAGCCAAGAACTCGTTTGAATCAAGAGCGTGTGGATTATTACACGCAGCGCTTTGACACAACAGACACATTCCCCAGGGCGATTGCATTTTCCTGTGCTGAAGGCATTTCTGTTTTGTTGGACGGCCACCACAAGGCTTGTGCCGCCGCGCGACTTGGGCGGCAACTTCCCTGTATCACGATTTTTCCGTTTGGCGGCTACTTCTATGCACAGGCAAGGTCCAGCTCTACGCCTGTTCCGGACCGCGCGTATTTTGGTCCCTTTACCGTTTCCATATCTCAGTTACCCGCCAAGATACTCCTTGCAAAGCCTTGGCAGCAAACTACCGACACGCGCCCAGCCCCTTACTCGGGAAACCTAATCCGCGACTCAAAACTCCCCCAGGAATTCGTTGACGCAGGGCGCAATTATCCAACATGGTATGAGTTTGGCATTACGACCGTAGCGGACATTGGCAAGGTTACCGATGACGATTTATCTTTGTGGTTGGAAAACCCACTCAAGTACAGTCCTCAGCTTCGGGCCGCACTGATCTATCTTAGATGCCACTGCGATCCTCAACTGAAAGAGGTGGCTATGAAGTGTGCTGACTCGTCCGACCGCTGGAGCAAACTGCGTGAAGCGGCTTTTAACCATTTAGCTGCGCTCAAAGGCGATCCAGAGGTGGAGCAATACTTTATCGGGTATTTTGTTGATGTTGAAACCGGTTATGAATCGGATGTGTTGACCGACATAGCAAATAGTTTTTGGTCTTGATATATGGGCTTGGGAGAGAAAACATGAGAATATGGCAATTACACTTTGAACTGGACAAATACGATAATCTAATCCGGGCATAGCCCAGATAGTGCTCAAATCAGTACAGTTTTAAAAATTGGTCAATCGTGTAGGCACAGCCGTCAACGATAATATGGGATCTGCTATTCTGCTTAAAAAATTCAAGATAGGTTGCTTTGTTTGCTCGTTGAAATCGAACATATTCGCCGTAGGAAAATATGACACCCGGCGCAGAGAGGTCTTTGGCACAACCCACGCATACAAATTCGTTTCCTTCAACACCAATGTACGTATCGATCCGGTCCAGCTTGCCATCTTCGGTTTTGAAAAGGACATTCATAAGCGTCAGTCCATGGCCGAAATCATAGTAGTCTGTTCTTCTTAACTTCGAGTGTATTTTCTCCATATCGTGCATACCATAAAACTTGTGAACAATTCTACCGCAGCTTTGGACTATATGAGAAACGTCCGAACAGTTTTCTGTCCGGACTTCCTCGCTCAATTATAAATCAATTCCGCTTTCACAATCTCCTCTGCCTGTGCCTTGCAAGCGTTCATCTGCCGCACCCATTCCATTTGGTTTTCGGCTTTCAGTTGCTCGGTCACGCCGTTTTGCTCTGCCAGTGACCGCACGATCAGCTCCATGCGGTTTCGTGCCGCTTCGTCAATCTCGGCGCAATGCTCAAAGAGCTTGTCGGATAGCACCAGCTCATTGAACAGTATCGGGCGGTGCATTTCCAGATACGCCTTGCGAAGTCTGCCGTAGTGTCCGAGGGGCTTGGTCTTGCGGATAATGATGTTCGGGATACAGGAGCGTACTATCAGCATACATTTCGGCACCATGCCGGACCGGGCACTTCGCTGTGGGAAGCCGCCCGCAGTAAACCTCGCAGAAGTGTTCTGGATCAATTTCTGAGAGCCATCGTGTGGATGGAACCATATACCGCGCGCCTTCCTGCCGGCTATGTATGTCCAGGCAATCCGGGTAGAGGATCAGGTCCCCCTGCTCCACATAAAACCGGCACAGCTCTGGACACAGAATGCTCTCTGCCACCCGGCGGGCTGCTGGTTCCGGTACGGAGGTGCGGGCGCAGAAGTATGATGGCACCAGCACAGGCCCCTCCTGCGGGATCCGAAGAAAAGTCTCCCGCCCATCCGCCCGGAGGGCGTAGATAGATGGCACCAGCGCCGTCTGGCTCTGGCTCATACGAACCGCCTGAAACGCGCCAATCGGCATATCCGCAATATTACTTCTTTCCAGCAGGCCACAGGCAGCCTCCTCCCCCCATCGATTCCAGACTGCTTTAACCACCGTTTTGGCGGCGGAGTTGTTGATGCCGCCAAAGGCCAAGCCGTCCCAATCCTTGAGGGCGGTGCGCTCACATATGTCCGGCTGCCGGGTGTAGTAGACCAGTGGGATGGACACGAAGGGCAGGAGCCGATTGTCCCGCCTAACCGCATCCAGCGCACCGCCGTCCCGGAGTGGGAACCATTTGGTAACGGGATAGAGGTCCTTCTCCAGCTTCCGATAAATGCGGGAATCTTCAAAGACCTCCAGATCAGCGGATACGATCAGATCCGGGAGAATGGCATCCGGTCTGGCCAGATATTCCGACATATGTTCCGGGTATCCAAGCCCGAAATAGCGGACTTGCAGGTCAATGTCCTCATTTGACAGGCGCTCAGCCAGTCGATCGAGGAATTGCTTTTCTCCCTTATGCAGAACACAGATATGGTTCCAGTAGAGTAAAACAGTCGTCATAGTAGGTGCGCTCCTTTCCTGAGCAGGGATTGATAGGTTTGATGCTGCTGGTAGGCAAGGCTTAGTTCTCCATACAGTTCTGCTTCTTGGGGAGAACGCTCCACCACTGCGGTGACTGCGCCGCCGTGCAGCACGATTCGCTTATGGGCCATCAAGGCGGTATGGGGATCGTGTGTGACCACCAGCACCAGTTTATCTTGGTTTTTGAGGTGCAGGAACGCCTTCTCCTTATCCACACCGGCATTTTCAATCTCGTCGATTAGGACCACAGGACTGTCGCAGACCAGCGCGATATCCGCGATCATCAACGCCCTGGCCTGGCCGCCGCTGAGCTGATTGAGGTTATGCGAGGCAAACACCGGCTCCGGCGTGATGTCGTTTGCCAGTTCCAATACCGCAGCGGGAGAGATGACCTTTTCCCGGCACTGGGCATGGAGCGTCAGGAAATCCTCCACCGTGGTATCCAGCACGAACCGCATATTCTGCCCCAAATGCGCCACCAGCCGTGTAGATTCTCGCTGGCGGCAGTCTATAGGGACGGCGGCACCGTCCAACAGCACATGGCGTCCGGTCACCGAATCCCCGTCCGATAGCTGTTCAATGTCTTTGATCAGACGGCTTTTCCCGGAACCGGTATTTCCTACAATTGTCCATAACTCTCCCCGTGAGAGCACAATAGATTGGAAGGGTTCTGGCACTCCGCCTTTTCCGTGACCTCGCAAAATGGTTAGATTCTTCATGGCACCGCCTCCTCAAAGTCGATCTTCCCGACAACCCCCTGCTGATAGGCGCTGCCAATTCGCTGTTCGCCCACGCAGTAGGAGCAGACACCGCTGGGCATACTGTGGCGTAGGATGTCTCCCTCATAGTCCTCTGTACCGGGACGGTCCATGAGCCATTGTGCCAACAGCTCAGTCCCGTAGCCAGCCAGTCCGTCCACCGGGAAAAGGGCTGCGGATGGATTGAGCCGTTTCACCTGCCAGGACACGATTTCCAGTTCGGCCTGGGAGACCATATCAATTTTCGTTAGCACAACAAAGTCCGCCTGCGTCAACATGGGCCCCAGCTTTTCCGGAGCGCGGCAGCTGGAGGTGCAGTCCAGCACACAGCCGGCCACCGTCCGCCGGGTGGCGGGGGAGCACCGGTGGCACAGCCCTGCCGTCTCCAGAAACAGCAGATCGCACTTGACACGCTCTGTCCAGTTCCAAAGCTCCGGCAGGTTGGACACCAGAAAATGATCCGGGCAGATGTCCCCGCTTAGCCCCACCACACACGGCAAGCCTATAGCACGATAGGCCCTGTGGTCATCCGTCCCCAAGCAGTCGATCTTACATATAGCGGGTCGTCCGCCTCGCTGTCGGATCATCGGCAGGAGCGATTTCAAAACCGTTGTCTTCCCCACGGCGGAAGAGCCGGAAAACAGGATCATGTTCCGCATATTGCTTTACCCACTTTCTACACACAGGTTAGTCATATCTTACCACAAGGCGCCGTTTACTGTCAGTCTCATTTGAGACTTTCGCATGACTCAGCCTGTATTGACTTCCCTTTGCGGAAAAGATATAATAAACAAGTGGTTAGCTTGGTCTAACCAAAGTAAATGCCCATGAGTTAGACTTGACTAACTCGCACATGGAGGTGATCTGGTGACTGACTGTATCGTGGCCAAAATGCTGGCGGCATCGCCGCTTTTTCAGGGCTGCTCGGTTCCGGAGGGAGCGTTTACCGTCTCGCGGTATCGGGCCGGGCAGGTCGTCCATGACACGCCCAAGGGGGTTCCGTCTGTCGGCGCCGTGGCGGCCGGGCGGATTGATGTCTACTCTGTAGCGGTGGATGGCCGGGATGTCTGGCTAAATTCCCTATATACCGGTGAGTGCTTTGGAATCTACAATCTGGTCGCGGCCAGTGATCTGGAAACCGTGCTCTGCTGCGGGGAGGATACTGTGATTTGTTATATCGACAAAGTCACGCTTCGGAGGTGGATGGAAACCGATCAGAAGCTGGCGTTTCAGTATGCCGCGCTCTGTAATGCGAAGCTGCAGTTTTTGATCAAGCGCATCGAACAGCTCACCACACAGACCTGCTGCGGCAAGATCGCCGCCTATCTCCTGGCACACAGGTCGGCTGACGGTCAGGTCAAAAGTTCCTGTTCCCGGGATGGTTTGGCCCGACAGCTTGGGGTCAGTCGGGCCACTCTGTTCCGGGAACTGTCCTCTCTGCAAGCGGCCGGAGTAATCGCCGCCCAGAGCGAGGGCTTTGTGATTACAGACTCTGACGGTCTGGAGAAGATTCTCTATTCGTCAGCTAAATAAATCAATTCTAAGATAAGAAAGGATCCTTCAAATGAAAAAAATGCTTTCCCTTTTTTGCGTATTGACGCTCTGCACCGCGCTTTTCGCAGGCTGTGCTTCCTCTAACCAGGACGGCGGCTCCGGTGATATCTCCGATTCCGGTGCCGGTACTTCACAGGCTGGCACCGTCGATGATGTTCCAGCCGCTGATCCTGTTAACGTCCGCGTTGCGGCGTTGAAGGGGCCCACGGCCATGGGCATAGTTCAGTTCATGGATCAAGTAGACTCTGGCGTGCTGACCGATAACAACTATACCTTCAGCATCGCCGCCGCCATTGACGAGGTTACACCCATGCTGGCCAAGGGGGAACTGGATATCGCCGCCATGCCGGCCAATGTGTCCTCCGTCCTGTATAATAACAACAGCGCGGGCTTTCAGGTGCTGGCCATCAATACTCTTGGCGTTCTCTACATCGTAGAGAGCGGGAATACTGTCCAGAGCATGGAAGACTTGCGAGGTAAGACCATCTATGCCAGCGGCAAGGGTGCCACGCCGGAGTATGCGTTGAATTACATCCTGAGTGCCAACGGAATTGATCCCACCGCCGATGTCACCATTGAGTGGAAATCCGAGCACGCCGAGTGCCTGTCCGCTCTGATGGCTCAGGAGAACGCCATTGCCATGCTGCCCCAGCCTTTTGTGACTACGGCCCAGACAAAGAGCGATCAGATCCGTGTCGCCCTCGATCTAACTCAGGAGTGGGACACTCTGCAGGAGGGCAATGAGACCCCGTCCGCACTAATCACCGGCGTAGTAGTTGCCCGCCGCGAGTTTGTGGAGCAGAATCCGGATGCGGTGTCTGCGTTCTTGGATCACTACAAAACCTCTGTAGAGTATGTCAACAGCAATACGGATGAAGCTGCCCAGCTGGTTGGCCAATATGGGATCGTGACCGCTGAAGTGGCGGAGAAGGCGTTGCCCGCCTGCAACATCACCTTTATTGAGGGCAAGGAGATGCAGGAGAAGCTGTCGGGGTATCTGGCCGCTCTGTTTGAGCAGAATCCCCGGTCTATCGGCGGTGCTCTGCCCGGCGATGACTTCTACTTCAGCCGCTGATGAAAAATACGCGGACGATCCGGGCCTGGGCGGTGGCTTTCTGGTTGGCGATCTGGCAACTGGGCAGTGTAATCCTAAACCGGGACAGCCTGCTGCCCCTGCTGGTGTCCCCTGTGCAGGTACTGGTGCGCGTTGCTCAGTTGTCTGTCACAACAGACTTCTGGGCGTCCATCTGCTTTTCCCTGCTTTGGATCGCTGCAGGCTTTTTTCTCGCAGCCGGGCTTGGTATTTTACTGGCCATGCTCTCAGCCCGCTTTCATCAGGTAAAGGATATGCTGGCTCCCGTCGTGCTGGCTGTTAAGACTATCCCAGTTGCATCTTTCATCATTCTGGTGCTGATTCTGTTTTCCTCCCGCAGTCTGGCGGCACTTATCTCGTTTCTGATGGTGTTGCCCATCATCTATACCAATGTACTCGCCGGGATCGAGGCGGCAGACCGGCAGCTGCTGGAGATGGCGGAGGTGTTCCTGATTCCGGCGGGGCGAAGAATTCGGTATATCTATCTCCCGCAGGTGATACCCTTTTTCCGGTCGGGCTGTATGGTCGCTCTGGGCCTGTGTTGGAAGTCAGGCATCGCCGCAGAGGTCATCGGGACCCCCAGCGGCTCCATCGGCGAGCATCTGCAGCAGGCGAAAATCTATCTGGATATGCCGGACCTTTTCGCCTGGACATTGGTGATTGTTCTGGTCAGTCTGGCCTTTGAGAAAACCGTTCTTGCCCTTCTGTCGTGGACGGCAAAACGCCTGGAGAGGATGTGAGCGATGGACGCCATTGTGTTGGACAAGATCAGCAAATCCTTTCACGGCAAGGAAGTGCTGAAGAATTTCTCTGCTGTGTTCCCGGTGGGCAAAACCACCTGTATCATGGCACCCTCCGGAGCCGGTAAGACTACGCTACTGCACATCCTGATGGGGTTGGAGCGGCAGGACAGCGGACAAATCCACGGGCTGCACACTCTGCGGAAAAGCGCGGTATTCCAGGAGGACAGGCTGTGTGATGCGCTCACGCCGGTATCCAATATTCGGCTGGTTACTCCATCCCTCGATGAGGAGCAGGTGCTCTCTGCCATGCAAGCCGTTGGTCTGCGCGGCTGTGAAAAACAGCCCTGCCGGGAACTTTCCGGCGGAATGCGACGGCGGGTGGCGCTCCTGCGGGCACTGATGGCCAACTATGATATCCTTTTTCTTGACGAGCCGTTCAAAGGGCTGGACGAGGAGACAAAGACGGCCGCGATCTACGAGACACGCAGAAGGTGCCAAGGGTGCACAGTGCTGCTGGTCACCCACGCCCCCACAGAGATCGACGCTATGGGTGTCGATCAGGTGATATGTTTGTAGAAAATGATAGCGATGGCTGCCCTTTAAGCAATCCTCGCTACCCGGATGTAGCCGTATTGCGCTGCCATAGCTCACTCGCCGCCTTTCCGCTTATTGACGGAAACAGTATCACAAAAACCGGGGGAAACCAAACGGAGATACGGATAAAATCTTGGGCCAAATGGATATGCAGGCCTTGTTTGAACGGAACTCCAGTAAGTCAACAGAGGGCCAGCCTCATTAGAGCTGGCCCTCTATGCACCAAAAGGCATACCTTTTGACGGACTGAACTGAACATGAAAAACACGCCCCAAGAGTGCGCCAAAACATCGGCGTTCACTTTTGGGGCGTGTCATTTTCGCTTCATACATTTTGGGTCAGCGGGGGCAACGAGGAGTTTCCCACTAGCCCTCGGCTTTTGTAAAGATTATTTTGTTATCAACGACTTCGAAAAGCAGCTCATCTCCGTCGTTAAGATCCAATGCATTCCGCACCCATTTTGCAATATGGATCTGCCCATAGAATATTTGAGTGGTACTTCTTTTCCTGATCCTTCTCTGCGATCATGTGTGAAGGCCATGCGATTCCTCTTGTTCAAAGGATCTCGTGTAGCCCAGGTGATACTCCAACATCAGAGTATGCGGCAGCATCATCGCGCCGGCATCGATGCCGATTATTTCTGTTAGCACCTTGACCGTAGCGAGATAGCCACAATAGAAGCTGTGACACGCCGCTGAGTAAACGCGTTGCTCCCAGACACATCCGATCGATGTAAGATTCACCCTCTGTTCTTCACTGGTCACCTCTTCAAGTTTCCGAATAAGCTTCAGACTCTCTTCCCGCTTTTTGAAAAACAGCGGGTGCCGCTGCATACCAGGCAATTCGAAGAGTCCGTGCGCAAGGCGTTTTTCAAATCCATCCTCAACAATGTCTTGATTGGCGAAGTATTGACCGAATCCAGAATACAAACCAACCCGGAACGCAAACAGCGTAGCATATTTGAACTCTTCTCCGTAGTTCCCTTCAATTTGCTTCAGGGCTTCCAGTTCAGGTTTCCCTATGGTACTGGCGAGCCGGTCCATTGCCGCTTTATGGCCATTCTCCTCCGTGAGAAAATCCATTCCAGGTAGCGTCTGACATGTGGCAGATAAGTAATCTTGAAAGGACTGGTCAAATACACGCTCACCCATTTGCACTATCATTTCTTTTACAGTCATACTCTTCTCCTTTGTACTGTTTTGAGACTTTCGTATCTGTTAAGTACATAATACATGGAGACAACCGCAAAAACGGTCGAATTATGGGGAAGCGAAAAAAATGCACCTGTCAAATCTGGCAGGTGCATCGCTTTAAATGTATCGTTTGATCACAGGGATGGAGTTGATCGCAAGCTCAACAACTGCATCCTCCTGTTCTTTTGTTAACCCAGAACTCTCAAGTTCCTTGCGAAGTCTATGTTCCAGCGGAGATTCGGTCTTCCCTGCCAGATAATCCAAGGATACATCAAGAGTATCAGAAATGCGTTCAATGAGTTGGAAACTGGGTCTTCTAACTCCATGCTCAATATGACGCAAAGAGTCTACGGAAATATTGAGTTCTTCAGCAAGTTGCTCTCCAGTCAACCGGCGAAACTGCCGTGCAGTTTGGATTCTCTTGCCCATGATCTGCATTTTCGTACTCATTTGATCTTTCCCTACCTATTCTGTACTTTATCACAGTATAGAGGGATACCTGAAATTCAAAAATGGCCTGTATTGTACTTTTGTATCAAATCAGTACGAACTGTATCAAGAGCCACCCGAGTTTATTCAAAAACTTACACGCAGTTTTTGTCATCCGCCTGTCATGTTCTCATATATGTCTGGCACTTACGAAATGCGGATGCCGATCAAGCACCTTACTCGGGTCACATTAGACCTGCCAGCCCGTATTTCATACGCCGCCAGATTTGCCGGTTGCCATTCCACTCCAGCAGCTTTGTCTGATGCTTAACTGCATTTGCATTCATACCACGTCTCCATATTAGGAAGTCTTAGGAAGTGTCAAGAACACTCGACACTCCCCGAGACAGTATGACATATCTGTTTCCCGCAGTACAGATATGGGTTAGCGCTTACCCCTCCCCGACCAAATGGTCGAGGAGGTGCTTCATAAGAGGTTTTGATCTCACTTCTCCGTGTACATTCTCCACAGGAACGTGACGATCTGGGCACGGGTGCAGGTATTGCCGGACAGAAGTTGTGTGCCGCTGCCCTTCATGATGCCCTGGCTCAGCGCCCAGTTCATGGCGGACACCGCATAACCAGGTACGGAGGCGGCGTCCGCAAAGCCGGAGATCAGGTTTGCCAGCGTCACAGCGTCCATCCCGTTGGCTGCCGCATAGCGGAACAGGAATGCAACTGCCTGTGCGCGAGTGCAAGCCGCATCCGGGCCGAAGGCGGTATCGCCGATACCGGTGGTGATTACGGATGATTATTGAGCGCGCTTACTTTCAAAGCAACCAGCCCCGGTCCCTTTCCGTAAAAGAGACCGGAGCTGGTTTTTCGTCACTTCATGGAGCGTGCCAGGAACGCGGCGATCTGAGCGCGGGTGCAGGTGGAGTTGGGGTCGAAACGGCCGCCGCCCACACCGGCGGTAATGCCGTTCTCGATGGCCCAGGCCACAGCCTGCGCATAGTAGCTGTCAGCGGGAACGTCAGCAAAGCTGGCGCTGCCGCCCGCCGCAGGCTGACCCATGGCCCGCCACAGCATGGTGACCATCTGAGCGCGGTTGATGGCGGCGTTGGGCTCCGTGCCGTCGGAAATGCCCTTATTCTTGGACCACAACTGCGCCTTTTCGTACCAAGTATTGCCGCCGTTCAGATCTGCGTCGTTCTGCCGCGCCAGAATCGTCCAAAGCTGGGCGCGGGTGGTGGAGTTGTTGGGGGCGTAGCCGCCCATCAAGATGTCTGCACGATGGCATTCGCCCCTGTGTTCCACGACAATCTCACGAACATTTTCGGGAAAACGCGATTGCCATCCTCGGTGTCATTCAGACATATCGTATTTCCAGTCATCCATACACGAGGTCACATGAGCGAAGTGCCACGAATTGACTTCGCCCTGGCGAGGAATCACCTGATTGCCGCACACAGGACAGCAATACTCTTGCCCCTTCTCCGCATCGAATGCGTGAACGCGGTGATGATCCGCTGTCAAAGCATATTCCAAAGTGATCCCTCCT
>OKSB01003939.1_pt1 | contig 11179 bp, 9 predicted proteins | sample 1601171 | NCBI WGS metagenome assembly OKSB01 (sample SAMEA3541496, study PRJEB24748) | human gut metagenome | biome: human gut; feature: human-associated habitat; material: faeces | place: China | collected 2012 | reverse complement strand
CCTGCCGCGGCTTTTCCCACCGATATTGCCGCTCAGCAGACACGCAAATGCGCACGCCCCGAAATCCGAGTACCTCGTTCCACGGGCCGTCGGCCCGTTCGCAGACAATCCTCAACGGTGCCTGACCTCCGGAGACAAAGGACGCCCCGACGTGCCATGCCAAGCAACCGGGCTTTCCCCATCGCAAGACGAGTTTTCAGAAACGCATACCGAACCAATAAACACGCGAAATATCCCCGTAAAACAAAACGGGGCGGCCGCCATGCGACGACCGCCCCGGAATGCCTCCGGCGGACCGCTATGCGCAGGCTATCCGATCCGGGTCAGCCCCTGCCAACTGATATGATGCTCGGTTATGCCGATCTCGTCCATCCAGCGGCGGGTGTCGAACGTTTTGAGGTTGTGCGTATTGATGCCCGTCCCGTTATCGTTGTTCCAGACCCAGGTCGGCGTGGGCCACAGGCAGGCGCGGAAACGGATCGACTTATAAAACTCCTCGCTGCATCCCTGCTGGCCGTGATGGGCCATCTGCAGGTAATCGCAGTTCAGATCGTCCCGGTACGGTCCGGCGAGCACCTTGTCGCCGCACTCGACACCCGCATCGCCGAGGAAAACGACCGACTTGTCGCGGTCCCAAGCCCGGATGATCGTACTCGAATTGTTGTAGGGATTGGTTCGGAACTCCTCGTTGGTCACGCCCAGCACTTTCAGGTTCAGCCCGTCGATCTTCAGCGCCAATCCCGGCTCGCGCAGATCGACCACCTCGGTTGCGGCCGGGTCGAGCCGGTCGAGCTCGGCATAGAACTCGCGGGCGTACGAATCGTAGGGATGCTCGGCGGAAAGCAGCGAGTCGGAAAACCGGGAGTGATAGATCTTTCTGATCTTCAGATCGCCGGGCTTCTTCAGAATTTCCGTCAGAGCGCCCATGTGGTCGTTGTGAGGATGGGAAACGAACCATGCCTCCACCTCGTTGCCCAGCGCGGCGAGAAACCCTTTCAGGAAAAGCGTCTCGTCCTTCATGCCTCCGTCCATTACGACCAGACGCCCCCCGTCGGTCTGCAGCACGTAGGAATTGCCGATCGTATCGACCTGCGACGGAAGCTGCCACAACGTGAAGCCCGGCTTTCCTTTTCCCGTTCCCCTGCCCTTGCCCGACAAAGCGGCCGGGAAAACGGTCGCGACGGCGCCCCCGAGCAGCGTGACGCGCAAAAAATCTCGTCTTTTCATATCGCTTATCGTTTTAGATTAATAGGTTTCGGATCAACTCGCGGAACGCTCTTCGATATTGGGCCGCTCGAGCCCGTACCCTTTGATGCGGTCCTCGCGGCGGAGCAGCAGCGCGAACACGATCGACAGCACGCCGAAGCCCGCGAAGATCATCATCGGCAGCGTATAGTCGTAGCTCGTGGACTCGATCCCGTCGATCAGCATCGTCCCGCTGACGCAATAACGGTCGAGCACGTAGCCGATCAGCATCGGAACGAACGACAGGCCCCAGTTCTGTATCCAGAAGATCATCGAGTACGAAGTACCCAGCATCCGGTACGGGATGATCTTGGGCACCGAAGGCCACATGGCCGAAGGAACCAACGAGAACGCAGCGCCGAGCAGGACGATCAGCACGACGGCGATCCAACTGCTCGTAAGCATCGGAATCGAGAAAAGCACATGCACGATCACCAGCAGCGCCGAGCCGATCAGCATGATCGTCGCGCCCCGTCCTTTGCGATCGTAGATGCTGCCGAACAGCGGTGTCAGCAGTACGTTGCCGAACGGCAGCAACGCCGGGATCGAGCCGGCAAACTCGGGCGAAACATGGAACTTCTGGATCATCAGTTCGGTAGCGTACTTTAGGAAAGGGAACACGGCTGAATAGAAGAGTACGCAGAGAATCGTAATATACCAGAACGCCTTGATGCGGGCGATCCGGAAAATATCGGAAAAACGGAACTCCTCTTCGTCGGTCTTTTCGTTGTCGAACGGACGCTCCGTTTCCGTTTCGCGGTCGTAGCGACGGTCCATCACGCAGAACACCAGGAACGACAGCAGCCCGATGCAGAACATGATCAGGCAGACCAGCAGCGGAGCGCTCGGACTGCCCATCGCCCGGGCGAACGGAAGCGAGCCGAACATCGCGATCGCCGTCCCGATACGCCCCGCAGCGACGTTCAGCCCCAAGGCCAACGCCAGGGCCTTCCCCCGGAACCACTTGACGACGACCTTGTTGGCCGTAATGCCGATCATTTCGATGCCGACGCCGAATATTGCGAAGCCGAGCGTCGCGTACAGCACCTGCGACTTGAGCGAAAACACTTGCCACGAGCCGATGCTCAGCGACGTCACCGCCCCTCCGAAATCGGTCGAAACGGCCCAATACTTGAGCAGCGAGCCCGCGATCATCAGCCCGACCGAAAGCACTCCCGTGAAGCGGGGACCTTTCTTGTCGAGGATCATCCCGCCGAAAATAAGCATCAGCAGGAAAATGTTGAACCAGCCGTAACCGCTGGTAAAAACGCCGTAGTCGGTACTGTCCCAGCCGAGCTGCTGCTCGAGCATCGTCTTGAGCGGAGCCATCGCGTCGGTCATGACATAGCCCGTCAGCATCGTGAACGATACCAACCCCAGCACCGTCCAGCGGGCGGCGGCCGAGTCGGCGATCTTCTTGCGTAAATATTCTACCATTCGATTCGTTTGAGTTAATAATTCGTCGTCGGACGCACCGCCCGCGCTCGAGCAGAGGCGCACTGGGCCCGGCGTTGCTTCGTTCCTATTGGGTCCGGCCCGGCGGCTGGCCGTAAATCCTCAGCACCTTGTACGCGTCGGCCACGCCCAGCTCGCCGGCCTTGCTCATGTCGAGACATCCCTTGCGGGTATCCTTCAAATATATCTGGATCAGCCCCCGGTTATAGTAGGCCTCGCCGAACGACGGATTCAGCTCGATCGCTCGCGTATAGTCCTCGATCGCCTCGGGCATCCGGCCCGAAAGGCAGAGCAAATTGCCCCGGTTGTAGTAGATATAGGCGAAGTCGGGCAGCAGCTTGGCCGCCTTGTTCAGGTCGGCGATCGCTTCGTCGTAATCGTATACGCGATCGGAGCGAGTCTTCAGCCGGCTGCTCGGATCGCTGTCGACGGCGATCCGCTGGTAGCCGTTGTCGATCGACGAAATGAAATCGATCATCTCGCTCTGCGTCGTACTGCGGTTGATATACAGGAACGGGTTCGACGGATTGCGGTCGATCGCCGCCGTATAGTTCGCGATGGAGCTCGTGTACTGACGGATCAGCGACTGCGAGACGCCGCGCAGGAAATAGGCCTGCCACGAGTCGTCGCCGCCGCGCAGCCGGTCGACGAAAGCGGCGTCGATCACGAACAGCGTGTCGGCGGGCAGATCGCTGTCGCGGTTGACCCAGCGCAGCCCCCGGTCGCCGACGTCGCGGAGGAACTGCTCGGACTGTTCGACGTAATACTGTCCCGGGAGATTGGGACGCGGAAGCGTGTCGGCAGTCATCAGCGAGAACTTGAACATCGGCAGCAGCGCGATGTTGCCGGTCTTGGCGTTCAGGCTCTCGTACCGGTTGCCGGCGAACTCGCTCTCGAACGACAGCAATTGATTGAAGCGACGGCTCGTGTCGGCATAGATCGAGAAGGTGCTGTCGTTGAGTTTCGAGCGATACTCGGCAATCTTGCGCTCGGCCGTCTGCTTGTCCGAGCGGGACCCCTCCAGATCGTTGGTCATATAGCGCAGCGACGAGCGCCCCAGATAGGCGTTCGCGAAGTCGGGATAGAGCTCGATCGCGCGCGAGTAGTCGCGGATCGCGGCCTCGTAGTCGCCCAGCTGAGCGTAGAGCGCGGCCCGGTTATAATAAACCAGCACGTTGTTCGGCGAGTAGAACGCTACCCGGTTGTAGTCGTCGAGCGCCCGATTATAGTCGCCGATCTGCGTGCGCAGGATCGCCCGGTTGAAATAGGTCAGCGCATTGGTCGAGTCGAGCGCGATGGCCCGCGAAAAGTCCTCGATCGCCTGCACCGGACGCTTCGTGCTCGAGTAGACCATAGCCCGGTGGAAATAGGAGGGAACGTAAGTCGAATCGTAGCCGACCGCCTTGTCGAAATCGGCCAGAGCCAGGTCGTACTTCTTCTGCGCCATGTAGAGCGCACCCCGGCGGTTGTAGCCCGCCGGATCGAAATAATTCGTCCGGATCGCCGTATTGTAGTCCTCCAGAGCGCGGGTCGTGTCTTTCAAATAAAGGTAGCTCGTACCCCGGTTGATATAGGCGTCCGAGACCTTGTTGTCATAACGGATAAACGTATTGAAATCTTCGATCGCCTTCTCGAACTGCTGGCTCAGCAGGTAGGTGACGCCCCGGCTGTAATAGGGCCCCGGCAGATCGGGACGCAGGTCGATCGCTTCCTGAAAATCGCGCAGCGCGTCGTCGTAATTGCCCATGCGCATCCGCGTGATGGCCCGGTACTGGAACGCGGTGGTGAAAACGGGATTCTTCCGGATCGCTTCGCTGAAATCCTGATCGGCGCCGATCAGATCGTCGAGGTTGTACTTCGCAATGCCCCTCAGGAAATAGCCCTCGTAGGCGGTAGAGTCGGCCCTCAGCAGGATGTTGAGCACCTCGATGGCGTCCCGGTACTTGCTTTCGATCAGGAAACTCCTCCCTGCGTAGAAAAAATAAGCCTTGTTGAGCTGAGCCTGCGCGCGATCCCCCGGCAGCCAAGCCGCCAGCACGAGCAGGAGCAGGAAGATTTTACGCATGCGCGACACGGTTTAGGGTGCTAAGTTAACACTTTTGGTCCGAAATTCCGCTCGGAATCCGTCAAAAATAACGTTCCGCCGCCCCGCTTAGTATGATTCTCCCCGGAACGGACGGCGCACGGACGAAATTCGGAGCCGACTTGTTTCCTGTTAATAAAAAGTTACGTACCTTTGACTGCAATTTTGCGCTTTAACCTGTTTTTGAACACTCGCATGAAAAAAGTAGATGTTGTTTTAGGCTTGCAATGGGGCGACGAGGGAAAAGGGAAAGTCGTGGACGTGCTCACTCCCGCCTACCGGGTGATCGCCCGGTTCCAAGGCGGCCCGAATGCAGGGCACTCCCTCCACTTCGAGGGCAAGAAGTACGTGCTGCACACGATTCCCTCGGGCATTTTCCGGGACGGCTCGGTCAACGTCATCGGCAACGGCGTGGTGATCGACCCGGTCATCCTCTCCGAAGAGATCGCCGGCCTGGAAGCCGACGGAATCGACGTACAAGGCAAGCTGCTGATCTCGAAGAAAGCGCATCTGATCCTGCCCACGCACCGCGCGATCGACGCGGCGTCGGAAGCGGCCAAGGGAAAGACCAAAATCGGATCGACGCTCAAGGGCATCGGTCCCACCTATATGGACAAGACGGGACGCAACGGACTGAGAATAGGAGATATCGTATCGCCGGAATTCGGAGAACGATACGGGCGGCTGAAGGAAAAACACCTCGGACTGCTCCGCCAATACGACTATCCGGTCGACCTGACCGACTACGAGAAGAAGTGGTTCGAGGGAATCGAGAATCTCAAGCGTTTCCGGCTGATCGACAGCGAGCATGCGGTGAACCGCCTGCTCGACGAGGATAACACGATGCTGGCCGAAGGAGCGCAGGGTTCGATGCTGGACATCGATTTCGGCACTTATCCCTTCGTCACGTCGTCGAACACGCTCTGCGCCGGCGTTTGTACCGGTCTGGGCGTAGCTCCGTCGCGTATCGGCAACGTGTACGGCATCTTCAAGGCCTATTGCACACGGGTGGGCAGCGGACCGTTCCCGACCGAACTTTTCGACGAAGACGGCGAGCGGATGCGCCAGATTGGCATGGAATTCGGAGCGACGACCGGCAGGCCCCGCCGCTGCGGCTGGCTCGACATGGTCGCGCTGAAGTACTCGGTCATGATGAACGGAGTCACGTCGCTGATCATGATGAAAGCCGACGTGCTGAACGATTTCGACCGGCTGAAAGTGGCCGTAGCCTACCGCGTGAACGGGGAGCGGACGACCGAGTTCCCGTTCGAGACCGCCGGGGAAATAGTTCCGGAGTACAGGGAGTTCGAAGGGTGGAAATGCGACATCAACTCGATGCGCAGCTACGACGAGTTCCCCCGTCAGCTCAAAGAGTACATCGAGTTCATCGAGCGGGAGACGGGCGTGCCGGTCAAGATCATTTCGGTAGGTCCCGACCGCGAAGAAACGATTGTCAGGTAAAACAAAACGATACGACGATGAGAACGACCAAAGGATCCATGACAGCCATGATGGCGGCCGCGCTGCTGACGACCGGATGCGCGGCGTTCCAGAACATGAGCAAAACGGGACAGGGCGCCACGATCGGCGGAGGCGGAGGCGCCGTAGCCGGCGCGGCTATCGGCGCGATGGCCGGAGGCGGCAAGGGCGCGGCCATCGGAACAGCGGTCGGCGCGGGTCTCGGAGCCGGAGTAGGCGCGCTGATCGGCCGCCGGATGGACAAGCAGAAAGCCGAGCTCGAGAAAATCGAGGGCGCGCAGGTGGAAACCGTCACGGACGAAAACGACCTGCAGGCGATCAAAGTCACGTTCAACGACAAGATCCTGTTCGCCACCGGCAAGAGCGACCTGAGCGACGCCTCGCGGAGCGCGCTGGGCAAGTTCGCCGCCTCGCTCGCCCAGTCGCCCGAGACGGACATAGCCATCTACGGGCACACCGACAACACGGGCAGCCGCGCGGTCAATCAGAAGCTCAGCGAAGAGCGCGCGCAGGCCGTAGCGAACTATCTGATCGGACAGAAGGTCGATCCCGTGCGGATCACGACCCGGGGCCTGGCCTACGACTCGCCGATAGCCGACAACTCGACCGAGGAAGGCCGCGCGCAGAACCGGCGCGTGGAGATACTCATCACGGCCAACGACCAGATGATCCAGCAAGCGCAGGACGGCACGCTGAAATAACCGCGACCGGCGCCGGACGATACGATCCGTCCCGCGATAGTGCGGGGCGGATCGATTTTTCTCCGGCCGGTCCGAAAAACCGTTCCTCCCGAACCGGGAGCTTCGTTTCCGCGCGGCAAGCGGCCGAACGGTCGCGGATCGGATAGCGGATCGACCGGGTCCGTCGTCGCCATTCGTTATCCGTCGGCGCTTCCGGCGCGAACCTCCGATTCCAGCCGGTGCAGGCTCCGCTTTACGACGGCGGGAACGATCATCCGGTGAAACGGCTTGATAAAGCAGAAATAGCACCGCCCCAGCCGGTCGTTCAGCCGGACGGCGGTCGTCACGCTCAGCGTCTTTTCCCGCCCGTCGCGGCCGCCCCGCTCCACGAGCAGCGAAACCCTCAGATCGAGGTGCCGGTCGTTGTCGCCGAGCACGATCTCATCCGTCGAGCGGGCAAGTACCTCGAATATCCCGACCCGTTCTCCCGACTCCCATTCCCCACCGTGCCCGGCAGCATTCTTTCCTCGCGCCGCCGGAGTCTTGAACCCGAAAACCGACACGATTCGGTTTCGCAGCGCGAACAGCCCCTCGACCCAGCGAGGGCCCGGCCCGACGAACGCTTCCGCCAGATCGGACAGCCCGATCCGGTCGCCGGGATCCGCCACCGCGAACCGGTAGCGATCGACATAGTCCCATCGCGAGCATTCCGAACGGAGCAACGACTCTTTCCCTATTTCCATTCCGATAGATACTTTATGCGAGGTCATGCCGCGAATACTCCCGGACAGTGTCCCGTCCGGGCGACGCTTCAGGGCCTCGACCGAAGGCAAAGATAGGACAAAAGCGCGAGTCCGCCCCCCAACCGCCCCTGCATCCGAAGAACATCCAAACGGCCGATCCGCACTCCGCCGCTTGGCCGTTTGGATGCGGATCGTTAACTTTGTAAGGACAAACGACCGGACTATGACAAGTTATCTGCAGGCCGAGGGGCTCACCAAGTCGTTCGGAGAACGGGTGCTTTTCGAGAACCTTTCGCTCGCCGTCGGCGAGGGCCAGCGCATCGGGCTGATCGCGAAAAACGGAACGGGCAAAACGACGCTGCTGAACATCCTCGCCGGAAAAGAAGACTACGAGGCGGGGCGCATTACGCGGAGACGCGACCTGAAAATCGCCTATTTGGAGCAGGACCCGAAGCTTCCGGCGGGCAAGACCGTGCTCGACGCCTGCCTCACGGGCGACTCGCCGGCCCTGCGCGCGATCGCGGCCTACGAACTGGCGCTCGGCTCGGGCGACGAGGAGAGTCTGCACCGGGCCATGGCCGAAATGGACGTCCGGCAGGCATGGAACTACGAATCGCAGGTCAAGCAGATTCTCACCCGGCTGCGCATCACCGACTACGCCCAGCCGACCGAGCAGCTGTCGGGCGGACAAGTCAAGCGCGTGGCGCTTGCAGGCGCGCTGATTCGCGAGCCGGAGCTACTGATTCTGGACGAACCGACGAACCACCTCGACCTCGAGACGACCGGATGGCTCGAGGATTACCTCTCCCGCTCGCGGATGAGCCTGCTGATGGTCACGCACGACCGTTACTTTCTCGACCGTGTCTGTACCGAAATCATTGAAATAGACAATCGTCAGATCTATCAATATAAGGGAAATTATAGCTATTACCTGGAGAAACGTCAAGAGCGTATCGATGCAACGAATGTTGAAATAACCCGTGCCAACAATCTGTATCGCACTGAGTTGGAATGGATGCGTCGTATGCCGCAAGCCCGCGGGCATAAAGCGCGTTATCGCGAAGAAGCTTTCTGTGAACTGGAGAAAGTAGCTAAACAGCGGTTTAATAACGACAATGTGAAACTGGAAGTAAAGGCCTCCTACATCGGTAGCAAGATATTCGAAGCAGACCATTTGTACAAGTCGTTTGGTGACCTTAAAATATTAGAAGACTTTTCTTACATTTTTGCCCGTTATGAAAAGATGGGCATTGTAGGTAATAACGGTACCGGTAAATCTACTTTTATCAAAATACTGATGGGAGAGGAGAAAGCCGATAGCGGAACGATTGATATCGGAGAAACGGTACGTTTCGGTTATTATTCGCAGGATGGCTTACAGTTCGATGAGCAGATGAAAGTGATTGATGTGGTACAGGATATCGCCGAAGTCATAGAGTTAGGTAATGGTAAAAAGCTGACCGCTTCCCAGTTTCTGCAACATTTTCTCTTCACTCCCGAAACCCAGCATAGCTATGTTTATAAACTGAGTGGTGGAGAGCGCCGTCGCCTGTATCTGTGTACGGTATTGATGCGTAATCCTAATTTCCTTGTGCTGGATGAGCCTACCAATGATCTGGATATCATTACCCTGAATGTACTGGAAGAGTATTTACAGAATTTCAAGGGTTGTGTTATCGTAGTAAGCCACGACCGCTACTTTATGGATAAAGTCGTAGATCACATGTTAGTCTTCAACGGTCAGGCGGATATCCGTGATTTCCCCGGAAATTATACCCAGTATCGTGACTGGAAGGAAGAAAAAGCCCGGCTGGAAAAGGAGAAAGAAAAAGAAGCCTCTAAACCGCAGGAAGATAAAACCGCTAAAGTGCGTTTGAATGAAAAACGCCGGATGTCCTTTAAAGAGAAAAGGGAGTTTGAACAGCTGGAGCAGGAAATTGCTACATTGGAGGACGAAAAGAAAACCATTGAAGCTGCCCTGTGCAGTGGCACCTTATCCGTAGAAGAACTCACAGAGAAATCAAAGCGTTTGCCCGAGATTACGGATTTGATTGATGAAAAGACCATGCGTTGGCTGGAACTTAGTGAAATAGAAGAATGATAGGGTGATAAGATGATAAATGATAAGATGATAAAATTATGAGCAACAGAACTGGAAATTTAACGAACTATCATAGTCATAGCTTATATTGCGACGGACGTGCTAATATGGAAGACTTTATCCGCTTTGCCCTGAGTGAAGGATTTACTTCTTATGGATTTTCTTCCCATGCCCCTCTGCCGTTTTCTACAGCGTGGACTATGGAGTGGGACGCTATGGATGACTATCTGGCCGAATTCCATCGTCTGAAGGCTAAGTATGCCGGACAAATAGAACTCTATATCGGTCTGGAGATTGACTATCTGAATGAAGAGAGCAATCCGTCTGTTGTCCGTTTCCGCGAATTACCGTTGGATTACCGTATCGGTTCTGTGCACTTGCTTTATGATGATAAGGGAGAAATAGTGGATGTGGATGTGACGGCTGATAAATTCTGCAGAGTTGTGGATAAACATTTCAATGGTGACCTAGTGAGAGTGGTGCATCTTTATTATGACCGTTTGATGCGTATGGTGGAACTGGGCGGTTTTGATATTGTCGGTCATGCTGACAAAATGCACTATAACGCATCTGCTTATCATCCCGGCTTACTGGATGAGCCTTGGTATGATGCTTTGATTCAGGAATATTTTGATGCTATTGCCCGAAAAGGATATATCGTAGAGATTAATACAAAATCTTATCTGGAATTGGGTACTTTCTATCCTAATGAACGCTACTTCCCTGTATTGCTTGAAAAGGGAATCCGTGTACAGGTTAATAGTGATTCCCACTACCCGGAGCGTATAAACAACGGACGCCTGCAAGCTTTGATGGCCCTGCAAGCGTCCGGTTATCACACTGTCACGGAGATGTACAATAATGAGTGGAAAGATATGCCACTAATCATTCATACATGACTCCTGTGACTTTTACTATTTCTTTTTCAACAAAAAATCTTCAATGGCTTTCTGATAGGTAGCTTTATCTGCTGCACCACGGAAAAGCTGCGGTTCTCCTTCCATCGGAATGAAGACAAAGAGAGGAATGCTGCTTGCATTGAATAATGCGGCAAGTTCGCGTTCCTTATCCACATTTACCTTGTAAATCACGATCTTGCCGGCGTATTCTTTTGCCAGTTCCTTCGTGTAAGTCAGCGGATATTTGGCGACTTCCGCTTTATTGTTATCCCAGAATTCTTTAAAGTCTTTAGGCATCTGCGTATAAGGCTTGATATTCTCCGGAGAGAAACCGACTTTTACGTGGTGCTTATAGCTCTTTCCATCCACAGTTGCCGTCATCCGGCAATCACGGAATCCCGGTTCCTTCATGGTTCCGATGGTAATCACAGCCTTGCCTTGTTTCAAGGTGACAGAACCGGACGTTTCGGCAGGCATCATATCTCCACCTATCT
>OKSB01003937.1_pt1 | contig 11187 bp, 10 predicted proteins | sample 1601171 | NCBI WGS metagenome assembly OKSB01 (sample SAMEA3541496, study PRJEB24748) | human gut metagenome | biome: human gut; feature: human-associated habitat; material: faeces | place: China | collected 2012 | reverse complement strand
CGCATGAAGGGGCTGCATACTGGGCCAGACACCAAGCTCCCGGGCACGCTCAGGCTGATCGCCGTCAACTGTCTGGAAATGCTCGATGTGCCAACGGTGATCCGGCGTCGGAACATCCTGCAGAACCTGCTGGTAGACCCGGAGAACCTGATCGATGGTATCATCACCGATTGCGTGGATGATCATCTGCATTCCATGTTCTGCCGCTTCCCGTACACAGGCGTACAGCTCGGAATCCGTGCGCATTTTGACACCGCGATGTCCCGGACGATCGGAATAATCCTGCTTCAGGCACGCACTCTGGGAACCGACTGCGCCATCGCCGAGAAGCTTACAGGCCCGGACGGTAAAATGACCGTTGTAGAGATCAATTTCCGGACACTGAGCAAGATAAGCCTTTTCGTCCGCAGGGGCGTTAGGCCCGAGTGCGTAACGAAGCGCGCCGTGAAAGCGGAGCTTATACTCGCCGCTTTCGTACAATGCTTTCAGGTCGTGAACATCTTCAAGGGAGGTGCCCATGTCGTTCACATTGGTTACACCGTATTGAAGAAGCTGCTGCTGTGCGGCAAGCAGAGCATCTTTTCTCTGTAAGGCGGTCTTTTCCGGAACAAACGCTTTGACCTGTTCAGCGGCCTCATTTGTGACGCAGCCCAGAAGTGTGCCGTCGGGGTTCCGCATAAATTCTCCGTGCTCTGGATCAGGGGTCTGTTCGGTCACTCCGGCGGCTTCCAGAGCACGATGGTTGACCCAGATCATGTGGCCGTCCATCCGGGGAAGCAGGACCGGATTCTGAGGCGCGACTGCGTCCAGTTCAAGCGCAGAAGGATAGGAAGGATCGTCCCAGACTTCGTTGTTCCAACCCATTCCGCCGACGATCCACTCGCCGGGAGCAGACTGTGCAACACGCTGACGAACCATTTCAAGGATCTTCTGCCGGGAGCGATCCCGGACGGGCAGGGTCAGCAGGCTGTCACCATACATCGGAAGGTGCATATGGCCTTCGATAAATCCGGGGTAAACAAAATGCCCCTCCAGATCATGGATCTCTGTCTGCGGGCCACGGAGCGAAAGGATCTCATCGTCGGTGCCAAGCGCAGTGATCCTTCCCCCGGCAACGGCAAAAGCCTGCGCGGAGGGAAGAGAATCATCCATAGTCTGAATGTGGGCATTTATCCAGATCGAATCCGGAATCATTGTATTTTTCATCAGAAACCTCTCTTCCATTGGAAGAAAGACGAAGCCATGACTTTACTATATCACATCTGTACGGCGGATTTCAAGACCTGATCTGAAAAACAAAGTTGATGAGATGGATTGACAATTCCTAAAATGAATGGTACTCTAAGTTAAAAGAAAGACGTCGGACGTCATAAGACGAAATTGTCTTTGGAGAGAGACAATCCGGCAGGAGATTGGAGAATGTGAAATGTTTAATGCGGTACAAAAAGAAAATCAGCCTCTGGCGGAACGTGTCGCCGAGCAGATCGCACAGCTGATTCAGGAACGGGAGCTGAAAGAAGGCGACCGCCTGCCCAATGAATTTGATCTGGCGCAGGAGCTTGGGGTTGGACGCGGTACGATACGAGAGGCTGTAAAACAGTTGGTCGCGAGGAATATCCTTACGATCCAACGAGGAAAAGGTACCTTTGTGACCCAGAACCCGGGAATTGTGGAGGATCCGTTTGGATTCAACTATGAGCAGGACCAGCAAAAGCTGGGATTGGATCTGCTGGAAATCAGAATGGTGATCGAGCCGTGGATCGCGGAACAGGCTGCGCGCAAAGCAACACTGGAGGATATCCGCGAGATCTACGACCTTTGCGATCGCGTCGAGCGTCTGATCTGTCAGGATGCGCCGCATCTGGAAGAGGATATCCGATTTCATGTGGCAATTGCGCAGGCAAGCAAAAATATTGTTGTGCCGAAGATCATTCCTGTGATCAACCGGAGCGTGGATATGCTGATCGCAATGACCCATAGCGCTCTGCTGCAGGAAACGATCGAGACACATCGTGCAATTGCGGACGGAATTGCGGCGCATGACCCGGAGAAGGCACGGGAGGCGATGCAGCAGCATTTGAAATATAACTGGGACTGCATCCATCAGAAGCTTGCACAAGAGGAAAAAGACATTTAAGAATACGATAGAATAAGATACAGGCCACAGCCTGTTTCAGGGAGAACTGCTGTATTGTTCTGGGAGAGGGGGATCCTCCGACGCAGACATACGGCGGTTCTTTTTTATGCAGAACAGTGATTTTTTGAGGTTCAAAACCGTGTTTCAACAAATTTTTAGTAAATTTCAGGGATCAAAAATGTGAAAAGATGGTCAAAATGACGAAAACGAAAAGTGGGTTTTGTGACATCACACGAATCAAATGGATTGATGTTGACAAAATAGAGACAAAATGAGATAATATGTTCGACGTAAGACGTACGATGTCACAAAAGAGAGACGAAGCCATGTCGAACATTCAAACAGCGTACGCCAAAAAAGAGAAGAATCGTAAAATACCCCGCACAATGGAATGTTAGCGAAGGAGGGTACTAACATGAAAAAGATTTCTCGCCGTAATTTCTTATCCATCTGTGGTGTCATGGCAGCAGTCGGAGCAATGACCGCCTGTGGAGGATCTTCTTCCGGCAGCAGCACGGCTGCTTCTTCCACTGGTTCGGCAGCTGCTTCCGCCGCAGCAGGTGATGGGACCAAGAAGATCGTCAAGGTTGCCGTCATGTGCCCGATGTCCGGCCAAAGCCAGCAGTTCTATGCACAGTATCAGGCAGCAATTCAGGCGGCCAGCGATGTCATTGCAGAGGACAATATGCTCCCGGACTATGAGCTGGAGTTCGAGTATATCGATGACAAGGGAACCACGGATGGCGCGCCGACCGCCGCAACCTTTGCGCTGGATCAGTACGGATGCAATGTTTCCATCGGCCATATGCTGACGACGATGATCCTTGCAGACGGCCAGTATTTCGAGGATGCACAGACCCCGCTGCTGGGCATTGTTTCCGGTCCGGCTTCGGTTTCTCAGGGCTGGGAGTACCTGTGCATCGAGACCGGTACGGACCTTGTGCAGGTCGTCACGCTGATCGACTACCTGGTCGGTTATCTGGGCTACAAGAACATCTCCCTCATCAATATCAATACCGAGGGCGGTATGACGGCGGCCAAGGAGATTGAGCGGTATCTGAAGGAAGCCTATGGGATGGATCTGGCAACCCATGAGCAGATGTCCAATGAAGATACGGACTATACCTCGGTTGCACTGAATGCAAAGAACGCAGGTACGGACTGTGTGATCTACTGGGGCCTGAATCAGGCAAACGGCCAGCTCTGCTACACAGCGATGCACCAGTATTGTGGTGATGATATCTTCTTTGCTGGTGGCACCAATCTGGCTCAGAACCAGATGCTGACGACCTGGTCCGCACAGGACATCGATGGTGTTGTCTTCCCGGTTGGTTATATCCCGGATCCGGAGAACAAGCTGCAGCCCCGGATTACGGAGAAGTATTCTGGCTACATCTCTACCGGCGACGCTCTGACGGATGTCCCGGCTCGTGTCGTGGACGCTGTGTTCCATGTGACAACTGCATTGAATGATATGGGCGCGCAGGATCCGGAAAGCAAGGACTTCAATAAGAACCTCAATGCTGCGCTGCGCAAGGCGACCTTCGATGGTGTGCAGGGTCATTTTGATTTCGGTGCATTTGATAACGGCGTCGGTCTGGGACAGATGAACATTGGTGTCTGGAACAGTGACTTTGAGATGAGCAAGGTCGAGTGGAGCCTGTAAAAGCAAGCAACAGTAATATCTGAAATCCCGCCAGTCCCTCGGCGTAATCCCGGCGGCTGGCGGGTATTTTTATAGAAATGGAGTGATATTGTGGTTACGTTCTTTCAGGCTGTATTTGGCGGCTTGGCACAAGGCTGTGTGTACGCGCTGATCGCTTTGGGATACAGTGTGATTTATAGTACATTAAAAATGGGCCACTTTGCGCAGGGCGAGTTCTATATGGTGGGCGCGTTCGTTGGCCTGACCCTCTTCACACGGATGAAACTCCCCGTGGTGATCGCATTTGCCGGAGCAGCTCTCTTTACCAGTATCCTGATGCTGGTGCTGGAACGTCTGGCCTACCGCCCGCTGTATAACCGGCCCTCAATGTCGCTTCTGATGGCGACTCTGGGTATGCAGTATGTGGTACAGGAGATCGTCCGTGATATCTGGGGTTCGGATGTTGTCCGCAGTGATAATATCTTCCCGCAGAAAAACTTCTCGATCGGCGGTCTGGTGATCACGGCACAGAACCTTCTAATCATTCTGATCTGTGCAGTCCTTATGATCGCACTGACCGTTTTTATGAAGTACAGCAAAACCGGCCGCGCGATGACTGCGGTCAGCATGAACCGTAAGGCGGCCAGCCTGATGGGTGTCCGGACCCCGACGATCATTATGGCAACTTATGTGATCGCAGCCTGCCTCGCAGCGGTGGCCGGTGTTATGATGGGTCCCATCTACTCCGTAAAATATTCCATGGGCACGACATTTGGCAACAAGGCGATGACCGCAGCAGTCATGGGCGGCTTCGGAAGTCTCCCGGGTGCTATGCTTGGCAGCGTGCTGCTGGGTATCGTGGAGTCGCTGTGCAGTCTGTATATTTCTACGGCATATAAAGATGTATTCTCGTTTGTGATCCTTGTGATTGTTCTGTTCTGCCGTCCGCAGGGTATTCTGGGCAAGAAATCGATCACGAAGGTGTAAGGAGGCGGCAGCATGAATACGGTTTCACGTTCGACTAAAATCACGATCGGAGTGCTGATCCTTTGTGCGGTAGCTGCACCGTTGGTGCTGGGCATCGATAACAACTATCTGATCAATATTCTCTGCTCTTACTGCTATTTCGGCATCATGTGCTGCAGCCTGAATCTGCTTCTGGGCTATACCGGCCAGATCTCAATGGGACACGCGGCTTTTATGATGATCGGCGCGTATACTTACGGAATCCTCAACAAGTATTATGGCGTACATTTCCTTCTGGCCGTGATTGCGGCAGTCCTGATGTCCTTTGCGGCCGGGCTGCTTCTGGGTGCGGCGTGCTGTAAACTGAACGCGATCTTTCTTGCGATGACAACGGTCGGATTTTACAAAGCAGTCTCGACCTTTATCGTGAACGAAGGCTGGCTGACGGGCGGTGCCACCGGCATTCCCGCCATTGCGAAGTGGAGTTTCTTCGGCGTAAAACTGCGCAACTGGCAATTCTACTATATTTCTCTGGCTGTCCTGCTTCTGGTTTTCCTGTTCTGTTACCGTCTGGTCCGGTCCAAGACCGGCCGTGCAATGCAGGCAATGTGCAGCGCACCGATTGCGGCTTCTGCCATGGGCGTGGATATCACCCGGCTTAAATTTCTGGTTTGCGGAATCTCCGGCGCGCTGGCAGGTCTGGCAGGTGTCCTTTACGCTGTCACAAACAGCTACCTGAGCGCGGATATGTTCTCGAAGGTCAGCATCTCGACTCTGGCAATGACCGTCGTCGGCGGTATGGGAACCCTCTGGGGCCCGGTCCTCGGTACGCTTACCATCACCACTTTGCCGGAACTGCTCCGTCCGTTCGCAAACCATCTGGACTTTGTTTACGGTCTGGTGATCATCCTTTCGGTCATCTTCATGCCGGGCGGTATTTATGGCTTTATTCGCATCGCAATTGAAAACGCAGCGCGTAAGCGGGCACAAAAGCCTGTGGCTGCAAAGAAAGGGGAATAAACGATGGCAGTTCTTTTGCAGGCAAGCCATGTTACGATGCAGTTTGGCGGACTTAAGGCTGTCAACGATGTTGACATGGAAATCCAGAAGGGTGAAGTCCATGCGTTGATCGGGCCGAACGGTGGGCGCAGTTTGACGAGAGCGTGTGCAAAACCAAGGGCGATGCGTTGATCGGGCCGAACGGTGCGGGCAAGACCACCTTCTTCAACATTGTATCGGGCATCTATACGCCGACCTCCGGAACCGTTACCTTTGACGGGGAAGACATCACCAAACTGAAGGCGCATCAGGTCACTGCCCGGGGCATTGCCCGTACATTCCAGAATATCCTTCTGTTTGAAAATATGAACATCGTACGGAATGTCATGGTCGGCGCACACACCCGTACAGGCAGCAGTATGCTGGGCAGTGTTCTGCGGACCCGCCGCAGCCGCGAGGCAGAGAAAGAATGCTACGAGAATGCGATGCAGACACTGGAATTTGTTGGTATGGCAGATCTGGCAATGCAGTCGGCATCCGGACTTCCGTATGGCAAAAAGCGTATCCTTGAAATTGCGCGTGCGCTGAACAGCAAACCCAAGATCATTATGCTGGATGAGCCTGCCGCAGGTATGAACAGCACGGAAAGCGCGGAGTTGAGCCGCCTGATCTTCCGGATGCGGGATATGGGCGTGACCGTCCTGCTGGTGGAACATGACATGAAATTTGTTTCGGATATCTCGGATAGCATTACCGTTCTGGATCATGGACAGAAAATCTGTGATGGTGATCCCAAGACCGCTCTGAATGATCCGCGCGTCATTGAAGCCTATCTGGGTAAAGAAGAGGAGGATGCTGAATGAGCGAACCGTTGCTGAAGGTGGAAAATGTTGCTGCGTCCTATGGCAGCATCGTGGCATTGAAATCTGTCAGTCTGGAAGTGTACGAAGGAGAGATCGTCACGATCGTCGGCGCAAATGGCGCAGGAAAAACGACGCTGCTCAGCTGCATCTCCGGATTGATGCCCTATAAGGGAAGCATTGCTTTCAAAGGTGAGAAGCTGGGCGGAAAAATCGACAGCGCAGGGATCGTGGAGCGTGGCGTGATTCAGGTCCCGGAAGGCCGCCAGATCTTCAGTGATATGACGGTACACGAAAACCTGCTGATGGGTGCGTATAGTCGGAAGAAGGGCGATAACATCCAGCCGGAACTGGATGAAGTCTATGAGCTGTTCCCCCGGCTGGCAGAGCGCAGAGATCAGAAGGGCGGAAGCCTTTCCGGTGGTGAGCAGCAGATGCTGGCAATGGGACGGGCGATCATGGCAAAGCCGAAGCTTCTGTTGCTGGACGAACCTTCGATGGGTCTTGCGCCGATCGTTGTCAACGACATTTTTGCAACGATCCGGAAACTGAACCATGAAAAAGGCGTCACGATCGTTCTGATCGAACAGAATGCCCGCCTTGCGCTGAAGACTGCGGACCGGGCCTATGTCATTGAGACCGGCGCAGTACAGCTGAGCGGCGATGCCAAGCAGCTGGCAAGCAACCCGAGGGTCCGGGATCTGTATTTGGGAGGTTAAATCATGGAACTGATCAGTCAGAAAATGCGCAGACTTGCACCAGAGCTGGATCCGCTGCGGCTGGGGACCGGCTGGAAGCCGGAGGAACTTTCAAAGCCGCAGATCATCGTGGAAAGCACCTTTGGCGACAGCCACCCGGGAAGCGGACATCTGGACAAACTGGTCGAAGCTGCCTGCAAGGGAATTCAGGATGCGGGCGGGCATGGTGCCCGGTATTACTGCACCGATATCTGTGATGGTGAAAGTCAGGGAACCGATGGCATCAATTTCAGCCTTGCAAGCCGTGAGATGATCGCGAATATGATCGAGATCCACGCCAATGCGACCCCATTTGACGGAGGCGTCTTTATTGCCAGCTGTGATAAGGGAATGCCGGCAAACCTGATGGGTCTGGCACGGGTCAATATCCCGTCGGTCGTTGTTACGGGCGGAACCATGCGGGCAGGCCCGGAACTGCTGACGCTGGAACAATTGGGAATTTACAGCGCGAAGTATGAGCGTGGCGAAATTGACGAGTCAAAGCTGGATTGGGCAAAGCAGAACGCCTGCCCGAGCTGTGGTGCGTGCAGTTTTATCGGAACCGCTTCGACCATGCAGATCATGGCGGAGGCTCTGGGTCTTGCGCTCCCGGGAAGTGCATTGCTGCCGGCGACCAGTCCGGATCTTGTCAGCTATGCGCATCGTGCGGGGCGTCAGGCAGTCGCACTGGCCTATAAGGGGATCCGTCCCAGCGACATTGTTACGATGGATAGTTTTGAAAACGCAATTCTGGTCCATGCGGCAATTTCGGGTTCGACGAACGCACTGCTGCATCTGCCTGCGATCGCGCACGAGTTCGGGATCCAGATCGATGGTGACACGTTTGACCGGCTCCATCGCGGCGCAAAATATCTGCTGGATATTCGTCCGGCAGGCCGCTGGCCCGCAGAGTTCTTCTATTATGCGGGCGGTGTTCCTGCAATTATGGAAGAGATCCGTGATGTTCTCCATCTTGACGCCATGACCGTTACCGGAAAAACGCTGGGCGAAAATCTGGAGGACCTCAAAAAGAATGGATTCTACGAGCATTGCCAGCAGCTTCTGGATGAGGCAAACGCCCGCTGTGGTTTGAAGTTGACCCGCAGTGATATCATCCGTCCGGCAAGTCAGCCGATCGGTGAAGATGGCAGTATCGCAATTCTGCGGGGCAATCTGGCACCTGAAGGAGCCGTGATCAAGCATACGGCCTGCCCGAGGGAAATGTTCCGCGCGGTGCTCCGTGCCCGCCCGTTCAATAGTGAGGAAGAATGTCTGGATGCGGTCCTCCACCATAAAGTCGAGAAAGGTGACGCCGTGTTTATCCGGTATGAAGGGCCGCAGGGAAGCGGTATGCCGGAGATGTTCTATACCAGCGAGGCCATCAGCTCGGACAAGGAGCTGGGCCGCTCGATCGCGTTGATCACAGACGGACGTTTTTCCGGAGCTTCTACTGGCCCGGTGATCGGCCACTGCAGCCCGGAGGCGCAGACGGGCGGTCCCATCGCTCTGGTAGCGGAAGGTGACTTGATCGAGATCGATATTCCGGAGCGAAAGCTTAACATCATCGGCGTCAAAGGACAGCCGAAAACGCCGGAGGAGATGGACGAGATCCTGAAGGAACGCAGAGCTACATGGAAGCCCAAAGCCCGCCGTTATAAGAACGGAACCCTGCGGCTGTTCAGCGAACATGCAGCCAGCCCGATGAAGGGTGCTTATCTGGAATTTGACACAGAGGAAGAATGATTCTGCGGCAGAACCAGAAATGATTTATAGTTGATAAAAACAATTTTGGCCCTCTTGGTTATTTCAAATAACCGGGAGGGCTATTTGCATTCCTGCCTGCATAAACTTCTGAAAACTTGAACTTAAAATGGAGGAGATGGGGGAGTGAACAAATGAAGAATGCACAGGATGGAATGAGAGAGAAAAAAGAATCCCTGAAGTTGTTCTTCCCCACCCGCCCCTTCCATCACAGCATCCGGCTGGGGCCGCTGACCTTCCGGGATCCGCTTTTGCTCTGCGGGGTATTGTACATTCTGCTCTGGATGGACGCGGGCGGATTTCTGCGGGCCGGGCTGTGGGCGGCCTTTCTCCATGAGATGGGTCATCTGCTGGCCTACGGGATGATGCTCCGGAAGCTCCCCCGTGTCGATGTGACGATGACAGGCTTCTGCCTGCGGGTTCCGAGAGAATCCCTGCGCAGGGCGCAGCTCTTCGGGCTGGCTGCCGCCGGGCCGGGGATGAATCTACTGCTGGCGGCAGTCTGGGCGGTACGGATGGAGCAACAGGCCACAGTGCGGGGCTGGGCATTCCTGACGGCCAACCTTTGATGATACACAAGTAGGAGAGTGGATTTTTTCCAATGCAGACCGAGGCACAAACAATAGCTTGTATACAGGAGAGTGGAATAAGCATGCGTATAAATCTCTCAGTTCTTATATTCAATTATTGGAACAAGTAATTGCGTGTTATAAGAACAACTTTGCATACTTCAAAACACAAGGCAAGCACACAATAAAGCGTACCGAAGTGCTTGTACCATATGAAAAAGTGAAGCAAGTTTCTCGTGATAGTTTTAATTGGATATTGCAGAACGCAGATCAGTTAGCTGCTGTTCCATATACAAGCGGGATTCAGTTTCACGGTAAAAACTTCTTACCATATCAAGTCAGAACAGATGCAAGCCGAAAAAGCTGGAATGTTTATGAAAACAGAGTTATCATCGGCTTTTTGAACACAGCATTGCTAAACGCAAAGCAGGTTTCTGCAGAATTTGATAGAGACGTTTTGAATGAGGAGCGCGTTATTTCAAGAATTCACGGTAGTTTTCCAAAAGAGTACCGTGCACCAATTATTACGATCAAGTCCTTGCAAATTTCATTTTGCAGGCTACTATTGAAAAAGCTCGATTGCTTAATCGACACACTTCAGAGTGTGGGCAAACAGTATTCATCATTATTTGATGTCCAACCGTTAGTACTGAATACCTTGCCGCGAAAAACAAACACTTTTTGCGAGATTAAGCCTTATGCACAAGTGTTCGAAATTATAGTTCGTTGGTTCCGGTACGGGGAGTATAGCTTAGAAAAAGAGCGGCTAATTCTGCAAGTAAAGACTTTGGATAAACTCTTTGAGTATTATTGCCTGCTACGGCTTCTGAAACTTTTAGCTGACAACGGATATCAAAAGGCAAATGTCAAAGAACCTGTTTTCAAATTTGACTATGTCTCAGCGGATGAGCATTATCAAAACGAAAAGGATGTTGCAAATACTTATCTACTTAGCAATGGTGAAGTAACTGCCACACTGTACTATCAACCGGTTATAAGTGCGGTTCAATTTGAAAACGATCTCACGCTTTTTAAAACAACGAAACCACCTGCAGGAAATCCGGACTATTACACACCGGACTTTGTGTTGAAATTTGCTTCTTCTGAGGATGACGAAGAGTATGCGATATTTGATGCAAAGTTCTCATCCAGAGCAAATATCAAAAAGCATAGTTTGCCCGAGGTTATTCGTAAATACTCCTGTGAAATAAGCGTTGCCTCTCGAAGTAGCGCCCCCCCAAAATGGTTTGGATCCTGCAAGGGAGAGTTAATGGTAGCGAAAACGCAATTTGGAAGTATCATAATTCACAATTAGCTTCTACATATCGACCAATAACTTCATTCGGAATTGTCTCAATAAATACAGCGGTTGAGATTAGGCAACGATTGTGGAATGAAATAAGAAGTAGTATTTCACTTTTGCAATGAGCGTAGACAAAAAACTGAGAACCACTTACGTTGATAGCATCCCCTGATAGCTTTTTGATAGCAGAAAGTCGGATACCCCATAGGA
>OKSB01003925.1_pt1 | contig 11215 bp, 8 predicted proteins | sample 1601171 | NCBI WGS metagenome assembly OKSB01 (sample SAMEA3541496, study PRJEB24748) | human gut metagenome | biome: human gut; feature: human-associated habitat; material: faeces | place: China | collected 2012 | reverse complement strand
CATTACTGATGGACTGCAACAAAACACAAAATGATTTTCTGGCCGTGGTGGGCATGGCCTGCCGTTTTCCGGGCGCGGCCTCGCTTGAGGAATTCTGGGAAAATCTTCTGGCCGGTCGGCAGGCCATGAGCCCTGTCAGTGAACAGGCGCTCAACGCGGGTCCGCATAAAAACGTCTGGCGGCTTCCCGGATATGTACGCATGTGCTGCCGCCTTGAGGATGTGGAGTTCTTTGACCCGGACTTTTTCGGCCTTTCCACGGCTGAAGCCGAAATTATGGACCCGCAGCACCGCCTGCTGCTGGAGACGGCCTGGCGCGCGCTGGAAAATTCCGGCGACACGCGGCCCGACGCCGAAAAAACGCGAACCGGCGTCTATGCCAGCGTCAACATAAGCTCATACATGCTGGGCAACCTGTACAGCCACATGCTGACGGGAACGCTCGATCCCTTTGAGGTGCTGCTCGGAAACGACAAGGACTATCTCGCCACCCGCATAGCCTACAGACTGGGGCTGCGCGGCCCAGCCGTCAGCGTCCAGACCGCCTGCTCATCGTCGATGGCCGCCCTGCATATGGCTTGCCAGGCGCTTGTTTCCGGCGAGTGCGACAGAGCCCTCGCCGGCGCGGCGACAATTCCCCTGCCCGCCGAACTTGGCTATATGTACATACCCGGCGGCATGCGCTCGCCGGACGGCCGCTGCCGACCTTATGACGCAAACGCCGCCGGAACGATCTTCGGCAGCGGCGTCGCGGCGGTTGTGCTGAAGAGGCTGGAAGACGCCGTGGAAGCCGGAGACGGAATCTGGGCCGTCATACGCGGCAGCGCCATCAATAACGACGGGCGGGAAAAAGTCAGCTTCACGGCTCCCAACCTGGCCGCCCAGGCCGCCGTCATACAGGAGGCCATGCTCATGGCCGGGGTATGCCCGTCCGACATGGCTTTTGTGGAGGGGCACGGCACAGCCACACCTCTGGGGGATCCGATAGAAGTGGCGGCCCTGCGCGCGGCCTATGCCGGTCATGAGAAAAAGAGCGCTGTATATCTGGGTTCTGTCAAGGGCAACGTGGGGCACCTTGACGCCACTTCCGGCCTGGCCGGATTCATCAAGGCCGCGCTCAGTCTGCACCACGGCGTATTTCCCGGCACCGCCAACTTCACCCGCATCAATCCCCGCTTCGGCGACGGCATCGCCCCGTTCGAGGTCAACGCGGAGCCGCGTCCTCTTGACGACGACCCGCAAAACCGTATCGGCGGAGTCAGCTCATTCGGATTCGGCGGCACCAATGTGCACATGATCCTGCAGGGCGCACGGCAAAAAACGTCCACCCCGGTATCCTCCCCGCCCGAGCCCCAGCCTCTCTTCCTGTCGGCGGACACGGAGCGGGAAATGGAGAGGCTTGAGCAGGCCCTTTCCACCTGCCTTCAGCGTGAAGAGCCAAGCCCTCCCCCACTGCGGGACCTCGCCTTTACCCTCGCCACCGGGCGTCAGCACGGGCGTTTACGGCGCATTGTCACAGGCCAGGCCCCACAGGACGTTCTCGCCGCGCTCGGCAATCATGATCGCTTTCCCGTAAAAAGCGCGGACGGCAAAAAAGAAATCTGCTTCCTTTTCCCGGGCCAGGGTTCGCAGTCGCCCCACATGCTGCGGAGTCTTTACCGGCAAAACCCGCGCTTTCGTGAACTGCTGGCCGAAAACCGCAGGCATATTCTTGCGGCGGGGGGTCCGGACATTCTCAATCTGCTGCGCGAGAGCTGGGATGACGAGCCGGGTTCTTTTGAGCGCATCACGCGGACCGACATGATGCAGCCGGTTCTTTTCGCCCTTGAGCTTTCCCTGGCCACCCTGCTCGAGGAAGCGGGAGTCCGGCCTGCATGCCTGCTGGGACACAGTTTAGGCGAAATTGCCGCCGCCTGCTTCGCCGGAGTGTTCACGCCGGTGGACGCAGCCCGGCTGGTTACAAAACGCGGAACCCTGATGCAGCAGGCCCCCGAAGGAAGAATGCTCGCGGCCCTGCTGCCGCGCGAAAAGTTGAGCCTGGCCCTTGGCCCCCTTCTGGACCGAATGGAAACAGTCGTCGTCAACAGCCGGTCCAATTGCGTGCTTTCCGGGCCGGAGAATATTCTGGAGCAGGCGCGGGAGGCGCTGGAATGCGCAGGCGGGGCCGGTATTTTCCTGCGCACGTCCCATGCCTTCCATTCCTCCGCCATGGACGGCATTCTCGAAGTTTTTGAGACTGTTGCCGCTTCCATCCCCATGAACGCCCCGTCCATTCCGGTCATCAGCAACGTCACCGGCCGCTGGGCGGGAGATGAAATGGCGTCGCCCCAGTATTGGGTGCGCCACATCCGTTCCTGCGTGCGATTCGACGCATGCCTCGAGACGGCCTTCGCCACCCCGCGCATAGCGCTGGAAGTCGGTCCGGGCAGTGTGCTGTCTTCCCTTTTACGGCAGCATGTCGGCCCGGACATTATCGCCTTCTCTCCCTTTGCCGAAGACGGCGGGCATCAGGTCCCGGCATCGATAGCGGAAGGATTGTGGCTCAACGGGGCGGACATAGATTGGCGGGGCATCCGCGCTGACGCGCGCCGCTGCCCCCAGCCGCAGCTTCCCATGCGGAAAAGGCGCATCTGGATCTCCCCGGAAGAAACGCCCGCTGTCCACCCCCCGGCCGAACCCGTCGAACATGCCGGAATATCCCAGCCGCAGGGCGGGGAAAGCCGCGCCGGGGCGCGCCGGATGGAAGATGTCATTGCCTCCATCTGGGAAAAAATATTGCGCATGCACCCGATGGATCGTGACACGTCCTTTATCGAACTTGGCGGCAACTCCGTGCATGTGCTGCATATGATACGCCTGGCACAGGAAGAGGGCATCACCTTCAGCATGAAGGACGTGTTTGAGACAAAGACCGTCAACGCCCTGTGCCGACGCATTGATGAAACGGGGAAAATCCCCTCCGCCCCGTCTTCGCCCGGCACGCACGCTTCCACCGACGACATCGACAGCCGCGACATGGCCGTGCTGCGACGCGTGTTCGACGCCGGGCAGGCCTGATCTTTTTCACAACAAGGCGATATTTCAAATAACACCAGCAGCAACATTCACTCCTTGCCCCGTATGGCGGAGGTAGCATGGGCAAAATACCACGCGCCAAATTGTCTTTCCGCGCTCTCCTTCTGGTCTCGGCGACCATCTTTTCCCTGCATTTTGGAGCGGCTTCCATGCTCTGGCCCACAACCTGGGGGCGGGATTCCGGCCTGAGCTACCCCGTGGCCTTCATGGGCTTTTTCCTTTCGGGCATTTTTCTGCCATGGCTGGGATATCTGGCCGTCAGCAAGGGCAAGGCCACGTTTTACGGCCTGACGCGAAACGTCGGCCGCAAATTCTGCCTGATCTACGGCGGCATCACTGTATTGGCTCTCGGGCCGCTCTTTGCCGTGCCCCGCATGAGCGCGGCATCCTGGGACGCCGTCAGCAGGCTTTTTCCCATAGAGGCCGGGGGTCGCGCCTTTCTGCTGTCCATATTGTTCATGCTTGCCTTTTACCTTGTGACGCTGTGGTTCTTCTATCAGAAGGGCGCCATTGTTAACCGGGTCGGGAAAATACTTGTTCCCGTCTTTCTGCTTATGGAAATCATTATCATAGCGGTCTCCATATACATGCCTGTCGGCGAGGCCGCCGGGAAAAACTATGCGCTTCACCCGCTGGGTTACGGATTCATCAACGGCTACCAGACCATGGACCTTATCTGCGCCATCATGTTTTCGGGCTTTATCATCTATGATCTGCAAATGCGTCTGGGCAACGATACGCGGTCCGTCAACCGCGCTCTGGCCGTGGCGGGTCTGCTGGGCTTTCTGATCATGGCCTGCGCGCAATTCGGCGAGATGTACAGAGGCAGCACGGCCAGCAGCGTCTTTCCCGATCTGAGCTATGCCAAACTCTCAGCCACGCTTGCTCTGGTGCAACTCGGAGTGGCGGGAGGCATAGTCTTCAATTTTTGCCTTTTCATGGCCTGCCTGAGCACAGCCATAGGACTTCTTGCCGGAACAGCTTCCTTTATCGAAGAGGCTTCAGGCGGGAAAATATCCTACAAAACTGCCTCCCTGTTCTGCTTTCTGACGGCATTCATCGTCAGTTGCGCCGGATTTGAAGCCATATTCACCTGGGCTACGCCAATACTGCAATTCATCTATCCGCCGTGCATAGCTCTGGCCCTGTGCCACGCCTTTCTCAACAGATTTACAGGAGGCCTCAGAGCCGCCTGCTACGCGGCGGCCCTCTGGGGGCTCGCGGACGCCGCGGCTGAATACCTCAAACTCTTCGGCGTCCAAGATCCGGGCCTGCTTCTGGCGCTGGTTCCCGGATATGAATACGGGCTGGCCTTCATATGGCTGACGGTCGCCGGATGGCTGTGCGGGCAAACGCTCGAATATCTGCATGCCCGCGCGCATGAAAACGTGCCCGCAATATAGGAGGCTTTCCCTTGGAAACCCACGTGCGGCCATATGTAGGTTCTGCTTTGGACAGCAAAAACATCCCTGTCCGTGACTCCGGCCTCTCCCTGCACAAACTCACTCTTGCGGAAAGCATAGGAATCATCGTCGGCACCAATATCGGCGCAGGCATACTGGGACTGGCCTATGCCTCGCGCAAGGCCGGTTACTTGCCCCTGCTGCTCTGGCTTGCCGTCGCCGGTATTTTTACATGCATTTCCATGCTGTATGTCGCGGAAATATGCCTGCGCACCAAGGGCAACCACCAGCTCAGCGGACTTGCGAAGCACCATCTGGGCAGGGCGGGCGCATGGCTGCTTTTCGCGGGCGTGGCGGCCAACAGCTACGGCGCGCTGACGGCCTACATAGCAGGCAGTGGAGAAATCATGAACAGTTTCTTCGGCTCAATGGGCGTCACCAGGCCCATCGGCAGCCTGCTGTTCTTCATCCCCGCCGTCATCATACTGTACACGGGCCTAAAGGCTGTGGGCAAAGGCATAACATTGATTAGCGGCTCCATGGTGCTGCTCATCGCCACTCTCATTGCGGCGACCATCACCCATGAAAAATCCACCCTGCAAAACCTGTGGCAGGCGCAATGGCCGAATATGCTGCCGGTTTTCAACATTGCGGTTTTCTGTTTTTCAGCCCAGTACATGGTTCCTGAAATCGCCCGCGGCAACAAGGACACGCCCCGCAGGCTCGCTCCCGCCATCATCGCGGGAATCGCGGGCAGCTTCATCCTGCTGGCCGCGGTACCCGCCGCCGTCATCAGCCTGGACGGCATGGAAAATCTGAGCCAGGTGGCGACCATCACCTGGGGAACCACGCTTGGCGTATGGGCGTACTACACGGCCAATGTTTTCGCGCTGCTGGCCATGCTGACCTCATACTGGGGCCTGAGCGGCAGCCTTGTAAGCAATATTTTTGACCACTTTATGATCGGAAGGGACACCATCCCGGCAAAGCGTCTTTTTGTGCTCACCCTGGTCTGCATTCCTCCTTTCTTCATAGCCTATTCCAATGCCGCGAACTTTGTGGACGCGCTTTACTTTGCCGGAACCTTCGGGGGCGTGTTTATAGCCACCTTGCCCATATTCATGCTGAACCGCGCGCGCAAGGCCAACCCCGAGCGCCTGCCGTGGCAGTGCGGCTGGTATGCCTGCCGCCCGGTGCAGGCCATCATTCTTCTGCTGTTTCTGGGCAGCGCCGTATACGCCGTGGCGGCCGCCGCAGGCTATATCCCACCGGCATGGTAGCCGGACGGCCGGGAACCCGTGACGCTTTTGTACATATTTTCTGCCGAATGGAGCAGTTTTAAGAAGCCGGGACGGATAGACTTGTTCAGATTGGCTGAGAATGACAGCATTCAACCCGTTTTTTTGGAGAACATGATGCCCTATTTCAGAGCCCTGCGTCAGGAAGCTCCGCATATTTTCAAAATATTCGGACCGTTGCTGATCTCCCAGTACGCCCAGATCGCCAACGGCATCATTGATACGGCCATGGCCGCGCGCTTGGGAACAGTCGAGCTTGGCGGCGTGGCTGTCGGCGTGGCCATCTGGATGCCCGTCTATATGTTCGTGATCGGCATACTCATCAGCGTGTTGATCCTCGTGGCGCAAAGTCACGGCGCGGGAGACCGGGACGGCGCGGTGGTTCTGGGCCACCAGGGACTCTGGATGGGCGGCGTTCTGGGGCTCGCGGCCTCGTGCATCATCATCCCGCTTTCGCAGTACGCCGCTTGGTTCGGCGCGGACGCCCAACTCATGCAGACCTCCCGCGCGTACATATGGTCCGTGGCCTGGGGGCTTCCGCTGGGCGGCATGGCCGTCAGCCTGCGCTTTTTCTGTGAAGGGCAGAATGTCGTCTTTCCCGTCACGGTCATGGCCGTCATCATTGTGGGCTGCAAAACCATTCTCAATTACGCCCTCATGTTCGGCAACCTTGGAGCACCGGCCCTGGGAGTTCAAGGCTGCGGCCTCTCTTCGGCCATATCCATGGGCCTTCTGTTGCTTATGCTCGCCTTTTATATCAGCTTTTCAAAGCACTTCGCCGCAAGACGATTTATGCGCCACATCCAGTGGCCGCGCTTTCAGACCATAAAACAATTTTTCAAGCTGGGGCTGCCCGTTGCTTTCGGTATAACATCCGAATATCTCGTTGCCTCCGTCATCACCATTTTTATCAGCACAACAACAGTTACAGCCGTTGCGGCCCACCAGGTGGCCTTCAGCTGCATGATGCTGTTTTTCGCCACCCCCGCAGCACTTTCCATGGCCGCCTCAATACGGGTGGGCAATTTGTGGGGAGAAAAGCACGTCGCGGAATCACGCGACGCCATCAAGGGCATCATGGCCCTGAGCGTCATCATCGGACTGGTTTTTACTGTTCTTATGCTGGCAGGCGCCCCCAGTCTCGCATACATGTTCTCAAAAGACACGGCGGTAGCCCTTCTGGCGGCTTCGGCCCTGCGCTTCGGCGCCTTCTTCCAACTGGCCGACTCCATGCAGGTCTGCCTCAACGGCGTATTGCGCGGAGTGGGCGATACCACAGCTCCCTTTGTAATCACAGCAATCGTCTACTGGCTTTTCTGCATACCGGTCGGCTATGTGCTGTCAGGCATGCCACTCCCCTGGGGTCTTGGACTTTCTCCCGATCTGCTGGGCATACGGGGCTGGTGGCTGTCTCTGACCATAAGTCTTTTTATCGTGAGTTTTCTTCTCGCGCGAAGGGTCAGGCACACTTTCTGGCTGGCCGCGAAATGAAACTCCGTGCAGACAAACCGCTCTCGCCGGATTTTACGGCCGTTGCGGGCAGACCGGCATAGCACCTTCGCAGACGCCATGCCGGTCATGAGGCTGCGTGTCGGGTGAAACGGCTTGTCCTTTTATGAAAAGAGATTTAAATTTCAATTTCATATAGAGGGGGAATGACAGAATGGATTCCTTGATTCACGCAGTACTGCAAGCGACTCTTATTTCCAAATTCGTCTTGGTACTGCTGCTGGTCATGTCCATCGCCAGCTGGACATACATGTGCGGCAAATGGCTGACGCTGCGCGCCGCGCAGCGTCGTGCGCATGAAGGCCTGTCAGCCTTCGACAAGGCCGGCGAGCTGAAACGGGCGCTGCCCATAGTCGCAGCCGACGAGCGCTCTCCTCTCTACGGCATCACCCGGCGCGCGGTGCGCGAATACAATCGCATTACCCGCACTGGAGATACGGAACGCCTGCTTAACGACAACGTTCGCCGCGCCCTGCATTTCGGCATTGCCGAGGAAATTGCGAAACTCAAGTCGTCCCTGGCCCTGCTGGCCACTGCGGCCAACACCGCTCCTTTTATCGGTCTCTTCGGCACGGTATGGGGCATTATGCATTCTTTTACCGCCATTGCCAAAATGAAGAGCGTATCACTGGCAACGGTCGCTCCGGGCATCGCGGAAGCCCTCATCGCCACGGCGGTCGGCCTGTTCGTGGCCATTCCCGCGGTATGCGGCTATAATATGTTCCGGGCCAAGCTGACCGGCATTGAGGGCGTATGCATCAACTACGCCGGGCAATTGCTCAACCGCCTGCAGCACGAAGCCGCCGAACACGGCGACGGCATCAGCTTCGCAGGAAAGGACTAGGCATGGGCGCCTCTTCTGACGACGATTTCGTGGCCGACATCAACGTGACTCCCTTTGTGGACGTCATGCTGGTTCTGCTCATCATCTTCATGGTCACGGCTCCCATGATGACCGAAGGCCTGGACGTGGCGCTGCCCAAGGTGGAGTCCTCCGAGGTACTGCCCACCGAAGACGATCACCTCATTCTGACGATCAAAGCCGACGGAGCGCTGTTCCTGGACGAATACGAAACGGGCCTGGCCGATCTGCCCGATGTGCTGGCCGTCCAGGTCAAGGGACAGGACCGGCAGCTTTTCGTGCGCGCTGACAAGGACGTACCCTACGGCATGGTGATGCAGGTCATGGACCGCATCCGCGGAGCGGGCATCGCCGATGTGGGACTGGTCACCACATCAACGCCGGTCGAAGAGCCCCCGGCGACTCCCGCAATGCCGGTTACGCCGACAGCCAGGGGAGGGAATTAGCCATGCGGACCGCAACCCGCGGCACAGCCCTGGCCTTCTCGCTGGGCATGCACGCCCTGCTGCTGGGCGGCTTTTTGCTGCTGGCGCGGGATGTTACCACCAGTACGGAAAGAGTCTATCGCGTGGCTCTGGCTGAACTGGCCCCAACCCCCAGCCAACCGGCACCCGCGCAGGCAGCTCCCGAACCGCCCGCACCGCCTCCGCAGCCCCCGGAAGAGCCGCAACCGCAACCCAAAGAAGCGGTACAGGAAGTCCCAAAGCTGCTTCCCAAACCGGACGTGAAAAAAATCAGCCCCAAAAAGCGTGAAAAAGCAGCGCCCAAGGCGAAACCCGCCCCCACGCCGCCGCCCAGGCCCGCAGTCTCCTCCGCGCCTGCCGGACCCGTCCCCCGCAATGTGGGAGGACTCAGCGCATATGACAACGACGCGCTGGACCAGCGGCCCAGCATCACCCGCCGGGTGGCGCCGGAATATCCCACCAAGGCTCGCCGCATGAACGTGCAGGGCACTGTAACCGTGCAACTGGTCGTGGATACCGCGGGCAAGCCCCGCAACTGCGTTGTGGTCAAGGCGACCCCCGGCGGCTACTTTGAGGAAGCCGCCCTCGACGCCGCGCGCAGCATGCGCTTCGTCCCGGGCAAACTCAAGGGGCAGCCTGTGAATACGCTGGTCCAGCTGCCTTTTGCCTTCCGGCTACGCTGAACCTCCGGCAGACCTGTCAGGCGAGAGACATACAGACAATGCCTATGGTCAGCAGGATTATGCCAATACGTTTACGGCGGGAGATTTTCTGGTGGAAGGCCAGGAAGCCAATGACAAGCGCCCCGAAAATGCCGAACACGCACCATTAGGCATAGGCTACGCCGAACGGGATATCCGGCTTTGAGCTGCGCCCGATAGGCGAAAACCTCGCCCGCCCGCTCAATCTGCTCGATACGGTCTGCTCCCAGCTGGCGGATTTTAACCTGGTACAGAAAACAAGCGTACCAACATAAGCGTCAGCTAAAGATATAGAAAAGCCCCTGGCAATCATGATTGCCAGGGGCTTGTGCCGTCTCATCACCCTAAAACAACAGGAGCTTGTGGTTTTACTCCCAAGCTCCTGATTTATTTATGGTAGGCAGTACAGGACTTGAACCTGTGGCCCCCGCCTTGTAAGGGCGGTGCTCCACCAGCTGAGCTAACTGCCCGTGATGCGTCAACGGTCATAGTAATATGGCAGGGGCCGGGCGCTGTCAATGCGTCCTTTTTTTCCCGGCGTTCAGGGGCGTTTCGGCCAAGGCGGCCATATCCCCGGCCATCTTTTCCCTGAGTGCCTCGGCCCTGGCGCTTTCCAGCATGATCATGTCCACCTGGCGGCTGTGAATCAGCAGATAGCCCAACAGACGTGTTTTCTTCAGAGTCTCCGTAGCGCCGAAGCCTTCGGCCACGGCAAAAAGCGAATCGTCCTTCACGTCCGCACGAAAGCCGCGCCCCTCCAGCAAATCCGCCAGCATGGCCGCGCGCATCACCTCCAGCTCCTCAGCGATGGCGGGCCGTCCCTCCAGCCAGAGCTGGCGGGATACGCTGCCTTCGTTCACCGCCCGGCCCTCCACCATGGAGGTGTCCTCACAGTGGCAGAGGACAGGCAGCTCCTGCCGCTTGGCCCTTATCATGGCGTCCCGCATCAGGTTGGCGTTCTGCACCGGCACCCCGTCGTCGGACAGGGCCACCGCCCCGGCGGCCTTGAGGGCCTCGAAGTCGTTGACCTCCTGGCCCTTCTGGCCCTTGGACACGGCGGCGATGGGAAAGACCTGGGCGCCCCCCGCCTGGGCGGATTTCTCCTTGATGAAGGCCACGCCCTCGGGGATGTCGATGACGGGCCTGGTATTGGGCATACAGGCGATGGCGGTGAAGCCGCCCGCGGCGGCGGCCCGGGCGCCGGTGGCGATGGTCTCTTTGTATTCAAAGCCGGGCTCCCGGAGGTGGACGTGCATGTCCACAAGCCCGGCGCAGACGGTGAGGCCCTTGGCGTCAATGATCTGGGCGCCGGGAGAGCGCAGGTCGCTTCCGATGACGGCCACCTTGCCGTCCTCGATGAGGATATCCAGCACCCCGCCGATGCCGCCGACGGGATCCACCAGACGGCCCTGGCGAATGAGCAGTTTCACACGGCTTCGCTTCCTTTCCCTGGGGAATTTTCAAAATAAATGAAAAAGTTTCTATTTGCAAAAAAGGGCCGAGGCCCATGCCCCCGCCCCTTCCAATTTACCTTTTTTATTATAAAGGAGAAGGCGGTTTTTAGCAACGGTTTTTTCCCGTTTCAGGGCAATAATAAAACCGGGAGCGAAGGCTCACTGAAAAAAAGAGAGGTGGAAGGTATGAAGGATCACGAATTTGCCAAGGGCATGGGACTGGGCGTCCTGGCGGGGGCCGCGCTGGGCGCGGCCATGATGCCCCGGAAGAAGCACTCTGTGAAGAAGGCCGCCGGAAAGGCTATGAAGACGGTGGGCCAGGTCATGGAGAACCTGTCCGAGGACATGGGATTTTAAAAACAGCGTGGGACGCTGTTTTTGGCGCGCATCCGTTCATTCCGTGAACGGGCGCTGAGATCCCAAGGCCGCGGACCGGGGACGGCCCGCTTG
>OKSB01003912.1_pt1 | contig 11243 bp, 7 predicted proteins | sample 1601171 | NCBI WGS metagenome assembly OKSB01 (sample SAMEA3541496, study PRJEB24748) | human gut metagenome | biome: human gut; feature: human-associated habitat; material: faeces | place: China | collected 2012 | reverse complement strand
AATAACTCGGGTGGGCTTCTTTGTTAGGTACATGGTTTTATTGAGCGCTTACTGTCCTTTCTCATAGTAGCGGCATTTCCCTATCTTCCGAATATGCAGACAATTTGATACAATATTAGTATATTGGCGCTTGATGCGGGACAGGCTATTGCTAGATAGTTGCCGAAATCAACCCCTTTCCCGGCCTACAGCCGTACGTTTCCCTTCGGTGGCACCCTATCTCCGCGCAGCCTGATGCGGGCCATGCCTGTCTTCCTCATGGCAACTTTACAACAGGACATATAGTAAATTAAGAGGTACTTGAATGGCAGAACTTGAATATCGAACGTTAACACCAAACAATAAACTCGAAAAAGATAATAAGTATATAGAGGCCCTTGAATGGGCGCTAAAAAATGAACGAATCAAGAATATCGCTCTTACGGGTCCATATGGATCAGGGAAGAGCAGTATAATTGAATCTTTTTTGGCGCTAGATTTATTGAAGAACAATCATACTAGTAAAAGCCTCATTGGAACCATAGTAAACTCAATAAAAACATTTGTTAAATACCGTATATGCAATGACAACTGGACCAATGAAGTTACCCTGAGAATTTCTATGGCTACATTTATTGAAAGCCATAAAATCGATGCCTTAGAAAGAAATGAGACTGATGATTCAGAAGCGAAGCAAGAAAATAAAAAGGACTATAGAAATGAAGACTTATTAAACAAAATTAAGATTGACTCTTCTAAAGTTGAGGAAGGAATCCTAAAGCAGCTGTTCTACAAGGTTAAGCCCGATAAAATTCCATTAAGCAGATACAGGAAGCTCCATAAAATAAGCTTTTGGGGCTTCAGATTTTTTGCCATGAGCTTTAAATTTCTTGTTGCTGAAGGATTAATCACCCTATTATTATCGATTTTTAAGCCAGATATTTTTTACCAGATAAAAGTTTCATTGAGTACTTTCGCCTCTCAGTTTTCTTTAGGTACAAATCCATGGCTCATAGGGATTCCCTTAGCTGTGATGATTGCCATGCTTCTTTCATATTTTCGTTTATTATTAACGCCAAAATTCAAGATTATTGAAGTTAAACTGCCAGGCACTACGACTATTAAGGCAGATGACCATAGTGAAGAATCCGTCTTTAACAAAAATCTCGATGAAATCACGTACTTTTTTGAACAGACGGGGTACAGGATTGTATTCTTTGAAGATTTGGATAGGCTAGATGATCCAAAAATATTTGTACATCTGAGAGAATTAAACAATCTCCTCAACAATGATGACTCCATTACGGATAAGCCCATTGTTTTTATTTATGCGGTTAGAGATGACATCTTCACAGAAACAGACCGAACCAAATTCTTTGACTTTATCATTCCTGTTATACCGGTAATCAATTCCACAAACTCTGGAGAAACACTCTTTAAAATGCTGAGAGAATCTAAGAACAAGGGAAACGAGCATAATATCTCTGATGGATTTGTCCTTGACGTTAGCCCGTTTATTTCAGATATGCGGATTTTGTTGAACAGTTACAATGAATTTCTTATATATAAAGCGAGCCTGAGCACAGGGCAAGGATTAGCTTTAAAAGATGAGAACATGCTTGCAATAGTCATCTTTAAAAATCTATATCCTCATGATTTTGCTGATATCCAAAATGAAAAGGGGATAATTAAGCAAGCTTTCATAAACAAGGTAGAGTTTATCAATAAGAAAAAAAGTGAATTACAGCAAGAAATCAATGAGTACGAAAATGAAAGAGCGCAAGTTCAGAACGATGTATGTAAATCCATTGAAGAATTAAAATATGCTATGTTTGGTACGCTTATGGGAGAATCTGGAGCATTTGAAGGATTCTCCCAATCCGATGGATGGAGTCCAATGATTTCGGTTGATAAAGTCTTGAGTAAAGATTATGATTTGAATAATTTACTTCGTAGCAAGGCAGGGGCCATTAAGTTTTATGATTATAATAATGGACGAGGATCTGTATGGAAACCTTGCAATCAAGATGTAATAGCTAAATACGTTAGTAGATGGAATGCATTAAAGAAAAAAGAAGATTTAGAATCACTAGAATTACGAAAAAAGAATCAATCGCTTAGAGAGCAACTACTTAATATATCCGTACTGTCTTTTGTTCAACTTTGCGAACAATATCCTTCTGCGCCGGATTTGTTTAAAAATCTAAACGATAATAAGCTGCTTATATTCCTGCTTCGTAGGGGCTATATTGATGAAACTTATGCAAATTACATCAATTATTTCAAGGGAGAAAGTCTTACCAAAGATGACATGAATTTTATCTTATCAGTTAAAAATCAGGATGACCCAGATTTTTATTATCCTCTTACACGAGTTCATACGGTCGTCAATCACCTTCAAAATTATGAATTTGAGCTAAAATCGATTTATAATTTTGACCTGTTAAAGCAGCTACTGGATGAAGATGATGCAGGAAGTAAACTTCAGAGATTTATACACCAACTTTCTGATGGAGAAGGACTCAGTTGGAAATTTATCGATGAATTTGCTGATAGAGTAAAGCCACAAGAAAAACTAGAGAAATTTATAAAACTATTGTCTGAAAACTGGACCGGAATGTGGAAGAAAATCGCTTCAGATGCTTCGCTGACATACGATCGGCAGCTATTCTATTTGCGACTTCTTATTGCGCTTACGGATTCAGATACTGTAAAAGCTCTCAATGAGGATGGATGTATTACCATTTTTTTCGAAGCCCATTCAGATATTTTGAAACAGCTTAGCAATTCCGAACCAGCACGGTTAAAATCCTGGATTGATATTTTAGACGTACACTTTGTTTCTTTGCAGACAGAGTCTGTACCTGAAGAAATTTTATCTTATGTATTTGATAACAACCACTATGTGTTAAATGACGAAATGCTACGGACCATTCTGTCATACAAGGATCCAAAGATTGCTGACAGATTTGATAAAGCGCCGTACTCAGCCATTGTTTCTCTAGACTATCCGGAACTTACCCGGTATGTAACGGATAATATTGTTTCATTTGTCAAAGAAATCGTTCTTGAGCATCAGCAGGTATCTGATCAGCCTGAGAATGTTGTTCAGTTATTGGATAAAATAAAATCAGATGCTGAATTAGCCGCGAACCTTCTAAATCATGAGGACGTACATTTTAAAGATATTGCAGAATGTGGCGGCAACCAGATTGATGAAGAGCACGAATTCTGGCTTTCAATTTGGTCCATGTTACTGAAACAAAATAAGGTAGATACTATCTGGAGCAATGTACTTACATATTGGCATAAGGCCGATTTGAATGAACAGTTGGCAGAGTATATAGAAATTCATTCTGATGAACTAGCAAATGCAGATACTTCTGAAGTAGACGACGATTTCATAAAGAAATTGCTTAACTATAATTTTGACCTTTCTATTTTTAAGAAGTTACTCCCCGTTCTGCGGTTGAAGGAATTCGATATTGATATTTCTACACTTAACGAAGCTTTACTCCCTATTATGGTGGAGTGTCATTATTTTGAATTTACAGTAAATCGATATAATCAACTTGTATCTATGGATGAGGAGCTGGCTTATAGATTCATCATACTGAATCAGGCAGAGTTTACGGAACAAATTGGAAATATTCCTTTGGATGAAAATCTGTTTGAAAAACTCATTTTGGATAAAGATTTTCTCTCTGAGTACAAGGTACATTGGTTTGAAAATTATGCCCCAAATTATTTGACTGCAAAAGTAGCGATACAAATGGGAAATCTAAATATGCCTGTTACTAAAGAAATATTTGATAAGGCATGGCAATTAGTTGATAAAAGCCAGAAGACAAAACTCATGCTACAGAATTATAAGTTGTTAAACTGTGATGAACTGGAAAACTATTTTGCGGACATGGATAAGTCCTATTCCGAACTTGCCAATCGAACAAATCATCTGGTTAGGTTAAAAAACACAGAAGAAAATAAGAATCTTTCCCGTTTTCTTAAAAATATTGGGTATATTACAAGCTTTGACACAGATACTGAGAGAAAATTGATTAAGGTTCGAGTTAAGGCACAGAAGGCCTAAATGGATATATCGAGCTACGAACCTCGAATAACCGAGATCAACCCCTTTCGTCGCTCATCATAACCTGGGATGAGCGACGGAACCGCAACATGCGCACAGGTATGTTGCGCCCTCTCCGGTGGCAACAGATTACTGCACGGCCTGATGCGGCTTCCATTTCCTTACGAATCCTCAGTGTCCGGATGTGACTTTGATCCCAATGATGCTGATCAGGAGCAGGGCTATGAAGAAGAGTGTCAGGTTGAGTCCCACCCGGGCTAATTAGGTGGGAGGATTGAAATAAGGATTCCGGCGGGATCGAGTAGTCGGCCGATGTATTACGTCGCACTCCTTACCGGAGTGCGTGGATTGAAACCCGAGCAACGCCCCCGCTAATGCCCGCAGCCACAGGCAGTTCTGTCGCCCTCGACAGGCGTATGTAGTACCCTTAGCAGACCGTGTCCCAGGCAAAAATCGTTGCAATCAGCATGATTGCCCGACTTTTTCGCCGGGGCATGGTCTGCTGTGTCACGGCTGCGGGCAGTGGCGGCGTAGGCTGGAGGTGTGGGGATCCACGGTACGGGGCTTTGCGTTTCGCCTCTATCGATCGGTGATCCACTGCACGATGCTTGACGTTTCGCCTCTTTCCCCGGCTGTTTGCACAGCCGGTACCTTCCCCTCAGGGAAGGATGGCGCCTGCGGCGCTTCTTTTTTGCCTGATGGTGTTGTGTTTCGTTTTTTCCGCGCAGCCTGATGCGGGCCATATTCTAGACCCATATTCCACACCCATATTCCACATTATCCGAGGTGATTTTATGTCCAAAACTATTGCCGTTCTTTCTGATACGCACGGTCTTTTGCGTCCTGAAGTATTGGACCGGATTGCCGGTTGCGATGTCATCATCCATGGTGGCGATATCAATAAGCCTGCCATTCTGGACGAATTGAAACAAATAGCTCCCTTATACGTCGTTCGGGGCAATAACGACAAGGAATGGGCCGAAGGGATGCCGGAGACGTTGACCTTCCAGATTGAAGATGTCCATTTCTTCATGGTCCACAATAAGAAATTCGTCCCCAAGGACCTGCCCGGCATCGACGTCGTCATCTTCGGCCATTCCCACAAGTACTTCGAAGAGACTATCGATGGCCGTCTCTGGCTCAACCCGGGCAGTTGCGGCAAACGACGCTTCGACCAGGAAATCACCTTTGCCATCATGACTATTGACGGCAAGGCTGTACAAGTAGAGAAGATCGTTATTCCGCATCCGAAGAAATAGATAAGAAAGCAGACAGGCGATTGCGAAAAGCCAGGTACCGTAAATGAACCACTTTCGTCACAGAATTTCCGTTCTGTGACGAAAGTGGTTCATTTCTCTTCTTGCTTTCCCAATTCCCTTCTGCTATACTAATCTCAAGAAAACTAGTTGATTAACTCAACTAGTACATCTCTATAGTTGATTAGGTCAACAAAAAGTGTCATACGAGCAGGAGTGTGAACAGTATATGGACCATTTACAGGCAGGTCATTTCTTTGGCATTATCAATCGCCGTTCTCAGGCCTTTATCACCTGGGCTTGTCAGGCGTGGAATCTTTCCTATTCTGAGTATATTACCCTCATGGCGCTCTATCAGAACGATGGCTGCAGTCAGAATGATTTGTGCGCCAGTCTGCAGTCTGATAAGGCTATGACGGCGCGGAATGTGAAGCTTCTCGAAGAGAAGGGGTTCGTCCGGCGCGAGCAGAGTAGAGCAGATAAGCGGTTCAAGTATCTGTCCCTGACGGACCAGGCCTTGTCTGTCCAGGGCAAGCTAGAGTCCATCTTGAAGAGCTGGACCGATTGCGTGAGCCGTGGTATCGATGAAGCGACGCTGGCCAAGGCCTTATCGATCATGCAGCTTGTGGCCGATAATGCCGTTCACTCCGATTTTGCTTTGGTGTGGCCCGAAGGGAGGGATCAGCATGAAAAATAAGTCCCTTTGTCTCGTCCTGGCTCTGGTTTGTTGCCTCATTCTGGCCGGGTGTGGTTCTGATGCGTCCCACGAGCAGACGGCAGACCAGCTCGTCAAGACAGTACAAGTAGGCAGTGCTGAAGCCGGGTCTACAGCAGGAACCTATGCCGGCAGCGTCAAGGGCCGCTACGAAAGTAATCTGTCCTTTCAGGCCGGTGGCCGCATTACAGCACGAAACGTGCAGCTCGGCTCTGTCGTCCATGCCGGTGACGTCCTCATGACGGTTAATCCCCAGGATGTGGCCCAGGCTGTCAACCAGACACAGGCACAGGTCAGTGCCGCCGAAGCCCAGCTCAATTTGGCTAAGTCCAATCTGGCCCGCTATCAGCAGCTCTATGCTCAGGATGCCGTCAGCGCCGCTGCCCTCGATCAGTATACGACGGCGTATAATCAGGCTCAGGCTCAATATGACCAGGCTGTAGCCGCCATGTCAGCCCAGGAAAATCAGCTTTCCTACACACAGCTCACGGCTGATGCCGATGGCGTGATTTCTGCTGTGACCGGGGAAGTAGGGCAGGTCGTGGCAGCCGGTCAGACTGTACTCACGCTGGTCCATGACGGCGACTTAGAAGTGCAAATTAACGTACCTGAAAACCATGTAGCCGATTTCCCCACCGGCAAAGAGGTCTCGGCTACCTTCTGGGCCCTCAATGACCAGCCTGTACGCGGCGTAGTCCGGGAAGTAGCGCCAATGGCCGACGCAGCCTCGCGGACGTACAAGGTCTCTATTACCTTACCTGATCCGCCAGCAGGACTACAGCTGGGCATGACCGCGTCCGTGACCAATGATGCTGCTGCAGCCGCGACAGGGGCGTCGTATGTACTGCCTTTGTCGGCCGTGTATCAGACCGGTGACACACCTCAGGTTTTTGTCGTCGGCAAGGATAAAATCTTAAAACTCGTACCGGTACAGGTAGAGAAATTTGGCGATAACAGTGTTAGCGTTACAGGCCTCCAGGCTGGTGACGAAGTCGTGACAGCCGGTGTGCACATGCTCCACGACGGCCAGCGAGTGCGAACGGAGCGTGATGAAACGTGAGAAACCTTTCGGAAGTTGCCCTGAAGCACCGCGTTCTGGTCTGGTATTTCATCATTCTCGTGGCCATTGCCGGCGTCTTTTCGTATATGAAGCTCGGCCGCATGGAAGACCCGACGTACACGGTCCGGACTATGGTCGTCAGCGTCGCCTGGCCCGGTGCTTCGGCGCAGCAGATGCAGGAACAGGTTACGGATAAAATCGAAAAGAAGCTCCAGGACACGCCCAACCTCGATTACATCAAAAGCTATTCCCGTCCGGGCCAGTCCGTCATTTATGTGAACCTGACGGACCAGGCACCGCGCGATTCTATCCGTAGCACATGGCTGGAAGTGCGCAACTTGACGGAGGATATGAAGAAGGATTTGCCCAGTGGCGTCTACGGTCCCTATTATAATGACCGCTTTGATGACGTCTATGGCTCCGTCTACGCCATTACCGGCGACGGCTATTCCTATGAAGAGTTGCGCCAAAAGGCTGAAAAAATCCGCCGCATCATGCTCGATGTGCCCGACGTGAGCAAGGTCGAGCTCTTAGGCGTGCAGACGGAAAAGATCTATATTGAAGTGGCTAACGCCAAGCTGGCCGAACTGGGCATTGCGCCGACGGTTATTTCCGATGCCGTCAACGGCCAAAATGCCATGACGCCGTCAGGCATGATCGACACACAATCGGATAACGTCTACCTGCGCCTCTCCGGTGAATTTAATGACGTCGAAGCGATCCGCAACCTGCCCATTAACGCCGGCGGCCGCGTCTTCCGCTTAGGCGACATTGCGACGGTCGAACGGCGCGACGTGGAACCGGCAGACCCGCAGATGTACTACAATGGTCAGCCTGCTGTGGGCATTGCCCTCTCTATGAAGAACGGCGGCAACAACCTGGCCCTCGGCGAAAACCTGAAAAAACTCCTGGCGAGCGTCAAGCCGGACCTGCCGGCAGGCATGGAAATCCACCAGGTTTCCGACCAGCCGCAGGTCGTTAAAGACTCCATTTCCGATTTCGTCAACACCCTGCGGGAAGCCATCATCATCGTCCTTATCGTGAGCTTCCTCAGCCTGGGCCTGCGCACAGGCCTGGTCGTCGCCTTTTGCATCCCCTTGGTCCTCACTGGCGTTTTCTGCGTCATGGAAATTGCCGGCATCGATTTGCACAAGGTTTCCTTAGGCTCCCTGATTATCGCCCTGGGCCTCCTCGTGGACGATGCTATTATCGCCGTAGAAATGATGACGGTCCAGCTGGAAAAGGGCATGAACCGCTTCGACGCGGCGTGCTACGCCTTCAAGGCCACAGCAAAGCCTATGCTCACGGGCACGCTCATTACGTGCTGTGGTTTCATTCCCGTGGCCTTTGCTGACGGCGCTGCTTCAGAATTTTGCCAGGCCCTGTTCCCGGTTATTACGGCAGCCCTGGTCATTTCCTGGATCGTCTCGGTCATGGTAGCGCCGCTCTTTGGCTATTATCTTATTAAGCCCAAGGCCGCAACGGAAACAAAGCCTCTTTATTCGGGGCGTTTCTACGTCTTTTTCCGCCGCGTCCTGCGCTGGTGCCTAACCCACAGGACTATTGTCCTCAGTGGTACAGCTGCCTTATTTGTCCTGTCCCTGGGCCTCATGAAATTTATTCCCCAGGAATTTTTCCCGCCGTCCTTGCGGCCTGAATTGATTGTGGAAATGACTCTCCCTGAAGGCTCGTCTCTTCAGGCAACGCAAAAGGAGGCTGCCCGTTTTTCAAAATATCTCCAAAGCAAGGATAGTCTCCTCAAGGATTATTCGTACTACGTCGGTGAAGGGGCACCGCGCTTTGTCCTCACAATCGAACCGGTCCTGCCGGCCAATAACTACGCCCAGTTCGTCGTCGTGGCCAAGGATACAGCCGCTAGGGAAGAACTGACGCAGGACATCAAGAAGGAAATGGCGGACCAATACCCGAACGTGCGCAGTAACGTCAAAAACGTGCCCTTAGGCCCGCCGGCGGACTATCCTATTATGCTGCGCGTGAGCGGCTACGATACGGACAAGGTCAAAGCCTACGCCCAAGAAGCCGCCCAGATTATCGCCAAGGATCCGAACACGGAAAACGTATTTCTCAACTGGAACCAAAAGAACAAGGTCATGCGCGTCGACCTGGATCAGAACAAGCTGAAAACCTTGGGCATTTCCGGCCAGACTGTCGCCCAGACCCTTTATACAGAAATCTCCGGCGCTACAGTCGCTCAATACTATGCACCGGACAAGACGATCGATATCCAGCTGCGCCTGCGCGACGCAGACCGGCAGAATCTTGCTACTATCCAAAGTTTGCCTGTCTATACGGGTCCAACCACAGGCTACGTGCCGCTGGAACAATTAGGGAAGATCCGCTACGACGCTGAAGACGGCCTTATCTGGCGGCGCGACCTGAAGCCGACTATCACCATCAATGCCGGCATCAAAACAGGGACAGCCAACGACGCCACGCAAAAAGCCTATGATTCGTTGGCCGATTTGCGGAAATCCCTGCCTTTTTGCTACAGCATCGATATTGGCGGCTCCCTGGAAGACAGTCAGAAATCCTTGAAGTACCTGTTGCAGCCTGTACCGATCATGATCATCCTCATTATGACACTTCTCATGTTTCAGCTTACAAGTCCGTCCCTCATGGTCATGGCTCTCATCATGGCACCCCTGGGCCTCATCGGCGTAGCTGCGGGTATGCTTATTTTCCAACAAGCCTTGGGCTTCGTAGCGTACTTAGGCATCCTGGCTTTAGGGGGCATGATCATCCGCAACGCCATCATCCTCATCGACCAGATTCAAAAACACATGGCCGCTGGGGATAACCCTTGGCAAGCGATCATTGACTCGGCTGTCATGCGCTTCCGGCCCATCATGCTCACAGCTGCAGCCGCTATTCTGGGCATGGTCCCACTCATGGGCAACATCTTCTGGGGCCCCATGGCCGTAGCCATAGCCAGTGGCCTTTTCGTAGCTACAGTTTTGACACTGCTCGTATTGCCGACACTCTACGCAGCGTGGTTTAGAATCGGTGAAGACGGGAAGATGAGGAAACGCTGGTAAAAACGACTTCCCAAGAAGCCAAAAGCCGCCATCCTTCCCTGGAGCGTGACATGCCAGTGGCATGTCACGCCTCGGAGAAAGCGAGCGCTCCTGCCTACGTTCTCGCCACTTTGACCTTTTGACAGATGTGCTATAATAGTACTGTAACCAATTTTACTACAACAGGAGGCAATTACTATGAAAGTGTTAATGCTAAACGGCAGCAGCCACGTAAACGGCACTACTATGCAGGCTCTGAAGGAAATGAGCAAGGTTTTTGAAACTGCTCAGATTGAAACAGAAGTCGTCCAGCTCGGAGCAGCCCCTTTGCGTGACTGTACGCAGTGCTTGTACTGTCAAAGTCACGACGACGGCTGTGTATATAAAGACGACGGCGTCAATGACTTTGTCGAAAAAGCCAAAACAGCCGACGGTTTTGTCTTCGCCTCGCCGACTTACTTTGCCCATCCCAGTGGCCGTATCTATTCCTTCCTGGACCGCGTCTTTTTCAGCAGCGGCAAAAACGAAATCTACCCGGCCTTCCAATACAAACCTGCCGCAGCTGTAGCAGTAGCCCGCCGCGCCGGCACGACAGCCACCCTGGATGGCCTTAATAAATACTTCGGCATCGCCCAAATGCCAGTAGCCGGCTCTACCTACTGGAACATGGTTCACGGCATGGTAGCCGCAGACACAAAAGAAGACAAAGAAGGCCTCCAAGTCATGCGCAACCTGGCCCGCAACATGATCTGGATGATGCAATGCTTCGAAGCAGGCAAAAAAGCCGGCGTAGCCTATCCACAACCGGAAACCGAAGCCTTCACCAACTTCGTAAGATAAGAAAAAAATGCACTTCCATCGGTGCTAACGCACCACTTCCTCCAGCGGAGAAAAGACGACGCAATCGCGTCGTCGGAAGAGTAGAAACCGGAACTACATCAACGCTGATTATCCACAGCCGCGTAAACCAAAGCGCCGCAGGCCCGATTAGCAAAATAACCCCCTTCCCAGCCTGCGACCACCACGCCCCCACAATCAAAAGCCCATCCGACATTGATATGCTCCCTTCTAGGTAGACATGAGAAATAATAAAATCTCACTCTACTTG
>OKSB01003909.1_pt1 | contig 11256 bp, 9 predicted proteins | sample 1601171 | NCBI WGS metagenome assembly OKSB01 (sample SAMEA3541496, study PRJEB24748) | human gut metagenome | biome: human gut; feature: human-associated habitat; material: faeces | place: China | collected 2012 | reverse complement strand
TTTCCAGGATCCAGCCAAGAGCCAGCACCAGCAAAAGCTCATTGGGAAGGAGCTTTCGCATGCCGTTCCGGATCACCAAAAAGGCTTTGGCTTCATCCGCCACCTGGTACAAAAGGATGGCCGTCCAGACGATCAAAAGGATCGGAAGCGCGCTCCAGATCCCCTTGGCCGTCTCGGACGCCAGCAGGGTAAAGTCCGCCTTATAAAAAGCCACCGCCGTAATGATCGTGATTAAAAGTCCAATAGGGGCGGCCTCAGTGGCGCCCCATTGGAACTTGATCAAAAGGAGTAATAGTACGATAATCGGCAGACAGGCCATTATCCACATAAACAGATTTGTTGGTACGTTCATTTTCTCTCTCCTAAACTACTTGTGTATTACCGTTCCGGTCTCGCCGGCGATTCCGGCCGCAGCTTTGTCGAGAAGGGTGATCAGTGTACGTCTTCCCTCTCCCGACTCTGCGAAGCGGATCGCTGCTTCGATCTTCGGAAGCATGGAGCCTTTGGCAAACTGTTCCTGTGCGATGTATTCTTTCGCCTGGTCAACGGTAAGATCACTTAACCATTCCTGGTTTTCTTTTCCGAAGTTAATTGCCACCTTCTCCACGGCTGTCAGTATGATGAGGTAATCCGCGCCAAGTTCGGCGGCCAGCAGGCTGCTGGCATTATCCTTGTCAATGACTGCATTGACGCCGGATAATTTTCCGTCCTCATCTACAACGGGGATGCCCCCGCCTCCGCAGGTGATCACGATATGTCCCGCGTCCACCAGCGTCTTAATGGTCAGAAGCTCCCGGATCTTCTTTGGCATCGGGGAAGCAACCACCACGCGGTATCCTCTGCCTGCGTCTTCCATGCAGGGAATGCCGTTCTCCTGGTTTCTCTTTGCCTCTTCCTCAGTCAAGAACCGTCCGATAGGTTTCGTCGGATTCCTGAAAGCTTCGTCGTTTTTGTCCACCTCTACCTGGGACAGGATCGTAGAAACTTTTACGTCCATCCCTCTGCGGTGTAATTCATATTTGATCGCATTCTGCAGATCGATACCGATATATCCCTGGCTCATGGCCACGCAGGTGGGAAGCGGAGTCTCCATATAATTATCGGTATAATTGGTAGCCAGCTCGTCCATCGCCTTCTGGATCATGCCCACCTGGGGGCCGTTGCCGTGGGTTACCACAAGCTCCAGCCCCTGGGCTGCCAGGTCGACGATCACCTGCGCTGTCTTTGCTACCGCCTCTTTCTGCTCCTGGATATTATTTCCCAGAGCATTTCCGCCTAATGCAATGACAACTTTCTTTTTTTCCATAACCTTGTCCTCCGTCACTCTCTATTCGGGATCGTAGCCAAGCTTCTTTGCGTATGCTGTGATCGCTTTCTCGAAGCACTCGATCGGAGGATGAACCGTACCTGCGCCGATCTGTCCGTATCCGGCGATCTTGTGCGCGATACCGGTGTTGATCACAGGCGTGATGCCTTTCTCTACCACTTTTCTTGCGTCGATGCCAAGGCAGATTCCCTGGAAGTTCCAGGTCGGAACCGTAAAGTTCGGGTTTCTGTCAATGACGATCTCCATCATCTCGTTGCTGGTACGAAGTGCATCTTCATATCCGCCTGCTCCTACGAATCTGGTAACAGCCGGAGCCGCGATCATAGCCATACCGCCGACACCAAAGGTCTCTGTGATGGCGCTGTCGCCCATATCCGGGCAGGCATCCTCGCCGTCATATCCGGTAAAGTAAAGTCCCTGCGGAGTATTAACAGGGCCGGTGAACCACTCGTCGCCCATACCTGCGATACGGATACCGAACTCATAACCATTTCTGCACATAGCGGTTACAACGGTTCCATCGGTTCCGGTACGTGCGTCGTCCATTACTGCCTTGCCGGTAGCCATCATGATATTTAAGAAGAACTGATCGGTATCAGCCAGGAACTTGATCACGTCGTAACGGTCTTTTTCGTCCATATCCATCTTGGTGATGATCGGAGCCATCTCTTTTAAGAATGCAAGAGAAGCTGCGATATTTCTCTGATGGAACTCATCGCCCATGGCAACTGCCTTGGCGATCAGCGGGTTGATGGCAAGTCCGTTCTCCATGGAGCGAAGGGCTTTGCCAAGTGTCGGTCCAAGAACGTCTCTCATCCAGCGCAGACGGTCGATAACTTCTTCAGAATATGCACCGAAACGGAGCACTTTTCCGATACCTTCGTTCATGGTACAGTAAGCACGGTTTCCGCCGGTTACATTCTCTACGACAAAGACTGCCATATTCGGAGAAGTGATACCGCCCATCGGTCCTACCGCATTAACATGGTGGCAGGGGATGAACTTGATCTCGCCGTTCTCCAGCATCTTTCTTGCGTCTGCTTCATTGTCTGCCCATTCCTCGAAAAGGACTGCGCCTACACAGGAGCCCTGCATCGGATCCGGCATGTTCTTGTACTCTACCGGAGGACCTGCGTGAAGGATGACTTTTCCTTCATTGAGTTCCGGAATGACTTCTTTTGCACGGACATTGTCTCTTAAGATCGGCTGGCTTGCAACCACCTTTGCGATCACTTCCTGGTTCTTCTCATCAATTCCCTCATAATTTCTCAGGAAATTCAGAACCTTGATCAGCTTCACATCTCCACCTGCCGGCGGCATCCAGTCATACTGAACCACCTCGCAGCCAAACTGCTCTACCACTTCTGCAAAGCTCTTCAGACCGATGTTGATGATCTTCGGCTTCTCGCTTAAGAGCTGACGAAGCTTCTCGGACGGAGCAGCCTTCGGGAAATCTACCACCTGTTTCGGGCGGATCTCCTTTGCAGGCTCATTAAAGTCTCTGCCGATCGCACGGATCGCGGTGCGGCATGCCAGTTTATTATTTTCACATACGATCACGCCTGCTTCTTTTAATTTGTTGACAGCGTCATCGTATCCCTGGAAGTCTCTTCTGGTTCCGCAGACGGTAGCGACAAAGAATACCTTTCTTCCCTGTCCCTCTGCCTTTGCCATCAGTTCCTTGATGGTCGGAAGCAGAGCGCCTGCCATGTCTGCGTGTGAGCCGTATCCTAACATAATGTCAAAGAGAACAGCTCCTGTAGACTCATCGTCTACTGCTTCCTGCATACACTCGATTCGTTTTGCGGGATCGATCATCGGGTGCGGTTTGCCCTGTGTATAAGCGTCATCGCCCAGGTCCACAACCACGTTGCCGTCCAGCTGCAGCATGTAGCCTTCGATATCTTCCGGCGGAACTTTTACATCCATGGCGTCTTTGATCAGCATAGCCGCCTCATTTGCCAGTGTACCACCTGAATAATATGCCTTGATGGTCTTCTTGTCTTCTGCCTTGTAGAAGGAAGACTCGTCTACTTCTACGGATGCCTCCGGGATTTCTTCCCCTCTTACCAGGCCAACCGCAAGACGTGCAGCCTCATCCAGAGTATATGCATGATAGAAGTTCTCCTCGTGATACTCCGGTTTCTCGCCTACAAACAGGGTAACGATCGGTTTGCTGAAATTGCTCAGACGAGCTGCAATCTTATCACGCACTTCTTTTGCCGGCGGTTTGGAAACGATTACCAGCACTTTGACTGCATCGTCATCTTCCATCGCGTCGATCATATCCATCATCGTAATTCCGCCGACAGCCGCGTTAAGGTCACGTCCGCCGATACCGATGGCATTTGTCACGCCTTCTCCAAGTCTGTCAATGATCGTTGTCAGTTCCTGGATTCCTGTACCGGAAGCCCCGATGATTCCGATAGAGCCAGGAGCCACATTATTTGTAAATGCGATCGGAACACTCTGGATGATTCCGGTACCGCAGTCCGGTCCCATCACAGCCAGTCCCTTCTCGTGAGCTTTTTTCTTTAAGCTTACCTCATCTTCCAGTGTGACATTGTCGCTGAACATAAATACATTCAGTCCTTCATCCAGCGCACGGTCTGCTTCCAGCGCCGCATAGGCTCCCGGGATTGAGATAACCGCCAGGTTGGCATCCGGCTGTTTTGCCAGTGCTTTTTCCCAGGATTTCACACTTTCCGCTCCCTTTTTCTCAGAGCTTTCTGTAGACTGTTTCTGGAAGAATTTCTCCATTTCGTCTTCAATTGTATTAAGGAGACTGTCGTCATCCACATCTGCTACGATAACCAGATCATTTGCAGATGCAGCCTCCAGCTCCTCTGTAGCCAGACCACTCTGTCTGTATATATCTTTATTGGCAGGTGTCGCCATCATGATTGATACTTTCTTCACACCTTCGATAGTGGATATCTGGTTTGTCAAAAGCATAAGCACAACGGAATCATGATAACTTCCCTTTTTCACAACTGTTTTTAACATATGCTCTCCTTCCTGAATGTTCCCCTTCTATTCGGCGAACCGGTTTTTATGATCGTAACGGTTATAATGGATATCATCGCTCTTCAGATATTCATAAATCTCATCTACGATCTCCACACCGCCTGTCGCATAGGCCTTCTCTTTTCTGAGCATTGCACGCTCGCCCGGATAATATACTTTATCGTATCCGTCAGCAGTCGGCATCTCACCCAGCTCGTCAATAGATGCAGACATTGCTTTCTTAAACTCCTCTGCTCCTACGAAACGTGCCGGATCGATCACGATATGCATCTGTCCCAGCTCTCTGCCTTTGGACAGATCATGATACATGGAGCTTACATGTTTTCCGAATGGTACTCCAAGAAGTACGCCTGAGAATACATCGACCATCATCATCAGTCCATATCCCTTTGCTCCTGCGATTGGCAGAAGGGCGTTTACATGATTCGGATCTGTTACCGGATTTCCTTTTTCATCCACAGCCCAGCTGTCCGGAATACTCTCGTGTCTGGATCTCTTATCCAGGATCTTGCCCCATGCCTGTACGGTTGTCGCCATATCAAAGACAACCATTCTCTCATCTGCAGTCGGTGCGGCAAAAGAGATCGGGTTGGTTCCATAGTAAGGCTCTGTTCCGCCTACCGGTACTGCCATCGGGTCAGACTGGCAGAAAGAGATTGCAAGAAGTCCCTGCTCTGCGGCCATTTCTGTATAATATCCGATAGATCCGCTGTGGGACATGTTTCTCATGCCTACCACTGCGATTCCGTTTTTCTTTGCCATTTCAATGGCTTTATCCATTCCGTACTTGGCCACAGCATATCCGCAGCCATTATCGCCTTCAAAAACTCCGGAGCACGGACCTGTTTCTTTCCACTCAAATTTCGGATCTGCTGTGATTCCGCCCTTTGCGATCCGCTCTGCATAATATTCTACACGAACCGCTCCGTGAGAATGATATCCCCGTTCGTCGGACCAGGTCATGACCTCTGCCGCAATATCAGCATGGTCTTCATTCAGACCTGCTTTCATCAGTTTATTTTTCATTAATCCCTTTAATTCGTCATGGGAAAGTTTCATCTCTTAATTCCACCTTTTATGATTATTTTTACTTTTTATAACTGAACATCTCTGTTGCAGTCTTTTGAATAAATGTATGCGAACTCTTCTTCGCGTCCTACTGCATAGCACGCCTGCGGTACATATGCATCCAGGAATACATAATCCCCTTTCTTAACCGGAACCCACTCATCATCCAGTCTGTACATACCTTTGCCGGACAGGAAATACATACCGTGCTCCTGAATGTGTGTCTCGATATATCCATGAGAAGCTCCTAATTTGAATTTCAGGATATGCATGTTCATATCAAACCCAAAGTCTCCTGCTGCCGGAAGCAGATCTTTGATATGGCAGTTGTTCATGCCTTCGTACTCTACCCATTCCATATCGTTTACATTTGCAACGACAGTATGTGCACTGTATCCTTCGATTCTGTCATATCTTCTCTTGTATACATACATTTTTGTATCCTGTCCGCTCTTGTTTTCAAAAGCAATCTTGTTTCCTTCTGGTGAGAAGATGTATCCACCCTCTGTCAGAGTTGCTTCCTGATCATCATTCTTGACTGTTACTTCACCGGAGATCACGTACAGGAAAGACTCGATGCCTTCGCCGCCGATTCCCGTATTTTTTCCGCCTGCTTTTGCTGTTACCAGATAATCTGCAAAAGTAGCCCCCATTGCCGGAGATCCAAGGATCGTAACATCACAGTTCTCATATCCCGGGATTGCATTTTTTACCAGTCCGTCTGGCTCAAGTAATACATAATTTTCTTTTTTGACTACAGAACGTGTCATCAAAAGTTCATCGCGATATCCTACCTGATTGTTTAAGTAACTCATACTATTTCCTCTCCTTTTCTTCATGGCTGGTCGACCATTCATTCTATTATTCATTATGACAATGGACAGCCCTTTTTTCAATTAATATTTTAGACAAATCGTGGAAAATATTTTTATCCACTTTACCCCCTGATGTTAATTTTTTCACACCACACCCCTCTGTCTTTCTATGCTATAATAGATATTGTTATATACTACGTTTTCTGGAGGTATTCTTATGTTCGAACAAAAAGCCATATCGATCGGCGGCATGCCGTATGATAAATCTGCCATTATCTACTTTGACCAAAAAATAACCCCTAAAGCTTGTATTCTTTATTTTCATGGCGGCGGGTTATTGTATGGTCATAAAGATGATCTTCCTGAAGGCCATCTCCGCCTTCTGACTCAGGCAGGATACCGGATCATTTCCTTTGATTATCCTCTGGCCCCTGCCGCAAAGCTCCCTTTGATCCTGGACGACGTCCGGTCCTCTATCCATCATTTCCTGGATCATCCGGAAGCTTACGGCGCTGACAGCCTTCCCTATTTTCTCTGGGGACGCTCTGCCGGGGCCTATCTGTGTCTGATCGCCGCGGCATACGGCCACTTCAAAAAGGCACCTGCCGGAATTCTCTCTTATTACGGATACGGTTTCCTTTGCGACCACTGGTTCCAGACTCCCAGCCGCTATTATCAATCTCTGCCCCCGGTAGATGCATCCTGCCTTAGCCATCTTTCTTCCGGGCTTGAAACCTCCGGCGACCTGACCACTCATTACAGCATCTATGTTTATGCCAGACAGACCGGAAAATGGTTCTCTTTGCTTTATGAGGGGCGGGAAAAATTCTTTTATCTGGATTATACTTTAAGAACCTGCGATGCACTTCCCTGTCCCCTGTTTGCCGCCCACGCCATTAACGACACCGATGTGCCCTTTGATGAATTCCGCGAACTGGTAAGCCGCTATCAGCCAAAAACCTTTATTGCCGCCTGTGACGTCCATGACTTTGACCGGGAAGAGGACAACCCCTTTACCGGAAAACTTTTGGAATCAACCTTAAGTTTCCTGGACAGCCACTGTTAATACACTGAATCTCATGCGGGGAACGCACACTTACGCGCACTCCCCGCCTTTTTCGTTTTATACTCCTTCTTCGTTTTATCTTTTCCTTGACCCGCAAAAAGCTCTATGATATGCTTGCATTATCTGATATTCTAATTGCTTCATTTTCAGAAGCATTTTCCCTCATGAATAAAATGAATCAAAAGAGGTGGTGCGTATGTAAGAATTTTTTATATTCCCACGGAGGTAATTTACACCTTTATCGTTCCGTGATAAAATGTAACAACCATATAAACCGATTCCGCAAAAAGGCAGGTGAAACCAATGCTGGAACAGCAGGATTATGAGCAATTAGGCGGAATGATCCAGACAATCGTGGCTGGCACTCTGGAACAGAAGCTGGATGAAAAGCTGGATGAAAAACTGGATCAGAAGCTCCTTGTTTTCAAAAAAGAATTTACAAAGGAATTAAAAGAAGGACTAAAGATAGAACTGAGAGAAGAATTAAATAAAGATTTGTCAAAAACTCTCGGGGAACAAGTGGATGACTCCATCACAAGGAACAATGAGGTTATCTTCGAAAGGATCGATGATTCTATTGCTAAGAACAATGAGATCATCTTCAAGAGAATCGACGATTCCATCGCCAAGAACAACGAGATCATCTTCAAGAGGATCGATGATTCCATCGCCAGAAGCGAAAGCTTTCTGCTTGATGAGATTGACCGTTTTTACACGCTCACCAAGGATCGTCTTGACCGTCTGGAGAAAAAGGTAGATGAGATCACCGTCTATTACCAGTCTCAGCGTTCTCACGATGATGCCTGCGAGACTTTATTCCACCTTTACTATCAGCAGCAGGAGGAAATTGATCAGATCAAAGAGCGGCTGGCCCTCACATCCTAATCCAAAGAGACCGGCGGAAAAGCTTTATTCTCTGCTTTTCTGCCGGTCTCTATAAAACTTTATTGTCTTTCTATATACTTTTTCAGATATTTTCTCATTGCACTCCAGTGAACATTCATGGTAAAGCGGAATACCGTTTCTCTATCATCCTCATCCGTCACGCTGATATACAAATCATCTTCCGCACAAATGCCGGATCCGCTATACTCACCCTTCTTCAGACATTTATATGCCTTTGGCCGGATGATCCTCTCCACCTCTCCAAACAGGCAGAAGCCACTCTCCAGCCGGACAACGATCCCCTTTTTTCTGTCAGGCTCCAGCCGTCTGAGCCGGTTGACAATTTTGCCGCTATGCCCGCTCTTCACTTCATACGCCGGATATCTGGTATCCATGATGCCCATACAATCTCATCCTTTCCCGGAAAGTGCGCTCTAAATATATACCTTGATCTTTTTATTCAGCTTCTGGAGTTCATCCATAAATGCTTTATTATCCTTGAGCGACACTACGACATTTTTCTTATTCCTGCAGGCCAGAAGAACGACATCCGCAGACGCACAGAAGGACAGGGTAAACCTGTCCGCTCTGTGCATTGCAGTAATATCTTCCACTAATACTTCTTCCCTCGAGAAGCCAAAGCGTATGAATATCTTCTTCTTGTCTAATTCTACATAATTCGCAAAACATACCGGTATCAGATACAGATCAAGAAGTCCTGCCGGCAGTATGTAAAAATACGAAATATAATGAAGTCCATATTTCACGATCATACCAATCAGCGCCACATTCAGGATCACAATGATCAGATACCACCATACTGCAACTTTTCCTCTAAATTTCATACAGCTCCTTATTTCTCGTCCTCAAAAATTGTTCCAACACGGAATCCTTCGGCACTCTTCATCTTCTTCATCAGGAAGTAGTAAACCAGTCCTGTCGGGATCAGGCTGACGTACCAGGATAACTCCATAATAAACAGCGAGCAGATGGATCCGATAACGATCGCAATGATCGCTGCCCAGTTTACGCCCTTATAAGGTCCTGTCTTGTCATACATACGGTTCAGATCCAGTTTTTTCTTCCGAAGAATATAAAAGTCTACTGCCATAACCGCAAAGATCGGTCCCAGGAAAGCGGAGTAAAACTGTGTGAACAGGTTCAGTCCTGCTGCCGACTCAGCGGTTACCAGCTTCCAGGGCATTACAACTACAGACAGGATACCGACAAGAATTGTTGCATATGTCCATTTTACTTTGAAAGACTCCATCAGAACATATGCCGGCGGTACGATATTGTTCAGTACATTTGTCGTAACCTGTGCAAATGCAATGAAAAGCAGCGTCAGGATCGTAAGGAAGGTGCTGTCCATTGTAGTAGAGAATACAACTACCGGATCGCTGTTTCCTGTAGCAGCTGTTACAAGAAGTCCGATCAGACCCATAAAAAGCGTAACCGGAAGGATCGCAATGGTGTAAATGCTGGCTGCTTTCACCGGTTTGATATCATCCGTCGCATTTCTGGAATAGTCAGATGCGTTAATGATCATCGTAGAATAAATTCCCAGGAAGGATGTGGTTGCTGCCCAGAACGGCATGCCCCATGTTCCTTCGATGCCGGAGAATACATCACCGATTTCTGTAGCGAATTCGGTGTTTACTACATACAGCATGTAGGCAAGGATCGCAATGATGAAAATACAGGAAATGTTTTCCATCCATTTGATTCCCTCGAATCCTTTGATCGCCAGCAGTACCTGAAGGATGGTAAATAATCCGTAGATCACCGGCAGATTATCAAAGCCAAATAAAATGTCAAAGCAGCTGTTGATCGCTCCTGCTCCGACCCAGCTCTGGTAGCCGAACCATACGATCGCCGGAAGTCCTCGTAAAACTCCGGGGATCTTAACGCCGGTGAACCCAAAACTGCTTCTCAACTGTACTGTAAAAGGAATACCATAGGTATGTCCGCATTCACCGATCATTGCCAGTGCCACAGCAATAACCAGACAGCCGATCGTCATTGCAATAACCGCCTGAACAACTGTAAGTTCTCCGATCAGGCCCGCACCCATAGAGAACGTACCAATGGATACACACCCGCCCATGAAACTTGCCGCATAGGATACAGATCCCATGATACGCTTCGTGGTCGGCTGCAGATCCGGATCTACATTTTTTACAAGTTCCGGATTAATATTCGTGTTTTCAACTATAGCCATTTTCTCTCTCCTTCTCTTTTACCTGCTTATTTTTTGATTTTCTTAACCAGATTTCCAAAGCCCTTCTGGCCGACAATCTCACCGTCCTCTGCAACTACCTGTCCGCGGACGATGGTATATACCGGAATTCCTTTTCCCTTTAATCCGACAAAGGCAGAGATCTTGTTTACATAACGCAGGGAGTCTGCAGTGATCTCCCACTCCTTATCCGGATCAACAATCAGAAGGTCTGCGTCGAATCCTGGCTTAATATCACCTTTTTTGCCATAGATGCCAAACGCTTTCGCTGGCTGTACAGACATAGAATTTGCAAGAACAGTCGGGCATACGCCTCTCTTTACAACTCCTTCGCTGAAAGCAGTCTGAAAACCGCTCTGGATACCGGAACAGCCGCCCCATACATCAAACACGGTTTCAATCTTGTTTCCAAGGATCTCGTTGTACTTTTCATCATAGGAGCAAGGAGAGTGATCCGATGCGATTCCGCTGAATACGCCTGCCTTTACATACTCCCACATCTCTTCAACCGCTTCTTTCGGCTGCAGGATCGGCGCACATTTAAAGAGCGGTCCATTCTTGATCACATCTTCATCCGTAAATGTCAGATAATGGGTACAGGTTTCTGCCGTGATATCATACCCTTCATCCTGCGCTGCTTTGATCTTCTTCGCAACCTCCGGATGAGACACGTGACAGATATGTGCTTTGCATCCTGTGGCCTTTGCAATCTCGATGATTGCATCCGTAGCCACGATCTCTGCAACTACCGGACGGGATTCCAGGTATGCCTTCCAGTCATTGCGCCCGGCTTCCTTCATTCTCTTTTCCTGATTTTTGATGATAGAAT
>OKSB01003902.1_pt1 | contig 11293 bp, 8 predicted proteins | sample 1601171 | NCBI WGS metagenome assembly OKSB01 (sample SAMEA3541496, study PRJEB24748) | human gut metagenome | biome: human gut; feature: human-associated habitat; material: faeces | place: China | collected 2012 | reverse complement strand
ATACGCGATGCGGCGGCAGGTTACACGGTTATCACTACGATAGCCAATACTGGCTGGTGCATTACCATCGTGAACAATAGGACGCCGTACTGCTGGAAATTTCTTACCTTTATGACTCCCCGCGCCGCCGTATCGGAAAACGGGAAGCAATCAAGATGAGGCTGATATAATGTGCGGGATGCCTGAGTATTTTTAGAATAGGGGGGGAATATGTTTGATAGAATATATCTTGGTGATCGAGCAATAAAAAAAATTGAATTTGATTTATGGAGTAAACAAATTAGAATTCAGGTTAATTTAATCTCAAGGATAGCCTATGGTACAACAGAATGGATTTTTTATGATAATGAAGACTTAGAAGATGGTTATTTGGTATTTTTAGATGTTAGTTTCTTCAATATAACTCCTAATGGCTCTATTCCAGATGATTATATAATTTCAATAATTACAGATAATGTCAATGTTGAATATTTTGAATCAACTATAGTTGCAGTTGGACAAATTCCAAATACAAATTCTGGAGACATTGATAATATTGGTGAGTGTCAAATTTTCATCAGGTATAAACACAGCTGGATTGAGAATAAATTCAAAGAAAAAATAATTGAATAACCATGTTATGTATAGACATTTTAGATGGAACGAACCAGAGGAAGGCATGCCTCCGACTTGGGTTATATGGGCACGGATTTTTAGTGTAGTGAACTCAACGACGCAAACCGAATAATCTGCCGCTAGTGCTTATCAGCACGGAAGGGGCAACAGAATGGTGCGCAGAATACGATGAATGGGGCAACCTGCTGAATGAAGAGAACCCGCATCAGCTGCAGCAGCTTATCCGCCTGCCGGGGCAGCAGTATGATGAGGAGTCCGGCCTGTATTACAACCGCCACCGCTATTATGACCCGCTGCAGGGGCGGTATATCACTCAGGATCCGATTGGGCTGAAGGGGGGATGGAATTTTTATCAGTATCCGCTGAATCCGGTTCAGTATATAGATTCAATGGGACTGGCATCAAAATATGGACACTTAAATAATGGCGGATATGGAGCGAGACCCAACAAACCGCCTACGCCCGATCCAAGTAAATTGCCGGACATAGCGAAACAATTAAGACTGCCATATCCTATTGACCAGGCCAGTAGTGCGCCTAATGTTTTCAAAACATTCTTCAGAGCATTAAGCCCTTACGACTACACACTGTATTGCAGGAAGTGGGTAAAACCAAATCTGACTTGTACGCCACAGGATGATTCCCAGTATCCAGGGATGGATACAAAGACAGCAAGTGATTACCTGCCACAGACAAATTGGCCAACAACTCAATTACCACCAGGATATACTTGTGCAGAACCCTATTTATTCCCAGACATTAATAAACCCGATGGGCCAGCAACAGCAGGGATAGATGATTTGGGTGAAATTTTAGCTAAGATGAAACAGAGAACATCGAGAGGAATAAGAAAATGAAAAGAGTTTTGTTCTTTTTGCTGATGATATTTGTTAGTTTTGGTGTTATAGCTGATTGCGAAATACAAGCTAAAGATCATGATTGTTTTACTATTTTCGCTAAGGGTACTATTTTTTCCGCGTTTCCTGTCTTAAATAATAAAGCCATGTGGAGATGGTATCAGAATGAGGACATCGGTGAGTATTATTGGCAAACAGAACTGGGTACATGTAAAAATAATAAATTCACACCAAGCGGGGCGAGACTCTTAATTCGCGTCGGGTCACTACGCCTTAATGAAAATCATGCCATCAAAGGAACGTTGCAGGAGTTGATAAATACAGCAGAAAAAACGGCGTTTCTCGGCGATCGGTTTAGAAGTTATATAAGAGCGGGTATCTATCAAAAAAAGAGCAGTGATCCAGTTCAGTTGTTGGCAGTCCTTGATAATTCAATCATGGTAAAATATTTTAAAGATGAGAAACCAACTTATGCTCGAATGACAGCACATCTCCCGAACAAAAATGAGTCTTACGAATGTTTAATAAAGATACAGCATGAACTAATTCGTAGTGAAGAGAAATAAAATCTCTTCCTGAGAAAACAAATTAATCATTGTGAAAAATTATATAACTCATGGAATAGGTGTTTATTTTGCGTTCCATTTGCAGGGAAAGATCACGTAACGCTACTTTTTTGTACTAAATAATTCGCATTTTATGTTTAAAAATTGAGATATTCCTTATTACCTGAAGCTGTTTTTTATTGCTTATACATGATCAAATACTCCTTACATAATTAAGGAGAACAAAATGGAACTTAAAAAATTGATGGAACATATTTCTATTATCCCCGATTACAGACAAGCCTGGAAAGTGGAACATAAATTATCGGATATTCTACTGTTGACTATTTGTGCCGTTATTTCTGGTGCAGAAGGTTGGGAAGATATAGAGGATTTTGGGGAAACACATCTCGATTTTTTGAAGCAATATGGTGATTTTGAAAATGGTATTCCTGTTCACGATACCATTGCCAGAGTTGTATCCTGTATCAGTCCTGCAAAATTTCACGAGTGCTTTATTAACTGGATGCGTGACTGCCATTCTTCAGATGATAAAGACGTCATTGCAATTGATGGAAAAACGCTCCGGCACTCTTATGACAAGAGTCGCCGCAGGGGAGCGATTCATGTCATTAGTGCGTTCTCAACAATGCACAGTCTGGTCATCGGACAGATCAAGACGGATGAGAAATCTAATGAGATTACAGCTATCCCAGAACTTCTTAACATGCTGGATATTAAAGGAAAAATCATCACAACTGATGCGATGGGTTGCCAGAAAGATATTGCAGAGAAGATACAAAAACAGGGAGGTGATTATTTATTCGCGGTAAAAGGAAACCAGGGGCGGCTAAATAAAGCCTTTGAGGAAAAATTTCCGCTGAAAGAATTAAATAATCCAGAGCATGACAGTTACGCAATGAGTGAAAAGAGTCACGGCAGAGAAGAAATCCGTCTTCACATTGTTTGCGATGTCCCTGATGAACTTATTGATTTCACGTTTGAATGGAAAGGTCTGAAGAAATTATGCGTGGCAGTCTCCTTTCGGTCAATAATAGCAGAACAAAAGAAAGAGCCAGAAATGACGGTCAGATATTATATCAGTTCTGCTGATTTAACCGCAGAGAAGTTCGCCACAGCAATCCGAAACCACTGGCACGTGGAGAATAAGCTGCACTGGCGTCTGGACGTGGTAATGAATGAAGACGACTGCAAAATAAGAAGAGGAAATGCAGCAGAATTATTTTCAGGGATACGGCACATTGCTATTAATATTTTGACGAATGATAAGGTATTCAAGGCAGGGTTAAGACGTAAGATGCGAAAAGCAGCCATGGACAGAAACTATCTGGCGTCAGTCCTTGCGGGGAGCGGGCTTTCGTAATCTTGCCCTGCCTGCTCACCTCCTCCAGGCACTTCCACTACATGATGACCTGCTCGGTGCCACCGCTCCTTTTCACTATGACGTTAACCTCCCCGTCCCAGGACACCATGCTTTTGTCTACATTCTACGCAAACGGCAACTTTTATAACCAGTGTAAAAATAACGTGCCGCAATAGTCATACCTATTAATGGTAAAAAGCTGTCACAATTCATAAAAAACCTTAATATACGCCACCCTAAACATAACCAGCGTTAATGTAAGGTTTTTGTGTGGACTGGCTTCTTGATGTTTTTGCTACCTGGCTCTACGGCTTAAAAGTAATCGCGATAACGTTAGCGGTCATCATGTTCATCAGCGGGCTGGACGATTTTTTTATTGATGTCGTCTACTAGGTACGCCGCATTAAACGCAAGTTGAGTGTTTATCGCCGCTACCCGCGAATGAGTTACCGCGAACTGTATAAACCAGATGAAAAACCGTTAGCGATTATGGTTCCGGCGTGGAATGAAACGGGCGTCATCGGCAATATGGCCGAGCTGGCGGCGACCACGCTCGACTACGAAAACTATCATATCTTTGTTGGCACCTACCCCAACGACCCCGATACTCAGCGTGATGTTGACGAAGTGTGCGCTCGCTTCCCGAATGTGCATAAGGTAGTCTGCGCGCGTCCTGGCCCCACCAGCAAAGCCGACTGTCTGAACAACGTGCTGGACGCCATCACCCAATTTGAGCGTAGCGCCAATTTCGCTTTTGCTGGTTTTATTCTGCATGACGCCGAAGATGTGATTTCACCGATGGAATTGCGTCTGTTCAACTATCTGGTCGAGCGTAAAGATCTGATTCAGATCCCGGTGTATCCGTTCGAACGCGAATGGACGCACTTCACCAGCATGACTTACATTGATGAGTTTTCAGAGCTGCATGGCAAAGATGTTCCGGTGCGTGAAGCCCTCGCCGGACAAGTGCCCAGCGCAGGCGTCGGCACCTGTTTCAGCCGCCGCGCCGTGACCGCACTGTTAGCTGACGGTGACGGTATTGCTTTCGACGTGCAGAGTCTTACTGAAGATTACGACATTGGTTTCCGCCTGAAAGAAAAAGGTATGACGGAAATTTTTGTCCGTTTTCCGGTGGTGGACGAAGCCAAAGAACGCGAGCAGCGTAAATTTTTACAGCACGCGCGGACGTCAAACATGATCTGCGTGCGCGAATATTTCCCCGATACCTTTTCGACTGCAGTTCGACAAAAATCTCGCTGGATCATCGGCATTGTTTTCCAAGGCTTTAAAACCCATAAATGGACCTCCAGCCTGACGCTGAACTACTTTCTCTGGCGCGACCGCAAAGGGGCAATCAGTAACTTTGTCAGCTTCCTCGCGATGCTGGTGATGCTCCAGCTTTTGCTGTTGCTGGCGTATGAAAGTTTGTGGCCCGATGCCTGGCATTTCCTTTCTATTTTCAGCGGCAGCGCATGGTTAATGACCCTGCTGTGGCTAAACTTTGGCTTGATGGTTAACCGCATCGTGCAGCGGGTGATTTTCGTTACTGGCTACTACGGCCTGACGCAGGGGCTGCTTTCCGTCCTGCGTCTTTTCTGGGGCAACCTGATTAACTTCATGGCCAACTGGCGCGCGCTAAAACAGGTACTTCAACACGGCGATCCACGTCGCGTGGCGTGGGATAAAACAACGCATGACTTCCCCAGCGTGACTGGCGATACCCGCTCGTTGCGCCCGTTAGGTCAAATTCTGCTGGAAAATCAGGTCATCACTGAAGAACAACTCGATACAGCACTGCGTAATCGCGTCGAAGGTCTACGCCTGGGCGGTTCAATGCTGATGCAGGGGCTGATTAGCGCCGAGCAGCTGGCACAGGCGCTGGCAGAGCAAAACGGCGTGGCGTGGGAATCCATCGATGCCTGGCAGATCCCTTCCTCGCTGATTGCCGAAATGCCGGCCTCCGTGGCGCTGCATTATGCAGTGCTGCCGCTGCGTCTGGAAAATGATGAGTTAATTGTCGGCAGTGAAGATGGTATTGACCCGGTTTCGCTGGCGGCCCTGACGCGTAAAGTCGGACGCAAAGTGCGTTACGTCATTGTTCTGCGGGGACAAATTGTCACAGGGTTACGTCACTGGTATGCACGCCGACGCGGTCACGATCCGCGGGCAATGTTGTACAATGCGGTTCAGCATCAGTGGCTCACGGAACAGCAGGCCGGTGAAATCTGGCGGCAATATGTGCCGCATCAGTTCCTGTTCGCCGAAATACTGACCACGCTCGGTCATATTAATCGTTCAGCAATTAACGTGTTGTTATTGCGCCATGAACGCAGTTCTCTGCCGCTCGGCAAGTTTTTGGTCACCGAAGGCGTTATCAGCCAGGAAACGTTGGATCGCGTCCTGACAATTCAACGCGAATTACAAGTTTCGATGCAATCACTATTACTCAAAGCAGGTTTAAACACAGAACAGGTTGCGCAACTGGAGTCCGAAAATGAAGGAGAATAACCTTAATCGCGTCATCGGATGGTCTGGTTTACTGCTGACGTCTTTATTGAGTACCAGCGCACTCGCAGACAATATCGGCACCAGCGCAGAAGAGCTGGGGCTGAGCGATTATCGCCATTTTGTTATTTATCCCCGTCTCGATAAGGCGCTGAAGGCACAGAAAAATAACGACGAAGCAACCGCCATCCGCGAATTTGAATATATACACCAGCAGGTGCCGGATAATATTCCGCTGACTTTATACCTTGCGGAAGCCTATCGCCATTTTGGTCATGATGACCGGGCGCGGCTGTTGCTTGAGGATCAACTGAAACGTCACCCAGGAGATGCCCGACTTGAGCGCAGTCTGGCGGCTATTCCGGTTGAAGTGAAAAGCGTTACGACAGTTGAAGAACTGCTTGCCCAGCAAAAAGCGTGCGATGCTGCGCCGACCCTGCGTTGTCGCAGTGAAGTCGGGCAGAATGCCCTGCGGCTGGCACAGTTACCTGTCGCCAGAGCGCAACTGAACGATGCGACGTTTGCTGCATCGCCGGAAGGAAAAACGCTGCGAACCGATCTGCTGCAACGGGCAATCTACCTGAAACAATGGTCCCAGGCAGATACGCTATACAATGAAGCACGCCAGCAGAACACATTAAGCGCGGCAGAACGCCGTCAGTGGTTTGACGTGCTTCTTGCCGGGCAGCTGGACGATCGGATCCTGGCACTGCAATCACAGGGGATCTTCACCGATCCTCAGTCATATATTACTTACGCGACCGCGCTGGCTTATCGTGGCGAAAAAGCACGCCTCCAGCATTATCTCAATGAAAATAAGCCGCTGTTTACCACGGACGCACAAGAGAAAAGTTGGCTCTATCTGTTATCTAAATACAGCGCTAACCCCGTTCAGGCGTTGGCGAATTATACGGTACAGTTTGCCGACAACCGCCAGTATGTTGTTGGCGCGACGCTACCGGTGCTGTTAAAAGAAGGTCAGTACGACGCAGCGCAAAAACTGCTCGCCCCCCTCCCCGCCAATGAAATGCTTGAGGAGCGTTATGCTGTCAGCGTGGCGACCCGTAACAAGGCTGAAGCTCTGCGTCTGGCACGCTTGCTGTATCAGCAAGAACCGGCAAATCTTACCCGCCTGGATCAACTAACCTGGCAACTGATGCAGAACGAGCAGTCACGCGAAGCTGCCGATTTATTGCTGCAACGCTATCCTTTCCAGGGCGATGCGCGTGTCAGCCAGACTTTAATGGCGCGACTGGCGTCTCTGCTGGAAAGTCATCCTTACCTGGCAACGCCGGCGAAGGTGGCGATTTTATCGAAACCCTTACCGCTGGCGGAGCAACGTCAGTGGCAAAGTCAGTTGCCGGGTATTGCAGATAATTGCCCGGCAATAGTTCGCTTGCTGGGCGATATGTCGCCTTCCTACGATGCCGCCGCCTGGAACCGTCTGGCAAAGTGTTATCGGGACACGCTACCCGGTGTGGCGTTGTATGCATGGCTTCAGGCCGAACAACGACAACCGAGCGCCTGGCAACATCGTGCGGTAGCCTATCAGGCGTATCAGGTTGAGGACTACGCCACCGCACTGGCGGCCTGGCAGAAAATCAGTCTTCACGACATGAGCAATGAGGATCTGCTTGCTGCTGCCAATACCGCCCAGGCGGCAGGAAATGGTGCGGCTCGCGATCGCTGGCTACAACAGGCAGAACAACGTGGACTGGGAAACAATGCCCTCTACTGGTGGCTGCATGCGCAACGTTACATTCCTGGTCAGCCGGAACTCGCACTGAACGATCTCACGCGCTCAATCAATATTGCGCCTTCTGCCAACGCTTACGTTGCGCGGGCGACAATTTATCGCCAACGTCATAATGTCCCGGCCGCGGTGAGTGATTTGCGCGCCGCGCTGGAACTGGAACCGAATAATAGCAACACCCAGGCAGCGCTTGGTTACGCCTTGTGGGATAGCGGTGATATCGCACAGTCGCGGGAAATGCTCGAACAGGCGCATAAAGGGCTACCGGACGATCCGGCACTGATCCGACAACTGGCCTACGTGAACCAGCGTCTGGATGACATGCCTGCGACGCAGCACTACGCCCGGCTGGTGATTGATGACATTGATAATCAGGCGCTGATAACCCCACTGACCCCAGAGCAAAATCAGCAACGCTTCAATTTCCGCCGTTTGCATGAGGAGGTCGGTCGCCGCTGGACGTTCAGTTTCGATTCTTCTATCGGCTTGCGTTCCGGGGCAATGAGCACCGCTAACAATAATGTCGGCGGCGCAGCGCCAGGGAAAAGCTATCGTAGCTACGGACAACTGGAAGCCGAGTACCGCATCGGACGCAATATGCTGCTGGAAGGCGACCTGCTCTCAGTTTATAGCCGCGTCTTTGCCGATACCGGAGAAAACGGGGTGATGATGCCGGTGAAAAATCCGATGTCCGGCACCGGTCTACGCTGGAAGCCGCTGCGCGATCAGATCTTTTTCCTCGCCGTCGAACAGCAGTTGCCGCTGAACGGGCAAAATGGCGCATCCGATACCATGCTGCGCGCCAGCGCCTCATTCTTTAATGGCGGCAAATACAGCGACGAATGGCACCCGAACGGTTCAGGCTGGTTTGCCCAAAACCTGTACCTCGATGCGGCGCAATATATCCGCCAGGATATTCAGGCGTGGACGGCAGATTATCGCGTCAGCTGGCATCAGAAGGTAGCTAACGGACAGACTATTGAGCCTTACGCTCACGTTCAGGACAACGGCTATCGTGATAAAGGCACTCAGGGCGCGCAGCTTGGCGGTGTCGGGGTCCGCTGGAATATCTGGACCGGCGAGACGCACTACGACGCCTGGCCGCACAAAGTCAGTCTCGGCGTCGAGTATCAACATACCTTTAAGGCGATTAATCAACGTAACGGAGAGCGCAACAACGCGTTTCTCACCATTGGAGTGCACTGGTAAATGCGTAAGTTCATTTTCGTATTGCTGACACTGCTTTTGGTCAGCCCTTTTTCCTTTGCGATGAAAGGTATTATCTGGCAACCACAAAACCGTGATAGTCAGGTTACCGATACCCAGTGGCAGGGGCTGATGAGTCAGTTACGTTTGCAAGGCTTCGATACCCTGGTTTTGCAATGGACCCGTTACGGCGATGCATTCACCCAGCCAGAACAGCGCGCGTTATTGTTTAAGCGGGCCGCAGCTGCGCAACAGGCTGGCCTGAAGCTGATTGTCGGGCTGAACGCCGATCCGGAATTTTTTATGCACCAGAAACAGTCGTCCGCAGCGCTGGAAAGCTATCTTAATCGCCTGCTGGCTGCCGATCTCCAGCAAGCCAGATTATGGAGCGCCGCGCCTGGCGTAACGCCGGATGGCTGGTACATCAGCGCGGAAATTGACGACCTGAACTGGCGCAGCGAAGCCGCCCGTCAGCCTTTGCTAACATGGTTAAACAACGCGCAGCGGCTGATTAGCGATGTTTCAGCAAAACCGGTTTATATCAGTAGTTTTTTCGCCGGAAACATGTCGCCCGATGGCTATCGCCAACTGCTGGAACACGTTAAAGCAACCGGCGTTAATGTCTGGGTACAGGATGGCAGCGGCGTGGATAAACTGACCGCTGAACAGCGTGAACGTTATCTACAGGCCAGCGCCGATTGCCAAAGCTCCGCCCCAGCAAGCGGCATTGTTTATGAACTGTTTGTCGCCGGCAAAGGCAAAACCTTTACAGCGAAACCGAAACCGGACGCAGAAATTGCCTCGCTGTTAGCGAAACGTTCCTCTTGCGGTAAAGACACTCTCTATTTCTCTCTGCGCTATTTGCCCGTCGCGCACGGCATTCTCGAGTATTAAATCTCCTCCAGGTAAGTCGGGTACGACCTGGCTTACCTCTTTCGCTCTCGTCAGAATTCCATCAAGATTAATTGCTAAAAAGCGTGCTAAAGAAAGAAGATCGTTATCGGCGAACGGGCCGATCACTCATGCAGGAAGCATAGATCCTTTGAGCGGAGTTTCTGATATCTGAGGAGTGCGAAATGCAATTGAGCAGCAGTAAACCTTGCGTGGTGATCCTGACCGAAAAAGAGGTAGAGGTAAGCGTCAATAACCATGCTACGTTTACCCTTCCGAAAAACTACCTGGCCGCCTTCGCGTGCAACAATAACGTCATTGAACTCTCAACGTTAAATCACGTATTAATCACCCACATCAACCGTAACATCATCAACGATTATCTGTTGTTTTTAAATAAGAACTTAACCTGTGTAAAGCCCTGGTCGCGGCTGGCTACCCCGGTTATCGCTTGTCATAGCCGTACACCGGAAGTGTTCCGGCTAGCCGCCAACCACAGCAAGCAGCAACCCAGCAAACCCTGCGAAGCGGAGTTGACGCGCGCATTGCTTTTTACCGTATTGTCTAACTTTCTTGAGCAATCGCGGTTTATTGCCCTACTGATGTATATCTTACGCAGCAGCGTCCGCGACAGCGTCTGCCGCATTATTCAAAGCGATATTCAGCATTACTGGAATCTGCGAATTGTCGCCAGTTCGCTATGTTTAAGCCCCAGCCTGCTCAAAAAGAAATTAAAAAACGAAAATACCAGCTATAGCCAGATTGTCACAGAGTGTCGTATGCGTTACGCCGTACAGATGTTATTGATGGATAACAAAAATATCACTCAGGTGGCGCAATTATGTGGCTATAGCAGCACGTCGTACTTTATCTCTGTTTTTAAGGCGTTTTACGGCCTGACACCGTTGAATTATCTCGCCAAACAGCGACAAAAAGTGATGTGGTGAAGAGCAAAGCGGAACGGATAAGACGGGATTAAATGAAGAAGAAATGGCGCGCCCTGCAGGATTCGAACCTGCGGCCCACGACTTAGAAGTTCCTAGAACGACATTTTAAGTCAACAACTTACCGCGCCATCTCTGCGCTCACACGTCCCACTACCTCAAAACATGTAAAGCCTTGCAAGCCATTGTGAGGCCTTATGTGTCTCAGTTTTGTCCCTCTTTTTTGTACTAAAAAACATAGTAATTGAGGATAAACCTCATGCTATTTTCGCTTATATGCCTCTAAAGGCATGGCACTTAAATAGATAAAAGCACCACAAAAGCATAAAAAAACCACACAGTAAAACCGCAATATGAAACAATAACAGATAATTAAACCAAAAACAGATAGCGCATTGTGATAATCATTCAATACTAAACAAAATATAAACAGTGGAGCAATATGTAATTGACTCATTAAGTTAGATATAAAAAATACATATTCAATCATTAAAACGATTGAATGGAGAACTTTTATGCGGGCGAAACTTCTGGGAATATTCCTGACAACCCCTATTGCGATCAGCTCTTTTGCTTCTACCGAGACTTTATCG
>OKSB01003899.1_pt1 | contig 11308 bp, 6 predicted proteins | sample 1601171 | NCBI WGS metagenome assembly OKSB01 (sample SAMEA3541496, study PRJEB24748) | human gut metagenome | biome: human gut; feature: human-associated habitat; material: faeces | place: China | collected 2012 | reverse complement strand
GGGACACCTTTTTCTCCGGGGACTACCTTATTCCGGGGGAGGAGGTCATCCTCCGCCTGCCCGGCGGGAGCGAGACGGACTACCGCGCCGTCACGGAGCCCATTCTCCGGGGGCTGCCCCCCGGCCTGCGCATCTGCCCCGGCCACGGGGAGCCCTATATTCTCACAGGAAAGGAGTGAAGCCGGTGTGGAGCTGAACACGCTGCTGCAATACAAGCCCTATTCCACGGCCCGGCCGGAGAAGCGGGCGCTTTACGCCGGACTGCTCACCGAGCTGACCCAGTTTCACCGGGAGCGTTGCCCGGAGTACGGCCGCCTGCTGGACGCCCTGGGCTGCCCCGCCCACATGGACTGTACGGTGGAGAGCACCCCCATGCTGCCGGTGTCCCTGTTCAAGGAACTGGAGCTGCGGAGCATCCCGGAGGGAGAGGTATTCAAGACCATTACCTCCTCCGGCACCACCGGGCAGCGGGTGTCCAGGATTTTCCTGGACGGGGCCACCTCCGCCTGTCAGCAGCAGGCCCTCTGCCAGATCATGTCCGACTTCCTGGGGGAGCGGCGGCTGCCCTTCCTGGTGCTGGACAGCAGGCAGGTACCCGGTATTTTGCCGCGGTTTCGGAAATGAAGCACTGCTGCGCCATGACCGAGTAGGACAGCTCCTGCGGCAGCAGATGCAGCAGCATAAAGTCCGTTTCGTCGCACTCATTGAACATGGTTTCCAGATTGGCCAGCTTGGTAAACTCCATATCCCCGAAAAAGCGGTTCTCCGGAATCGGTACCGGCACGACCGGGCGGCTGTCCGGGAGATAGGGTCTATTTTCCGTCGTCTCCCGGATATGCAGACGGCTCTTGAGCTTCACGCTGACGACCGAGAACGCGTCGTTTTTCTCCATCATGGCGCAGATGGCCAGCGCCGCTTTTCCAAAGCTCTCATAGTCGTCGGAAATGGACGTAATGGACGGCCGGAACAGTCTGGACAGGAACATATCCCCATAACCGACAACATAAAGCTTCTCCGGGATAGCATAGTTCTTTTCCCGAAGCCTGCCCACCAGACTGACGGCAGCGTAGTCGCTGGCGCAGATCACCCCATCGTAGCGGTGGATTTTTTCGTAAAACTGGTCGAAAATCTCGTTGACAGAGGAACCCAGAAAGAAAACATCCCCTTCCCGCCCGGTCAGCTCCCCAAAGCGTCTGGCACGCCAGGGGTCGGAGGACGCGCTGGGATTGACCCCGAACAGCGCCAGTCTTTCCCTGCCCAGCGTCCTCAGATAGTCCACCGCCAGTTCCATGGAGCTGTGAATGTCCATCTTCACAGAGCTGACACTAAGCCCGGAGGAATTGGTCTCCCGGTTGGACAGGACAATGGGATGAAGCCCCAGACTGCCTGCCCCGCGGGCAGTCTGATTGATCCATTCTTCGGAAGCGCCTACCAGAAGCACGCAGGAGCGCTCCTCCGCCCCACCGGGAAGCTCGCTGACCTCCTGAACATGGATGCGGCGCTTCCGCACTTCCTCGAAGATACCCCGGATGGTGCGCTGACACCATGGGTATTTCGCAAACTGCTGCTCCACCATCAGATATACCATCGCTGAGACCTCCTTTTGGTTTTCCCCTATGATAGCACAGTTTTCACAAATAAGTCAATCCGGGGGGTTCGTCTAAAAAACGCTGTAGAATTTTCCGGATTTTGGACTTCTCTATTTGTGGAATATGCAGTATCATGGTAGTAATGAATGACCCAAAACTGTCATGTATAACATAAAAGGAGGATTCCCATGTCCAACGCATCCATCCGCATTGAACAGCTTATGCTCCCCACCTACCCGGAGCCGGGGAAGGAAGAAATGCCGCTGTTTTCCGAGCATCGGGTTCACCAGCGTTCCACCGGCCGCCCCTATCCCAACAAGGTCGTTCTGGAAGTAAACCGGGAACGGAAAATCGAGCGCAGCTACACCGTCGTCCATCTGGAAAACGAATATCTGGACGTGCTGGTTCTGCCGGAGATCGGCGGCCGGATTTTTGCCGCACGGGACAAGGTCACCGATTACGATTTCTTCTACCGCCAGCATGTCATCAAGCCCGGTCTCATCGGGGCGCTTGGCTCATGGATCTCCGGCGGCGTGGAGTTCAACTGGCCCTACCACCACCGGCCTTCCGGCTTCCTGCCCTGCGATTTTGAAACGGAGGAATGCGGCGACGGCAGCGTCATCTGCTGGCTGTCCGAGCATGACCCCATCGACCGGATGAAGGGCATGGTGGGCATCGTCCTGCGCCCCGGCTGTGCTTATCTGGAAACCCGCGTGAAGCTGTGCAACCGCACCCCCGTGACAAAGAGCTTCCTGTGGTGGGAAAATGCCGCAGTTCCCGTGAACGAAAGCTACCAGATCTTCTTCCCCAAAGACGTCACCTATGTGAATTTCCATTATCTGGACTCCCGGATCTCCTACCCCATTGCCGGGGACGCCACCTTCAACGGCATCGATATGACCACCGCCCGGGACATCTCCTGGCACAAGAACACAAAGGATGCCACCTCCTATTTTGCCTGTGCTTCCCAATATGATTTCTTCGGCGGCTATGACCACGGTCTGGACTGCGGCGTCGTCCACATCGGCGACCATCACATTTCCCCCGGCAAGAAGATGTTCACTTGGGCGTACAATCAGCTGTCCAAGACATGGGAGAATACTCTGACCGATACCGACGGCCAGTATGCCGAGCTGATGGCAGGCTCCTACACCGACAACCAGCCCAATTTTGCATGGCTGGAACCTTACGAGACCAAGGAATTTTCCCAGTACTGGTATCCCATTCAGAAGATCGGCACGCCGGACTACGCGAACCTGAAATGCGCCCTGTCGCTGCAAGCGGAGCATGTCTGGATTCAGGCTACGGAAACCTTTGGTGACGCCCATGTTGAGATCGCCTGCGGCAATAAGACCATCCTGTCGGAGCAGGTGACGCTGAACGCGGCATCTCCCGTTATGCTCTCTTGGGCCCGCCCTGAGGGCTGCGTTGCCATTTCCGTCACCGCCGGCGGAAAAACGATTGCCTGTTACCGGGAGGAAAAGCCGGATAACCTGAAAAAGCCGCCCGTCAAAGATCCCATGCCGCTGGCATCCGAGGTTCGCAGTGCTGACGAGCTGTATCTCGCCGGTGTCCATGTGGAGCAATACCGTGACCCGGCTGTCATGCCGGACGTCTACTGGCTGGAAGGATTGAAGCGCGACCCCTACCATGCAGACTGCCTGCTGGGCATGGCAAAATACTGCTGCCAGATGGGGCGTCTGTCCGAGGCGGAACGCTATGCCCGGAAGGGTCTTGATTCCCTGACAAAATTTAATATGCACACCCAGTCCGGCGACCCATACTATCTTCTGGGTCTGATTCTGGAAGAACAGGAGCGCACCACGGAAGCCTACGATCAGTACCGCAAGGCCGCATGGAACGGCAGCGCCGTTGCCAAAGCCATGGCGAGAGCCGCCTGTATTGCCCTGAAGCAGGGCGACGCGGAAACCGCCCTGGCTCACGCCCGGCTGGCTCTGAGCCGGGATGCCCAGCATCCGCTGGCGCCGGTGGTCATGGCTCTGGCCTACCGGGATTTGGGGAACAAAAAAGCGGCTCAGGATGTTCTCGACCGTGTCATGGCCGAGGATCGCATGAACAATCTGGTTCGCTGGCTGGGCGGCGTGGAGGAAGCGCGCTTCTTCACCAAGCTGGATTCCGCCCCCGACCAGACTGTGCTGGATATGGTTTTCGATCTGGAATCCATGGGACAGTATGCCCTTGCCGCCAGACTGCTGGAACAGTTCGGCAAGTACCACACCCACACCACCATGACCCTGTATACTCTGGCGTACCTGCGCCGCAAGCAGGGCATGGACTATGAAGAAACCCTCCGTCTGGCAGATGCTGCCGAAATCAGGGACACCTACCCCGCCCGTCTGGCCGAGATTCGGGTTCTGACCTTTGCCCGGGAGCAAAATGCCATGAAAGCCCCCTTCCTGCTGGGCTGCCTGCTGTATGATAAGCGCCAGTACGAAGCCGCGGCCAAGCTTTTTGTGGAAAGCACGGAAGCCGAGCCGGGAAATTACATGACCTACCGCTCTCTGGCCATCGCCTGCTTCACCCATCTGAACCGGAAGGACGAGGCCGTGAAGCTGATGGAGAAAGCCCGCAGCCTCAACTGCTCGCAGCAGGTGCTGTATGAATCCGCGATTCTGATGGATTTGATGGGTGCGCCCGCCGCGGAAAAAATCGCGCTGCTGGAACCACACGCCAGCAACTTCCGCCGGGACGACCTGTTTGTGGAGCTGGCGAAGGCTTACAACCAGAATTTCCAGCCGGAAAAGGCATTGCAGCTTCTGCTGAGCCATGTGTTCGTGGCCTGCGAAGGCGGCGAGCACGCCATTGCGGATCAGTATATGTACGCATGGTTCCAGCTGGGCATGGCAAAGAAAGCCGCCGGTGACTGGGCAGGCTGTTACGAGCTGCTGGAAAAGGCGCTTACCCTGCCCAAGAGCCTCGGCTCCGGCATCTGGAACCGCTGCAAGTACGTCCCCTATCAGTTCCATATGGCCGAGTGTCTGGAGCATATGGGGAAAAAGGAGGACGCGCAGTCCATTTACCGGATGATTCTGGATATCGAAGTTGAGTTCTTCAGCAACATGCACCTGCGGGAGCTGCCCTACTATCAGGCGCTCTGTGCCGAAGCCCTCAGCCTGCAGCAAAAGGCATGGAACATCATGGCCCGCGCCAAGCGGGACTGGAGCTTCAACCTCGACCGGAAAGACAATGGCTTCTTCTCCACCACGCCTTTCTTCATCTCCTTTGCACAGGACCCCGCCATTGCCCGTCGGGCCTACTACCAGTACCTGCTGGGTCTGGTAAAGCTCTACGAAGGCGACCGGGAAAGAGCGAAAGCCCTGTTCCGGGAAAGCTACGCTGGAAACTCCGACAGTCTCTTCTGTCATTATTACGCGCATCTCTAACCATCCGCCCCCCCGGCAAATGATTGAACCGCCCCAGATTGTGCAGACAGTACAAAAAGCCCCCATGCTGTGTCGGAAATTAATCGTATCAAAAATGAACAATTATGGTCACTTAAGAAGAGTTATTGGGTTTATGCAGACTGCCAGTCATTGCGAAAGAAATTAATTTCAACCATCGAAACCATTTCAGATATTTCTTTGGACAATATACATGATTGCTTTACTTGGCCGGACATGATAAAAGCTGCCTGCGCTGCGGAGTTTGAAGCTATTTCGGAATTGGTTAAGGCTAAGGAAAAAGAAAGAGCATTAGCCCATAATGAGAATAACTTTGAAGCGAGCGGCAAAGTAACGAAGGAAATTTATGAATGTCAGACGTTGCTACGTACGCCAGAACGCATCATACCTGCGAGCTTTCCCTGCGATTTGATGAATTGTCAGGTGTTAGTCGTACGCGGAGATGCAGGCGTCGGTAAATCTCAAATGTTTGCCGTGGCTGCTGAAAAGCTCGTCGGCTGTGGTTATGGCGCAATATTGCTCTTGGGAATGGATTATCTAGGTAACAACACAATTCAGGCACAGACTCCAGAAATCCTTGGCATTAATTTGTCATTGGAAGCGTTGCTTTACAAGCTTGAAGCACTTGCAATTCAGAATAAAACATATTCGTACATTTTTATTGATGCAATAAATGAGAGCACATATAAGAACATTTGGAAACCTGGGCTTCCGGCGTTGATTACCAAGATGAAAAATTTTCCGCATACCAAGCTGGTAGTATCCATTCGAACGGGTTACGAAAAAGCCGTACTTAATGATTCGGTGAAAGAGGGTATGAATAACGGGGAAATTGGTAACATTGTACACCATGGCTTTAGGGAGGAGTCGATTAATGCTACACTGACTTTTCTCAATTACTATGGTATTCCATTTTTGCCATCCTATTTTCTTCAGGCGGAGATGACAAACCCATTGTTTTTATCCTTGTACTGCAAAAACTACACAGGTGAAAACTTCGATATGTATTCTCTATTTGAACGTGTGATTGATAAGGCTGATAGAGAAGCGCAAGAAGCAGTAGAAATTGATGATTCTATTCCGCTCTTGCAGTATTTGATTGACGAAATGGCAGGTATTCGTCTGACAAGTAATTCAATTCAGATCTCGCAAGCTGATCTATTCGACCTTGGCTTTTGGAATAGGTATGGATTGGCAGATAAAAAGTTAAAATACGTTGCCTCCTTGATCCGATCAGGCTTTTTAATTGTGACACCGTTTGAAGGTACGGAGTGGTATTCTCTCAGTTACAATCTGCTGGAAGACTTTGTGTGCGCAAAATTTATTTTGCGAAAATACTTACGGAAGGAAGATCTTATACCATATCTGTGTAATGAATTGCTACAGGCCGGAAACGGCTCCATTACCTGCTATAGCAATATTGATATCGCGGTCATTGTATGCAGCCTTTATGCCGATACAAATCGTGAGGAGTGTTTCGAGGATATTGAATTGAATATTACTGATGATAATGATAGATGTGATCTTGACGACAGATATCTTAAATCGTTCTTATGGAGAAAAGCGTCTTCAGTTAATGAGGATGACTTTCAGTATTTCATCAGTAATCATGTTGTTAGACAAGATGTTGTATACCGCGTGTTGATTGAGAACAGCACGAAGGAGCATCACCCCTTAAATGCACTCTTTCTACATAAGCTTCTGATTAACAGAACGCTGGCAGACCGTGATTACCTGTGGACCACATTTATAAATGATCTTGTTGATGATGAAGAACGGTTATTCCAGTTGATTACTTATTTCGATGAAGGACATCTGCTTGATGGATTGTCTACTGATAATATCAAGCTCATTTTGATCGTGCTGGCGTGGCTGCTCACATCATCGAATCGAGTCTTAAGGGATAGGGCATCAAAGGCAGCAATTGAGTTGCTTAAGCGAAACTTTGGGCTTTGTAAGTCAATTTTGCAGATGTTTGAGGCGGTTAACGATCCTTATGTTCTACAGCGCCTGTATGGAATCGTATTTGGTGCGTGTGTTAAGAGAACAGAACCACAGCCAGAGGTTTTCAAAGAGCTTGCGGAATATGTATACTCACATATCTTTGACAAGGAGTATGTCTATCCAGATATTCTGCTTCGAGATTATGCCAGATTAATCGTGGAACGGTGGCTTTATGAGAGGCCGGATGACAGCAGCTGTATTTTGGCGGATAGAATAAAACCACCCTATAAATCTGAAGTAATTCCTGCTGTTGAAAAGCAAATATACAAAAACGATGAATCACTTGGTGGCGGGTTCAGTAGGTTGTATTTTTCTATGCAGGTCAATCATGCGGATTGTCCTGGCATGTATGGTGATTTTGGCAGATACATTTTTCAATCTGCTCTTGAGCGTTTTGATGGAGTGGATATCGTAAATCTGCATCACTATGCTATGCAATATATATTTGATGAGCTGGGGTATGATGAGAAACTCAGCAATTGCGATGGCTTGTCTCAGTATCATGGATATAGTCGGCATGATACCAGAAAAGTTGAACGCATTGGAAAGAAGTATCAATGGATTGCATTGTACAACATACTTGCCAGAGTGTCAGATACGCACCTCGTCAAGAGCTGGGAAGGTGAACCCTATTCATTTGAGGGGCCGTGGGAACCTTACATCAGAGATTTTGATCCGACGCTGAATGTGCATTTCTTACAATGCCCGAACGTTCCTGCATTTGAGCTTATTTCTGAAGATGTAACTTTTTTAGATCCATTTCCAAGCGAAATGGATATTAATCGATGGAAAGAAGCTGTACCAGAGTCTTTTGACGAAATTCCTGCAAGATTGAAAATTCAGGACACATCTGGGAGTGATTGGATTGCATTAATAATTTATGAATGTGCTAAGAAAAATCCAGAAAAGGCTGATGATTGTTTTGGAATACCTAGTGGGACACAAGAGATTTGGTACAAAGCTCAGGCTTACTTTATGAGGCCAGTCCATTTTCAGTTTATGAAGGAGCACATTGAATCGCCAGATTTTTCGTCACAAGATTTCCCGGAAGGGAGCGATGTGTATCAACTGTTCAACCGGGAATATGCTTGGTCGCCCGGGGTTAAAAGCGTGTTTAGGGAGTTGTGGCTTAAGCATGAGATTGAGGTGGGAGAATATCAAACGGTAACAGAAATCTATGAGGTGCCAGACTTCGAAAATATTGAATATGATGAAGGCAATGTGCAGCTTAAGTTTGTTGAAAAATCATATGAGCGGCAAGTCCCGGGGGATGTTATTTCTATTCCGATTATGCCATCATATTCCCGTGTGCTCTGGGAATCGGAGTATGATGCCTCACAGAGAGAGACCACAGCGTTCTATATTCCTTGCAGAAAACTAATCGAAGATCTTCATTTACATCAAAAAGAGCACGATGGTTATTACTACACGGAAGACGGAATGCTGGCTTGCTTTGATGGTAGCATAGAAGGAATTTTGGACGGGCTTTTGATTCGGGGTGAATTGATTAAGCATTTTCTACTATCAAACAACCTTATGATGTTCTGGGCGTGTGTTGGAGAGAAGCAGTATTTCCCGGCCGATTACAGGCAACAGTGGAGTCGTTGGAGTGGATGTTATCATTTGAAGGATGACCAAATCCTAGGGAATATGATACAGCATGGTAGCATATAGTGACTGCTTTCCTAGCAAAGGGTAACGGCTATGTTACAGATATGACCCGCCTTGGGTGGTAGCATTTATTAATGAACGGAATTTGCAATAAGCAAAGGAAAGCACAGTTCAAAAATTGCTAATTCCAAGAAGCATGAAACGACCATAGTACGCTGAACACTTGTGGTTCTAGGTGCTATGGTTGTTTTAACATTTATTTTGTTCGGAACGGGTTTGGCAATTATTGAGAGCGCATGTTGGATAGTATGTGGCACGTCAACAGCAAAGTCACTAATAAATGCGGTCAGGATAAGGAGAAGCTATGCAATTGATTAGCGGATTATTCCACTATCGAGGGCAGATTGCCGTGGGGCTAAATGACAGTGCCCAGAAGACTTGGTACATACCATATCAAAAAGGGGGCGCTTTTTATGTGGAGACAGGTTGTTACTAGCGTGTTAGGGAAAACTTCGCAAAATAGCGAACTAAAATTGCGGCAGTGAATAATGAGACGTGAAGCCCATTTGTAAGATTGGACAATAGCGGTTAATATGGAAAGAAGGCAGACGACGATGACCTAATAAGTATTCTGAAAACCAATAAAAATGCGGCTATTGTTATAGATTCCGACAAGAGGCAAGAAAATGCCAGAATTAACTCAACAAAGGCTAGAATCCGAAAAGAGTTTGATGCTATTGGCGGTTTCTGCTGGATAACGAAAGGCAAGGAAATAGAGAACTATATTCCCACACAAGCATTACGGGCAATGTATGGTGAGAGCTTGCCGGCACTTGGTCAGTATGATTTGTTCCCTGAATATATTGATTCTAAGTTTAGGGGCTTTTCGTCGAAAAAAGTATCATTTTCCAAAGGAATCGTGGAACACATAACTTCTGAGAATTCTAAGGATATTCTGGATTTAAAAAAGCAAATTGAAAAACTGTATTCCTTAATTCAAAAATGGAACCAGCAAAAATAACCAAAGGATATAATGTCGAAACTTGCGAACAAAAGTTGTATGTTTTTTCGAGGATTTATAGGCAGAAGTAGCCCAAAACATCTGCATCTAAAGTGTTGAACAGACACAAAATGGATCCTGTGAGTCAGTTCTGATTCACAGGATTTTTGTTTGCTTTTTGCGGGAAGACTACTAAAACAACCGGTAATTTCACCTTAAAAATTTAGTTTTTACCCTCTTTACTTTTCTTGAAAAATGTGATACCATATAAAAATATTAGAACAAGTGTTTGCTAATTTGCTAGTTAGTGATACTTGGTGATACATAGTGCCAGAAAATAGATTAACACATAAGTTAACAAATCTGGGCGCTGTTAATCTATCTTGAGATTTGGAGGTATCATAGTGCAGAGACGGGAGAAGGGTACAGGCACAATTTATCAGCGTGACAACGGGACGTGGGTAGGCCGTATAAGTCTTGGGCGAGGCGCAGACGGCAAACTAAGATATAAGTGTTTCTCTGGCAAAAACGAGGCGGTGGTTAAACGCAAGATCCGGGGGTATAACAAGGGCGGCATACAACAAGACATTTCTCAGATTTTGCTGAAAGACTATTTGACAAGCTGGCTTGTTAACGTTAAGAGAATTTCTCTGAAACCATCCAGTTATGACAGACTGGAATCGACAGCGACCAAGCAGGTTATCCCAAGGCTAGGAGACTTCAAGATATCGGAAATTACACCGGAAGATATTGGCAAAATGCTGACTGAAATTCAGGCAGAAGGACTATCTTATTCCACCGTAAAGAAAGCGTATGACTGTGTTAACGCTGTGCTTACCTACACATTCAATAAGAGGGATATCGTATACAATCCCGCGACACTGGCAAGCAAGCCAAACGAAAGCAACTTTGAGAAAAAGGAAATCCGTTACTTCAACAAAGAGGAAATGGCGCTCATAACGGAAGAATGCGGTCGGCTATATAACACCGGCACAAGAGTGTACCCATATGGTGATGCGTTCATCCTTGCGCTTCACACCGGGCTGCGTATGGGAGAGCTGATTGCGCTCCAGAAAAGCGACATTGACTTTGAAGCGAAAACATTCACTGTGAGGAGAAATGCACAGGTAGTCGGCAACAGAAATGCCGACGGCAGCCGTGCCAGCGGACGCAGGATCGTTCTGAGCACGACGAAAACATATTCCGGGACCGCGAACTATATCCCTGAATAATATTGCTCTGGAAGCTGCCAGAAGGCTGTGTGACAGTCATCCGGACAGCCAGTGCGTTGTATGCGGTATGCGCGGAGGACAGGTTACGCATGAACGATTCGAGAGATCATTCTACCGAGTCCTGAGCAACTGCGGGATAGAGAGAACCGGTGTCCATTCTTTGAGACATACATTTGCCAGTATGCTCTTTGAACAGGGAGTTGACATCAAAACAATCTCCACTTTGCTCGGACACGCAAGTACAAAGATCACATTGGATACGTACATCCATCTGATTCGGGACACTGGCAAATATGCCGTTGAGATGCTTGAGGCAATATAACAATCGTCAAAAAAAATAGCTAGGACGGTCACGTCCTGCCTATTTTTTTTAGCTAAGGCAACACCGTATAAACACCAAAATCCGCATTATACAATAGGTGCCAAATAAAAACTGTGGATAACCTCTGA
>OKSB01003897.1_pt1 | contig 11310 bp, 5 predicted proteins | sample 1601171 | NCBI WGS metagenome assembly OKSB01 (sample SAMEA3541496, study PRJEB24748) | human gut metagenome | biome: human gut; feature: human-associated habitat; material: faeces | place: China | collected 2012 | reverse complement strand
TTGTTTTTTGTGCAAACCTATATAAAATCCGAGATATTTTATGTAGGTTTGCATTGTTTCATTAAATATGAATCCTCTATGCATAATCTAATACGACATATAGTAAAGGCTTTGACTACTCTTTGTCTGCTACTCATAAATATACCTATTTATCCGATTTCTTACTCTTTCCGCAGCATTTCCGAAACAGACGGACTTTCCGACCTGATGGTCAGTTCTTTTTATAAAGATTCATTAGGCTATATTTGGATTGGCACGGCAAGTTCTGTTGAACGTTTTGACGGAGTCCATTTGAAACATTATCCCATATTAGGGAATAATGAAAAACTAAAATGGGTGAATGTAATAACAGAGACGACTGGTAATAGGATATGGATAGGGAATGATATGGGATTGTGGACGGTTCATAAGGAAACAGAAAAACTGGAACCCTTTAGTCCGGAGACTATTAATTGTGGTGTTCGTGCCCTTTTACCAACTCGGGATGGAGGATTGTATATAGGTAGTGAAAAAGGATTATTTATCTATCGAAATAATCAATTGGAGCGACTGGCAGTAAGTTCCGACATCTTATCGGCAGAAAATTTCATCGTTGCATTGAATTTGGATGAAAATGGAGCTTTATGGATTCTTACCAAAGGTGGATTACATTCCATGAATATTTCAAACCGGAAAATAACCTCTTATCCATACAAGCAGGGATTCTCCTATAGAAATATGACACGTATCGGCAAAAAGCTTTATTTAGGAACAATGGATCATGGGTTGCTATGTTTTGATATCTCGACGGGTGAATTTAAAGAAAATATTATTGACTTGGGTTGTAATGTTATCATGTCTCTCTCCAGTGATGAAAAGAATTTGTTGTATATAGGCACTGATGGAAACGGGGTACATTTTGTTTCTGCGAATAATATGAAGATTGTTCGTTCCTTTTGTTACGAATCGGGAAATAAACAGGCGATCCGTTCCAATTCTGTCTATGCATTATTGGTTGATAGGGAAGGAGTGATTTGGATTGGTTTTTATCAGTTAGGCTTGGATTATACACTATATCAGAGCGGGTTATTTTCTACCTATGCCTATCTTCCTTATTTCGACTCAAAAGAGATGCCTGTTCGTGCAATAGCTGTTTCGAAAGACGAGAAACTGATAGGTTCGCGCAATGGACTTTTCTATATAGATGAAAAGAAACAGCGGTTTAAAAGTTTTAAGGTTCCCGAATTACGTTCCAATATGATTTTGTGTATTTATGCTTTTGAAGGAAAGTATTACATAGGTACTTATGGTGGCGGTATATATATCCTCAATCCTTCCACGTTGACTTTATCTGATTTTGAAACAGCAGACTTAAAATCAACTCCATTCCTGAAAGGACATGTGTTTTGCATAAAATCGGATGATGAAGGAAGTTTGTGGATGGCGACGTCTATGGGACTTTACTGTTATAGAGATGGAAAGCAAATCCGGCATTATACTACTGAAAATTCGAAATTACCGGGAGAGAATGTCTATGATATATGTTTTGATTCCACTCGTAAAGGATGGATTTGTACAGAGAACGGTTTATGCATTTGGGATCCATCAACCAATAGTTTGAAGTCGGATATGTTTCCTGAAGGGTTTATTCATAAAGATAAAATCCGGACAGTATACGAAGATTCTAATCATGAGCTTTATTTCCTTCCGGATAAAGGTGCAATTTTTATATCTGATTTGTCGATGAATCATTTTCGGAGAATGCAGTCGGGCACTCCTTTGGATGGAAAGGATGCAATGTTTATTATAGAAGATCATGAAGGTTGGTTGTGGATTGGTACTAATTTGGGCTTATATCGTTATGATAAGAAAGGTAATTTTATTCCCTATAATTTCGTAGATGGCTTGCCCAGTTCTATATTTATTACTTGTTTCCCTGTGATAGATGAAGAGGGTACGATGTGGTTCGGCAATTCGAAAGGTATGATTTATCTGACCTCGGAACAAAATGGCAGAAAAGCAAAATGGCATTATCCGGTTGCTATTACCGATGTATTAGTGAATGGAAAGCAATCGGTTTATGCTAAGATGAGTAGAGAAAATAACGTGTATAAAATAAAATTGGAAGCAGATCAGCGTAATTTGACAATCCGTTTCTCTGGGTTCACTTATTCGGAGCCTGCATATATGTCTTATAAATGTAAGATGGAAGGAATAGATAGCGACTGGCAATTATTGAGTGGACAATCTGAAATAACGTATTATGACTTATTATCCGGCAATTATCAGTTTAGAATTCATCGGGTGGATGATCCGGAGTCGGAAATTTGCCTGATGGTGACTATTGCTCCTCGTTTCAATGCTGTTATGTGGAGTGTGACTGTTTTAGTGATATTGATAATAACCTTGGCTTATATATATTATCGCCGGAGAATGAAACGAAACAACCTAATTCAGTCGAAGGAAAAACAGCAACCGGTAATAGAAGAAAAATATAGAAAGAGTAATGTGACTGAAGAAGAATGTAGGCGCTTGGCTGGCGAACTGGAACTTCTGATGCAAAGGGATCGACTATATGTTAATCCCAATCTGAAAATAGCAGACTTGGCTGCAATATTGAATGTTTCCACTTATACATTATCCTATTTATTCAATCAATATTTGGATAAAAACTATTATGACTATTTGAATGACTATCGCATAGAGGAGTTTAAGCGTTTGGTTGATAAAGATGAATATTCTAAATATACGTTGACAGCTTTAGCCGAACTATGTGGTTTTAGTTCGCGTACTTCCTTCTTTCGTTATTTTAAAAAGGTTATTGGAATTACTCCGAATGAATATATTCGAAGTATCGGAAAGACCAATGAAGAATAATATACTTATGTACCTTTCATTTTAAACTTTAGATTGATAAATACCTCTTTAGAGTCTCAAATAATAAATTGAGACTCTATGAAATTGAGAGTTAACTGTCTGATAATTAGAATGTGTGTTGATCGCTTGCTCTCCGCCAATAGGACGGAATTTATCTCTTTCTTTTTGAATATCCGTTTTCATATTTACCTTCTATATTTGCCAACGTAATGATAAACAAAAATCTAAGCAATGGAAAATATAGATATGTCATCCGTACAGTTGATTACTGATTCTTATCAGAATTATCATCGTTCCGTTTACTTGTATATCTTATATAAGATAGGAAAAGATGAAGACGCGAAAGATCTGGCTCAAGATGTATTTTTACGTTTGATGGATTATAAGCAAATGTTGCGACCGGAAACAATAAAGTACTTTATTTTCTCTATTTGCCGGAATTTGGTTATTGATTATTTGCGTCGTCATTATAAAATGCAGGAAATTACATCCTATTTTTTAGATCAGCTTCCTACCTTTATTAATGAGGTAGAGAGCCAGATAATCGCTAATGATTTATCTGTGTGTGAGCAGAAGAGAGTTCTCCGGCTGCCTGCGCAACGAAGAAAGATTTATGTAATGAGTTGCTTCAAGCATATATCGTCAGCGGATATTTCCGCTTGTCTCGGATTATCTGTCCGTACTGTAGAAAATCATTTGTTTATCAGTCGGAAAGAAATCCGTGAATATATCCAACAGTGTATCTAATATTAGAATAAATAGTATAAATGTTAGTTTTAAATTTTATGTATATGAAAAAAAGTCTCTTCAGATTTTCATCGAGAAGGATTCTATTCTCCACGGTGATAGCCTCTGCTCTTATAGCAGGTGGCTCGCAGGCTGTCTTTGCAGATGCCGGGGAAGTGCAAGTCGTATTGCAGACTGGTACAATTAAAGGTAAAATCGTGGATTCCAATGGCGAGCCCGTTATCGGTGCTAATGTTATGGTAAAAGGCACCACCAATGGCTGTATGACTGACATTGACGGAAACTTCTCATTGAAAGATGCCAAAGGAACTTTGGTTATCTCATATATCGGTTACAAAACGGAAGAAGTTCAAGTGAAAGGCCATGAAACCAGTTTGAAGATTGTATTGAAAGAAGACTCTGAACTACTCCTGGAAGTTGTAGTGGTGGGATACGGCAGTATGAAGAAAGAGTCGTTGACAGGCTCGGTAACAGTGGTCGACCAAAAACTTTTTAAAGACAAAGGTACGGTATCCAATCCGCTTTCGGCCATGCAAGGTCAGGTGCCGGGTTTACGCATCACCCGCTCGTCGGCTGCTCCCGGTGAAGAGGGATGGGGTGTCTCAATCCGTGGTTCTGTATCGAAGAACAAGGTAGAACCTCTCTTGATTATTGACGGTGTACCTGCCAGTGGTGTGAGTGAGATAGCTCAACTCAATGCCGATGACATCGAAACCATTAACTTCCTGAAAGATGCTTCGGCTGCCATTTATGGTGCAAAAGCGGCAGGTGGTGTGATTTTGGTAACTACCAAACGTCCCGATGCCGGCAGAACCAAGGTGGAATATAGTGGTTCGGTTACACGTAAAATTGTGGGTTTGCAGCCCCGCATGATGAGTATGGACGAATGGACGGATGGTGTGCTCCAAGCCCGCTTGAATGACGGCTATGGCGAAGACGACAACTGGGTGCGCTATGCCCGTTTGGCTAAAGCGATGAAGAGGAGTTGGATTAATCTGCATGGTGGAAATAATCCCGATGAAGATCCCATTCCGGGAGGATTCCGCGGTGTGGCCGACTTTGTGTTTCATGATATGAACTGGACTGATGTGCTGTGGGGGAACGCTACTTCTACCCAACATAACCTCAGCATAAGCGGAGGTTCGGAGAAATCGACCTACCGGCTCTCGCTTGGTTATTTGAATGACCAAGGGACGCTGCAATGGGGGAACAACTCGAACGAACGCTATAACGTACGTTTATTCAACAGCTTCAAGATAAACGACCGTATCAGCTTGGAAAGCAATATGTCAGCCAGTCGTCAGCATCAGGTGGCTCCTACACAGATTGGTAGTATATTAGGCAGTAGCATACCGCAGCCAGGGTTACCGGTTTCGACCATCGATGGCAAACCGTATGCGTGGGGAGGCATTCATACTCCCAACTGGTCGGCCGAGTTGGGAGGTGACAACAAACTCGTAGTGACCACTATGAATGTGAACGAGATTTTGAAAGTGAACATATTGGATGGCCTTGATTTTCAAGGTACTTTGGGGTACTCAACGAACAATGCGGCCCGTGACGAACAGTATCTTTCAATTGATTGGTATCAATACGATGGCACACCGATTCAAAACGAGAACTCTCCCTATCCTGCAAAAGAAAAATCATCGTATACTAAAAGCTCTGCACGTACCGATAATTACACGGCATCAGCTTTTCTCACTTATAAGAAATTATTTGATGAGGCTCACGACATATCGCTTATGGGAGGTGTGCAATATGACTATGCCGCTTACGATTATAGCGGTACCAAAGCAATGGACGTGGAAGCGGCAATCGAATCGCTTAACGGTAAAGGACAAATCTACATAGACAAGGTAGACCGTTGGGAGGAAGCTATTCTCTCTTATTTCGGTCGCTTGAATTACAACTATAAGTCAAGATATATGGTAGAAGTGAATGCTCGCTACGACGGCTCTTCGAAATTCTTGCCCAAGAATCGCTGGAACTTCTTCTGGGGCGCATCAGCCGGATGGCGTATCACTGAAGAGAAATTCATGGAGAACTTGCGTGACTATGTGAATGAACTGAAACTACGTGCCTCATATGGTGAGGTAGGTAACCAAAATGGTATCGGACGCTATGACGGCATCCAACTTTACAACTACAAATCGAACAGCGGTGCTTTGTTGGGCAACTCGAAAGGAACCTATGTGGAATCTGCCGGACTGGTGAGCACTGTGCGTACTTGGGAACGTATTTACAACTATAACTTGGGTATTGACTTCGGATTCTTCAACAATCGCCTTACGGGTACGTTCGAGATCTTTAAAAAGAAAAACGATAATATGTTGGTTTCGCGTCTGCATCCCGGTGTTCTGGGCGGAATTGCTCCCAGTACGAATAGTGGTAAGTTTGAAGCCAATGGTTACGATGTTAGTTTGACTTGGCATGATAAGATAGGCAGTTTCAACTACCATGTTGGCGGTACGTTAACCTATATGACCAATAAACTCGTTGATGGAGGTAACATCGTGGTGAGCGCAGGTTATAACGAAGCTGTGAATGGCTATCCGCTCAATTCGGTATTTGGCTACCGCTATGTGGGCAAGGTACAAAACCAAGACCAACTGGACTATTACGTGGACAAATATGTGGGCAGCAACTCTATCGCCCTGCCTGCCAACTTGCGTTTGGGCGACCACATGTATGAAGATGTGAACAAAGACGGTAAACTGACACAAGATGACCTTGTATTTCTCGGTTCCGACGACCCCAAATATTCGTTCTCGTTTAATTTCGGATGCGAGTGGAAAGGATTCGATTTCAATACCGTATTCCAAGGTGTGGGCAAGCGTACCATCTATCGTGAAATCGACTCTTGGAAAGTGCCTTTCAAGGCTATTTGGCTGAACACTACCAACCAGTCGGTGGGTAATGTATGGAGTCCTGAAACTCCCAATAACCATTTTCCTACTTATTCAAACAGTAATGACATCAATAATTATAACTACATTCCCTCTACCTGGTCGGCCGATAACGGAGCTTACCTGCGTCTCAAAGAGATTGTACTTGGTTACACATTGCCAAAGGCATGGATGAATAAGAGCGGTTTCATCAGCAACTTGCGTATTTATGTATCGGGCGCCGATTTATGGGAAAAATCGTATATCACCGATGGTTGGGATCCCGAAGCCACCCGTAAGGTGGAAAACAAGCAACGCTATCCGTTTAACCGCACCGTGACTTTCGGTGTGAATGCCACATTCTAATTTTTATTCTTAATATTGAAGATAACAATGAAAAAAATAGTATATATTTTAGGAATTATTTGCGCCATGACCATGCAGTCGTGTTTAGACCTTGAGCCCAAGACGCAATTGGCGGATACCAACTATTGGAAGTCGCCCGAACACTTCAAACTTTTTGCCACCCAGTTCTATGGCTGGTCGGCCGACTTTCGATGGCTCGACGACAGTCAGCACGCCGATATTCGCTCGGATTTGTTTGCCGGCAGCACGGTGAACATCTATAGTAACGGAACGAACAGCATTCCGTCATCCGACAAGCATTATACCGACAATTACAATCGTATTCGCCAAGTCAACACCTTGTTGCAACAGGCTGATGCGTATGAACAACAAGCCGACATTGCCATTTCAGTGGGGGAAGCCCGTTTCTTCCGTGCTTATTGTTACTTTGAGTTGTTGCAGGCTTATGGTGATCTTATCATTACCCGCACACCGCTCGACATCGACTCGTCTGAGATGCAGAAGGCCCGTAATCCGCGTACCGAGGTAGCTGACTTCATCATTGACGACTTGAAAGAAGCCGCTAAACTATTGCCCGTTGATAAGGCTATCAGCAGCAGCGATGAAGGTCGCCTTTCCAGCGAAGCCGCTTTGGCATTTCTTTCGCGTGTAGCCCTCTATGAAGGTACATGGGAGAAATTCCATAATGGCGGTCAAAATACCGAACGTACAAAAGATTTGCTCAATACCGCAGCACAGGCGGCTCATGATGTAATGGCGGGCGGAGCATTCGAGCTTTTTGCTCCTCAAGAATTGGGAACGGAAGCCTACAAGTATCTCTTTATCTTGGAGAATGAAAAGTCGAACCCTGCCAGTATCAATAAAACAGGTAATAAAGAGTATATCTTTACCCGCCGTCACGACCCTGTTATCAATTCTATTGGTTTCAACATTACACAAGGGCGTTTGGGCAATGCCTTGTACGTTACTCGCAAAATGGCTAATATGTATCTGCAAAGCAATGGGTTACCCATCAATCCCCAAACGTGGAATTACACGAAAGTGGATGATGAATATAAAAATCGCGACAACCGCATGAACAATCAGCTTATGGTGCCCGGACAAACTTACTGGGGTACAAACGGCGGACGCATTGATTGGAGCGGCAATGCAGCCGAAATAGCCAATGCCTCGCATAGGAACTTCATGCCTCAAACCGGTACGGGCTACTTTCCCCACAAGTGGTGCAGCGAACGTGACGGAGTGCCCACCGGTATGGAAGCTTACGACTTCCCCGTCATCCGCTATGCCGAGGTGCTGCTGAACTATGCCGAAGCTGTGTTTGAACGCGATGGACAAATATCAGATGAAGACTTGGCTATCAGCTTGAACTTGACACGTAAACGCATTAACCCCGAAATGCCTGACTTGACTAACGACTTTGTCACGGCAAATAATTTGGATATGCGCACAGAGATTCGTCGTGAGCGTACCATCGAGTTTTTCGATGAGAATTTCCGCATTGATGATCTGAAGCGTTGGAAGACGGCCGAAGACGAAATGCCGATGAATCTCACCGGTGTGAAGTGGAAAGATACTGATTTTGAAAGCAGATGGCCCGATGCTTCTTTTAAAGACAAAGATGGTGAAGGCTGCATTATTCACGAAAAAGGACGCAACTGGCACGAAAAGCATTACTTGTTGCCGCTGCCCACTGACCAACTCAAGCTGAACTCCAACTTGAAACAAAATCCGGGTTGGAACCAATAATCCATTCATTATTCATTTATAAAGTAATCGAATTATGACATACAAAAACATACTTCAAAAGGGTGCATTTGCAACACTGTTGGCGGGTGCCTTGGTGGTGACCGTTTCGTGCAACGATGACGATGTATCCCCCGTTTTAGAAGAGAGAGTGCTCGTTAAGGAAATCAACCTTGAGGTGACTCCCGAACTGCCTCTGCTGATAGGCACTGATACTTTGATAAAATATACCGTAGGCCCGGATGAGGCTTTCAACAAAGAGGTGGTATGGAAATCGACTGTGCCCGATGTGGCTACCGTAGATGCCGAAGGACGCATCACTGCAGTGAAGGCCGGTAATACGGTCATTTCGGCCAAACCGGTTGTAGGCTATTCTGCCACTTCGACCATCAATGTGAAGGTGGTAAACGAAATCATTCACATCACTGATATCAGTCTTACTAATGAAGAGCTTGAAGTGTTTGTTACCTCGACTCTGCCGCTCATTTGGCAGACTACTCCGGTCGATCCCACTTACCCCGGAGTGATTTGGAAAAGCCTTACTCCCGATAAAGCCACCGTCAATGAAAAAGGCGAGGTGAAAGGTGTGGCCGAAGGAACGGCACGCATACAAGTCACCGCTACTGACGACAAACATTTCACAAAAGTGTTTGAGATTAAGGTGAAGCCTATTATTTATATCGAAAGTATGGAATTCGTGAAGGAAACCGATAAGCTGGCTTTAGGCGAAACCTATACTCCGCAGATGAATGTAACGCCGGCAGACGCTACGCTGTCGTACATCGCATGGGAAAGCAGCAAGCCCGATGTTGTAGAGATTGACGAAAAAGGCCGGTTTGTGGCGAAGGCTTACGGCAATGCCGTGATTACTGCTTTGGCAGACTATGGCGACGGTAAACCTATCAAAGCTACGATGAGTATCAATGTGAGTGAGGGATTGATGAACGACCAATTTACCATTGAGAACATCTGGCAACCATTCGGCAATTTCAATCATCGAGAATTTGAATGGATGGAGAACGACGGAGTACTTCGCATATTACCCGGTGACGATAAGGCTTACAAGGCTGTGCGCATTTGTCGTACCGGAGGATTTGGGTTCAACGTAACCAACTATCCCATCTTGGCCTTTAAAGTGAAATTCCCCGAAAATGTGTTCGAAGCATCAACAAGCATAGAGTGGTATCTCGACATTTGGGGTGGAAGCGGCATTACCGTAGCCGGTAAATATGGCGAAGATACCGATAAAGGAAAAAACGCCATGACTGTGGCAGATTGTGGCGAATACAAAGTATTCTACGCCGACTTTACGAAGAAATTCCTCGGCAAGAATCAACAGTATATGCCTACTGCATTGACGAAGTACGACACGGTGGAACTTCAATTTTGGAAAATATGGTATGAAGCCAGCGAAACTGGCAGTATCTATGTGGATTGGGTGAAGACCTTCGAATCGGAACAGGAACTGAAAGATTTGATTAAAGCTGAAAAAGCCGAATAATGGTAGCCGACTTCTCAGAAACTGATTGAATAACAAAATGAATATTGAATATATGAAAAATTTGATTTATACCTTCGTGGGCAGCATGGCACTTGTGTTGCTGACCGGCTGTAGTGCTGAGTTCGAGAACGGAACTCCCGAACCATGGCAACGCGAAATCAACCCCAATGAAAATTATGAGTACATCATCAAGCATCCTTGTCTGGTGAACACCGAAGCCGATTTTGAACGTGCACGCCGTAAAGTGAATGAAGGCGCCGAACCTTGGATTAGTGGTTGGCAAAAATTGTGCGACAGCCGATTTGCCCAACTGAATTATAACTCAAATCCGCAAGAAGAAATTGTGCGCCACTCAAAAGGCGGAAACTTCAATACGGCTGCTTTTGATGCCGGTGCCGCTTATCAGTTGGCTTTACGCTGGAAAATTTCGGGAGATGAAGATTATGCGAAAGCGGCTATTAAAATTCTGAACGGATGGGCTAAAACTTGTAAAGGGGTGAACTATAAAACGTGGCCTGACGACAGCCATCGCCTGCTTGCTGCCGGATTTATCGGTTACCAGTTTGCTGCTCCCGCTGAACTGATGCGCGACTACGAAGGCTGGAAAACCGAGGATTTCGAAATCTTCAAGAAATGGATAGATAAAACTTTCTATCCTATCTGCGACGATTTCTTAGATAACCACTTTAACTCTTCAGCCATTGCAGGTTGGATGAGTTGGGATCTGCCCGCCATGCTCACCATTCTTTCTATCGGCGTGCTGAATGATGACGATGCTAAGATTAAACAAGCCCTGGAGTTTTTCTACCACGGAAAAGGTATGGGCTGTATCGAGTGGTCGGTGAGAGGTATGCACGAAGACCCGGAAGGAAAAGTGAAAGGCAGACATTTGGCACAGAGCCAGGAGATGGGACGCGACCAGGGGCACGCCACTCTCAATGTCGGTTTGCACGCTTACTTCTGCCGTACGGCTTATAACATGGGTATCGACCTTTTTGCCTACAACGACAACATTGTTCTCGACCTCTGCGAATATACGGCTAAGTATAACTTGACTTCGGCTGAAGATGTAGAAATGCCTTTCGAACCTTACTATCACCCCAAATATGGTTGGCACGAGAAGGTGTCGGCCGAGGCTAAGGGGCGTGCCCGTCCGGGATGGGAACTCCTCTACAACCATTATGCCAAGGTGAAAGGTATGAATGC
>OKSB01003889.1_pt1 | contig 11328 bp, 10 predicted proteins | sample 1601171 | NCBI WGS metagenome assembly OKSB01 (sample SAMEA3541496, study PRJEB24748) | human gut metagenome | biome: human gut; feature: human-associated habitat; material: faeces | place: China | collected 2012 | reverse complement strand
CCTGTACAGGGGTAACCTTTTCCTTCGCCTGTTCCCAATGACCAATGTACTATCTCTACTTTTTCAATATTTTCTGGATTCTTTTAATATTCAAGTCCAATCTTTCACATTAACTGTTTGAAAAAGCCTTGAAGTTGAAAGCTTTTTTTGTTACACTGCCTTTAACTTCAAAGTCTGAGCCAATACACCTGTTTTATCTGCAATGGTGTGGCAAAAAGATATGTTAAATACATTGATGAACTTCTCTAAAAGACAGTATATTGTAGGAGCGAATAAAATAATGAATAAAAAAATAGTTCTTTCTTTTCCAGGTAGCAGAGGTAGTGAAATCCCTCTTTTATATTTTGCAGCAAAACATTATGAAGATTTAGGTTATGAAAAAGTATTTGTCAATAATCCCATTATACAAGATACCAGTTATGAAGTACTATTAAATACATTAATAGAAAATGCTAAAACAATAATATTCTCTTGGTTTCTTTAGGAACAAAAGACCGAATAATAGAGTGGAATATAGTAAAGTCATTATGCGAAACAGAAAACATCAATTGTTATATTGAAAAAAATGTAGGACATCGAATGGAAGTAATGAATGATTTACAAAGAAATTTAGAAATAATATATAACATTATCAGTAAGATAAAATGTTGACAAACTCGGGTCGATTTTCCCCTCTTCAAAGTACAAACTATTCCTTGAGTGCTTTTTGATTTTTATTCATCATTGCGCATTTAATAGGATGTAAGTTTACTTATTCCTTCCAATAAGTCTTTATCTTCTCTTTTGCCTGTTCTTTGGTCAGTCCATAGTTTTCCTGTAGTTCTTCTATTGCCTGTTCTTTTGTTCCTCCCAATCTCTGGCAAAGAGAAATCATTGATTGGATGGCGTTCTCCTGACTTTTATTAAGATTTTCCCTCACCCTCTTCAATTCCCGCTCTGCTTTTTGGCGTTCTTTCTTTGCCCCAATTTCTTCCCCAATCTTTTGTCCAATCGCTTTTCCGATCTGCTCTCCAATTTCACGTTCATCCCTTCGGATCAGCTCAATTTCACGTTCCTCGTCATATTCAAAAATACTCATCTTGACTACCTCTGCTCTTTGCTTTAACAAAAAATCCTTCAATATATCATGCCGGATACAGTATTCGATTGCCGTTTCCACGGCCTGTTCCAATGGCATACCTGCACTATTATATCGGACCTGCTCTACATACTGGGTATATTGCTTTAATACTGGACATTTTTCCTTCAATTCTTCGTTCATCTTAGGATTAATGTTCAGTATCGTTACCTTTAATTCCAATTCCGGATCATCCGTTGGTACTTCAAATGCCTCCGACAATCTGAGAATTCTTTTCTCTGGCTTATCTTCTACTCCATTATAGAATACCACAAAATGCGGTGTGGGTAACTTAATTAATTTTGAACTATATAATGACTGGTCTTTCACATAAACCTGTAATAGTTCTGCCACATAGAACAAATCCCGTAAGGGCATATTCAGATTGTAAGTAGACTGATGTTCATACAAGTTTACTTCATTCATAATCAGAAAAGAAATGTCATTCTGCATTCCCATATAGATTGCATTGTCTAACATATTAAATATAATCTGTGATGCATCGGTATATTCTGTCCCATTAAAGGCATTATACAGAGACAACGCATTTTCCGGCTCCCGGAACAGCATACGGCTCACCGTATCTTTATAATTCCTCTGTACTTTTGTTTTTCCTGCTACTTCTTTGACTATTTTTCCTGTTACCTCTGCCTCTTCTATTGTTCCTTCTTTTGTTTCTGCCCCTGTTACCTTTGTTGTTGCTTTGGTTGCAGCTTTCTTGGTTGATTTGCTTGTTTGGCGCAGAGCTGTCGTACGCCTCCCAGAACGTGAAGAAATTCAGCTTTGAGAGGGACAGCAAAAGTATCAGCCGCCGGTACAAGGATTTCTTGACCTTGCTGATCGCCTCGCTGATCGTCAAACGGTTCGTGAAAGGCGAGAAACCCTATACGGCCGACGAGCTATCCGACGCTTACCGCATCCCTATCCGCATAACGACACAGATCTTATACCTGCTCACGGAGTTGAACATCATCATCGAGGTGAACTACGGGAATGACGACCGTGTGGCATACTACCAGCCGGCGATCGATGTCAATAAGATCACGGTCAGCTACCTGCTGACCCGCATGGACGAGTATGGCTCCGAGAACTTTAAGATTGACACGAGCAAGCTTTTCAGCAAGGAATGGAAAGCCCTGCTGAAGACACGTGAGGATATGATAAAGGCAAACGACAATATCCTGCTGAAAGACCTATAGGGAATTGAAAATTGAGAATTGAGAATTGAGAATTAATACAGGAAATAGGGATTTGACGAGTGGGGCGGTATGGAAGGTGATCCTGCGTTTCGCTTTCCCTTTGCTGATCGGCAATCTGCTGCAACAACTCTATAACGTGACCGACAGCGTCATCGTCGGGCAGTTTCTGGGGAAAGAGTCGCTGGCGGCGGTATCGGCTTCCTTCTTCATCTATTACTTTATTATCTCGCTGGTGATCGGTATCGGGAGCGGTACGTCGGTGGTGATCTCACAGTTTTTCGGGGCGAAGGAGTTCGATAAGGTGCAGAAGGCCTTCTCCTCTTTCTTTATCTTCATGTTGGTCGCAGGGGTATTGCTGTCCATAGCGGGAATTATTTTTGCCGAGCCGATGTTCAGGCTGACGAACACACCGGAGGACGTGATCCCGCAGGCGGTCGCTTATTTTAGGATTTATGTAGGGGGTACGTTCTTGTTTGTCACTTTCAATAGCATTATCTCCATATTGCGGGGTGTCGGGGAGTCCGTGCGCCCCATGCTGTTTATCCTGCTTACCACGATTTTGAATATAGCCTTGGATTTACTCTTCATTGTCGTTTTCAAATGGGGGATCGAAGGGGCGGCACGGGCTACGGTGATCGCCCAAGGGATCGGCATGTGCGTGGCCCTAGGCTACGTGAACAACACCCATCCCCTGCTCTCTATCAAGAAACAGGATTTATTGTTCGATATGGGACTGTTCAAGGAAGGGCTCCGCATCGGGCTTCCCTCCAGCGTACAGCAATGTGCCATCTCGCTAGGATTGATTGCCTTACTGGGGATCGTGAACAGTTTCGGCACGGATACGCTCACCGCTTACGGGGCAGCGGGAAAGATCGACACGATCATCATCCAAGCGGTATTGACCCTCTCTGGGGCGCTAGCTGCTTTCTGCGGGCAAAACATCGGAGCTGGGCACTTGGACCGGGTACGTGACGGGGTACGATTCGCCATGCTTGTCAACCTATTGCTGGGTCTAGCAACCTTCACGGCCATCTATTTCTTCGGGGACAAGATGATGCTGGCTTTCACCAAGGACCCGGAGGTGATCCGGATTGGCAAGGAATATTTATTGATCATGGGAGGATTCTTTATCGTACACGGCGGCTTGAACGTCTTCAACGGGGCATTACGGGGAGCTGGCGATACCCTGTTCCCAATGGCAGTAAGCATCACTTGTCTTTGGCTGATACGCATTCCCCTCGCCTATTGGTTTAGCTCTATCTGGGGACGGAGCGGTATCTGGTGGGCCATCGGCGCCAGCCTTTGCATCGGGCTTACAATCACCTATATCTATTATAAATTGGGATTCTGGAAGAACAAAGGGCCTTTACGGAAGAAATAAGCATAGCTTATTATTCGTTTCCATCGGGGTCGCATCGCCCGATCGCTTGATTGAATAGAGAAAAAGTCCTCAAGTCAATGACTTGAGGACTTTTTAGTTGCGGAGGCAAGACTCGAACTTACGACCTTTGGGTTATGAGCCCAACGAGCTACCACTGCTCCACTCCGCGATATAGTCGCTATCATTTCTTGATTGCGAGTGCAAAGGTATATATTACATTCCAAACTTCCAAACATTTTCAAGAAATATTTTCAATTTGTTTGCGTACACCCTTCGCTATCGGGCAGTGAAGCCTTGTTAAGCAGCAATTTGACACTAGAAATTCTCGATCGTATCAAAACCGAATGGTTCATATAAATGCAGACGGTTTCTCAACGATTGTATCTCCGCCTGCAAATTCCGCATCCGGTCCAGCATATGATGAATGGCCTCGATTCCCTCGATGTTAATAGACAAGTCGTAATACATACGTGTGTATTGTTCCAGATCACGGAGCTGGGAAGAGAAGAGATACCTCTCTCCATCCGTGATATTAATGTCTATCAAACCTCCCTCTTCCAGCAAAATGATGAACGAAGGGTCTATATGGCATTTCTGGCAGTATTCACTGACAATAACTAAATCTGTTTGCATAATACACCTGTTTTTAATTTAGACTTTGTATTTCCCGGAACAAATCCTTCTGTTTCTCCGTCAAGTTGGTCGGCACCTCGATCGAGTACGTGACAATCAAGTCACCAAACTGCCCCTCCTTCTTGTAAACAGGGAATCCCTTACCTTTCAACCGGACTTTCGTATTGTTTTGCGTGCCCGGTTTTACTTTCAGTTTCACCTTGCTATCCAAGGTATCGATAATCTGCTCGCCACCCAAGACCGCCGTATAGAGGTTCAAGGGGACGGTCAGGTACAGATCGTCTCCCACCCGTTTGAAACGGCTGTCGTCCGGAATAATGAACGTGATGTACAAATCACCGGCAGGTCCTCCATTCATGCCCGGCCCGCCTTGGCCTTTCAGCTTAATGGTTTGCCCGTTGGCTACGCCGGCGGGAACCGTGATACGCAGGTTCTTGCCGTTCACGGTGATCACCTGCTTATGTGTCTTGGCCGCATCCATCAAGGATAAGTGCAATTCGGCCGTGTAATCCTGTCCACGGAATCCATGATTAGAACGGCCACCGCCACCCCGGCGGGAACCAAACATAGACTCAAAGAAATCCGAGAACTCTCCATCATCGCCGGAGGAGGACCAATACGTACCTCCGCCGTTCGAGAAGCCACCGCCAAAGCCGCCACCTTGCTGGCCATACTGCTTCCGTTGAGCCTCGAACTCATCCGCATGTTTCCAATTCTCCCCGTACTGGTCGTATTTCTTACGCTTTTCCGGATCGCTAAGCACCTCGTTCGCCTCATTGATCTCCTGAAACTTACGATGGGCGTCGGGATCGTTCGGATTCAAGTCAGGGTGATATTGCCGAGCCAACTTCTTATAGGCTTTCTTGATATCATCCTGAGAAGCGTCCTTGTTCACCCCCAAAATCTTGTAATAATCGATATAGGCCATAATCTGATATGTTTAGTCTATTTTTCTCATATAATTATATAACAATAAACATACCAAGGATAGTTTTGGTTAGTGAAAATTTACTTAAAACGTTTTTAATCGTACACGCACGGAATTAAGATTGTCCGTAGATAGAAAAGGCTCTAGCCGGGATCATCAGATACCGCTAAAGCCTTTTATGGATAGGAAATTCTTCGAACCTTATTTAAACTGCATCATCTTGCTGATATACTTCCCGACAATATCGAACTCTAGGTTCACTACCGTACCTTTCTCGATCTGGCAAAAGTTCGTGTTATCGTGCGTATAAGGGATGATAGCGACTTGGAAACTGTTTTGCTGGGAGTTGCATACCGTCAGACTGACGCCGTTCACGCAAACGGAGCCTTTCTCCACGGTCATATACCCCTGCCGGGCCATCTCCTTATCAAAAGCGTACTCGAACGTATAGTACCAGCTGCCGTCCGCCTCCTTCACCTCCGCACAAACGGCAGTCTGGTCCACGTGCCCCTGTACGATATGCCCGTCCAGACGGCCGTTCATCAACATGCTACGCTCCAAGTTCACCTTATCGCCCACTTTCAGGTTCCCGAGGTTCGAACGTTCCAAGGTCTCCTTGATAGCGGTAACCGTATACGTATCTTCCGTCATGCTTACCACCGTAAGGCAAACGCCGTTGTGAGCCACGCTCTGATCTATTTTCAGCTCATTCACGAATGAGCACTTCATCGTCAGATGAAGGTTTCCTTTATCGGATTGGAGGGCTACTACCTGAGCCGCTTCTTCTACAATACCTGAGAACATAATCAAATCGTTTTTAGTTTGTACTCCCAAAACTGTTATTTATTCATGGGCAAAGATAACGCCTTTGAGGTAATAAGCCCGATAAAAAGGAAGTTATTAAATGTTTTTAATTTACGATATTATTTATCGTCCAAGGAGACCAAATCATACCGCTGGCTTCCCATACCCAACGCCTCCGCATGCTCGACGATATGGATGCCATGGCGGGATTCCATGCGCTCGATCAAGTGGACACGGCCAGGGTCCGGCGAGGCGTAAACCAGATCTACGCAAGCCTTATCCAAGGCCACGGGATCGAGTGAGCCTAGCATACCGATATCCGCCATTTTCGGCTCTTCCGGGTTCGAATCGCAATCGCAATCTACGGAGAGTCGATTCATTACGCTGATATAAAGTATATTTTCGCCACAATGGGTAGTCACGGCCTTAGCCGCCTCGGCCATTGATTCCAAGAAATGATCCTGTTCGGGAAGGTTGTTCCACAAGTCGGTTTTCGTCTTACCCGCCGTATGTATCCAAGCCTTTCCGGCGGATGAGGCTATACCGATAGAGATATTTTTCAGCGCTCCCCCGAAACCGCCCATGGCATGTCCCTTGAAATGGGAAAGGACGACCGTAAAATCATAATCCAGATAATGGGAGCCTACGAAATCCTCTTTCAGGTGTTTACCGCCTTGAACCGGAAGAGCCACCTCGCCGTCGGCATCCATGATATCCACCTTAGCGATGGCCGTGAAGCCATGATCGGCGGCGGCTTTCAAATGGCTGTCGGTATCCGCGCGTCCGCCTCCGTAAGCCGTGTTACATTCCACGATCGTACCGTTTACTTTCTTTACCAAGTCTTTGATAAGTGTAGGTTGCAGGAAGTTATGGCCTCCCGGCTCTCCGGTAGAGAGCTTCACCGCCACTTTCCCCTTGGCCTTCCGTCCCAAGGCGTCGTAGAGACGGATCATGTTCTGAGGAGTGATATCTTTCAACATATATACCTTCGAAACTCCGGCAGAGGATTCGCTTTTCGCAATCTCCGGCCTCACTTCGCCTGCGATACTCTCTACAGGTATAGAACCTGCCACCATCCATGCGCCACCCATAACGACCGAACTCCGTATGAAGTTACGGCGTGACATTTTTTGTTTTGCTGTCATGATATAGAATTTAAATTCATATGTTTCTTATTTAATCGATACGCGAAGTTCTTTAAAAACTTGAAAAATAAGACTCCTTTACGAACAAAACGAATTTTGAAAGCCTAAAAACGAAATGGGGGTTGTTCACACGGCTCCGTATCCCGTATATCATTCTAAAACATTCCTTAAAGCCACTTGTTTCATAAATAGATTATCCTAATAATATAGATCTTATGAAATCAAAGAATTTAACACTGGCCTCTCTTTTCGCCGGCTTGTTCATGTTCATGAACCCTATGGGAAGCGAGGCGTGTACAAGGGCCGTTTACCTCGGGCCGGACGATATGGTCGTAACCGGACGTACCATGGATTGGAAAGAGGACCCGCAATCCAACCTGTATCTCTTCCCCCGGGGCGTACAGAGAAGGGGAGCGATATCCGATAATACCATCCAATGGACCTCGAAATACGGAAGCGTGGTGACCGCCGGGTATGATATCGGTACGTGCGACGGCATGAACGAGAAGGGACTTGTAGCCAACCTATTGTTCCTCACCGAGTCTTCTTATTTCCGATCGGACGATAACCGCCCGGTTATGGGGCTTAGCATCTGGACGCAGTATGTACTCGATAATTTCGCCACGGTAGATGATGCGGTTGCCGAGTTAAGCAAGGAAGTCTTCCGCATCGACGATCCGGATCTCCCGAACGGGGCGAAATCGACCTTGCATCTCTCGATCTCGGACGCTTCAGGAAATAGCGCTATCTTCGAATACCTGAACGGGAACTTGGTTATCCACGAGGGACGGGAATGCCAAGTCATGACGAATTCCCCTACATACGATAAGCAACTAACCTTAAACGATTACTGGCAACAGATAGGCGGCTTGGTCATGTTGCCGGGTACGAACCGGGCTTCCGATCGTTTCGTGCGTGCCTCTTTCTATATCCACGCCATCCCGCAGACAAGTAATTTCCGGGAAGCGGTAGCCGGGGTATTCAGCGTAATGCGTAACGTATCGGTACCTCTGGGAATCACGACCCCGGATCAACCGAATATCTCCTCTACCCGCTGGCGTACGGTAGCCGACCAGAAGAATAAGGTATATTACTTCGAGTCTACTTTAAGCCCGGATATCTTTTGGGTCGATTTCAAGAGCTTGGACTTCAAGGCAGGTACACCTATCAAGAAACTAACGCTCACAAACGGCGAGATTTACGCCGGAAACACCACCAAAGATTTCAAGGACAGCAAGCCGTTACCGTTCTTGTTCGGGATCTGAAGGACTAGAAAAACAGACAAGAATAAATAAGGGGAGGTATCAAAAGTCGGTATTTACTCCCCCCTTATTTTTAAACAAGCGTTATTACCTTTTATGATATGCTTAACAATTAAAGCCTATGCCTAAAGCTATCCACCGGATTCGATGTGGCAGCCCGGTAGCTCTGGAAAAAGACAGAGACAAACGAGATCATGAGGCAGAATAAGCCGGCGGCGATAAATATCAGCGGACTTAAACCGATACGATACGAATAGTCGGACAGCCAATCTTTCATAAAGTACATAATAATAGGTATGGCGATCACGAAAGCAATCAACACATAGTTCAAGAACGTGAATACGAGCTTAACCAATATCTGCCGGTTGCTGGAACCAAATACCTTTCGTACGGATACTTCTTGCAAACGCTGTTGGATAAAGTAAGTGGACATCGCCAATAAGCCTAGCAAAGAAATAAGGATGGCGATTATCGAGAATACGATCACGATCTTTGCCAAACGGATTTGCGAGTCGAATGAGTTTTGTAAACGCTCATCCATGAAGTAAGCCTCAAACTCAAGTCCGGTCACTTTCTCATATACTTTACCGATAGCCTCCTTTGCGGCGAAAGGATCACCTTGTGTCTCGATCAAGATCATCCAAGGATCTTCATTATCTTTCAAGAAACGGAACATGACAGGGTTCATCCCTGTCGTCACATTTCCAAAGCAATAGAAATCCCGGACGATACCCGCTATCGCTATCGGTCTTTCTTGCCTGTCCAGCATAAAAGAGGCCGCATCCTCCGATAAGTTCATCTCACGCATCGCTTGCTCGTTTAGGAACCAGCCCTCTGTCGTTAAATGGTTATCACGCAAAATCTCCAATCCCAGCATATCGTAACACTCCTTATCCATAACGAATTGCTGAAAAGATATATTTTGCCCCTGATAAGTAGCAGTCCAATTATTACTACCGAATAAAGGCAATCCTTGAGTCTTCCCGACCCTATCTACGCATGACAAACCTTTCAACTCACCGACAAAAGCGGATAACTGCCTTTCATCCACCGACCGCATAGCCAATAAATTCTTCGTTTTATATCCGACAGGAGCGTTGATCATATGAACGATCTGACAAACCATCGTGATAGAGGCGGCGATCATCGTGATCGTGATCACATTTTGGAATACGATAAAGAACTTACTGAATACCATTTTCGTCTTAGCCCGGAACGTACCCCTTACCACCTCGATCGGTTTAGAAGAAGAAATAATGATAGCAGGCAGTAAGCCGGATAAAACTCCCACGGCAACCGTTAATGAAACCAGAGCCAATAGCCAGACAGGTCTACCCAATACATTCATATCGACACGTGTCTGCAATAAATCATTGACAAACGGCACGACCGCCAGCGCAAGGAGAACCCCGATAATCAAAGAAATAAACGTAAGTAAAGTGGACTCCAGCATCAAACGCATGAATAACTCACCCCGTGAAGATCCCAAAAGGCGCCGGGTAGCCATCTCCTTCGCCCTGAAACCCGCTTGGGCAACCGTCAAGTTAATATAATTGATAACCGCAAAAATCAAGATAAGAAGACCTACGGACATCAGCACGATCACGAAACGCCAATCTCCCTTTCGCAAAGAAGAGTAAGAAGCGGCTTTCGCAAAATACTGCTCACTAAGCGGCAATATGCGTACCTCTTTTGCCGTCCCATATTGATACGGCCAATAAAATTCCTTGAACCAATGGGCCATATCCTCCGCACGAGAAGGGAAATCACTACCCTCACGCACCAAGACAAAAGCCGATGTACTTCCGGCATTCCCCAATTGATCCGGAGCCAACGACCAGTTCAAATACCGAACCTGCTCCCAACGCACGATCACATCGGCTTCGGGAATAGAGGAATGAAGTAAATCCTCCACCACCCCGTTTATAGTAGCCGATATGGTATCGCCCACCACCAACTTCCGTCCCATCGGATCATCCGTTCCGAACATCTTACGGGCGAACGAAGAGGAGACCACCGCATAGTTCCCGGCGGCCAACGCTTGCTCACGAGTGCCTTGTAGCAACCGGAAATCAAAGAAATCGAAGAACGTAGAGTCTGCGAACATCACGTTTGCCTTCAGTTTCCGATCACCGGAAACTACAACTATATCACTCGAATTACCCGCCACTACCGGACAAACTTTTTCTACCTCCGGATAGCGTTCCTTTATCTTATAAGGAATGGCGGCTCCGGTGGCCATCCAATTTTCATTCCCGACCAGATAGATACGATCCGCCTTGGTATGGAATTTATCTGTAGACATCTCCTGTACCGTATAGACCGCTATCAATAACACAAACATCAACGATACAGACAGACCAAACACGTCTATCAGCGTATAAGCCTTATTCCTTCCGAGGAACTTGAAAAAGGACTTAAAGTTCAATAAATTATTCATGAATTATAAATTTTCAATTACTCAGATTTCAAGCAGTTCACCGGATTATCATTAGCCGTCTTGCGGGCATCCAGACAAACCACGGAATATATAATCAATAAGACACATACGCCGCAACCCAAGAATATGTACCATGACAAAGGTACTTTCTCCGTGAATTGCTCTTGCCACTTTTGCAAGACAAAGTATGCTATGCCACCGCCTAATATGACCGCATAGATACAGATATATCCGATATCCTTTATGAACAACCTCAATATATCCCATAAGGTAGCCCCATTCACCCGGCGGACGGCGATCTCCTTACGACGACGGCTCACCTCATCATTCGTATAGCCTATAAGTCCTATCAACGTAACAAGAAGCGTGACCAAACCTCCGATCATCACGGAATCACGGAATTGGTGGGAGTCCTTATA
>OKSB01003883.1_pt1 | contig 11343 bp, 7 predicted proteins | sample 1601171 | NCBI WGS metagenome assembly OKSB01 (sample SAMEA3541496, study PRJEB24748) | human gut metagenome | biome: human gut; feature: human-associated habitat; material: faeces | place: China | collected 2012 | reverse complement strand
CGTCCGTCATGCGTCTGATGACCGGTTTCAAGTCTGTGCGTTTCATTATCTGACCTAGGCAACACTGATTCTGGCAAATGGACAGAAGATGGATTTAAAATCAGTGCCTGCTAAGCCTTTACAGGATTCGGTGGAACAAGTGCCTGTTGCTCAGCCGTCTGTCCCTAAGACTGATGTGAACGAATCGGAAGAGGTCTCTGTTGTAGAAAATAATAAGTTGAGTACTTATGATGACAGTGAATTTTGGATGACGTTTGAAGACGGGACCAGAGTGCATCTGAATTATAATACGACATTAAAATATCCACCACATTTTGGTACTACCACTCGCACGGTCTATTTGGATGGGGAGGCCTATTTTCAGGTAGCCAAGGATAGCAAGCGTCCTTTCCGTGTCATTACGGCGAATGGAGTGGTCAAGCAGTACGGGACAACTTTCAATGTAAATACACATGTGCCTGGAATAACGAAAGTAGTGCTGGTGAAAGGTTCTGTAAGTGTGCTTCCTAATCAGGGAGGGGAATATAAAATAAAACCGGGGGAATTGGCGGTTCTTCAGGCTGATACGCAAGATGTACAAATTAGCGTAGTGGATATCGAGCCGTATATCGCATGGAACAGTGGACGTTTTGTTTTTGATAATTGTTCTTTGGAGAGTCTGATGAATGTAATATCACGTTGGTACAACAAAGATGTCGTATTCGAATCGGAAGATACCAAGAAGATACGTTTTACAGGAGATATTGATCGCTACGGCTCAATAGAGCCCATATTGAAAGCGATACAGCGGGTGACTCATCTGGAAATGGAAATACAGGGGAAGACCATAATTATAAAGAAATAAACATATTAACTACTATTAAAAAAGGAGGACGACATGCAAAAAAAGAGAGCTCGAGAACGCATTATCATGTTTCTCTGTATTATTTCCTTGTTGTTTACACCGGTGTTGGCTGCATCGCAATCTAATGCAATGAGGGTATCCTTAGATCTTAAATCTGCAACAGTTAAAGAATTTTTTGATGCTGTAAAAGTACAGACTGGCCTGAACTTTATTTATAGTACGGAGCAAGTGAAGAATATGCCTCGTATCACTATTCAGAGCAATAGTCAGCCTATCAGTGAGGTGTTGAACAAAGTGCTGGCAAATACCGGATACAGTTATGAGATAGAAGGAAATATTGTAACCATTGTATATCAGCAACCTAAAGAGAATGTCCGCACGGCTACGGGCGTTGTGGTTGATGAGGGAGGGTTGCCCTTGCCGGGAGCTTATATAAAACTCTCTAAAACGGAACATTCGACGATAACTGATAATGAAGGTAAGTTTTCTATTAATTTATTCCATCAGAAAGAGCCTGTCCTGATTGTCTCGTATTTGGGAATGATTGTACAGGAAGTAAAAGTTGCCGGTACTAAACCTATGACAATCGTGATGAAATCGGATGTAAAGTCAATCGATGAAGTTGTAGTAACAGGTTATCAGGAGATTGACAGACGCAAGTTGGCAAGCTCCATATCCTCTATAAAGGGAGCTGATCTGATTGGTGGGGAGTATCTGTCTATCGACAAAATGTTGCAGGGACGCCTGCCGGGTGTTGCTGTGATGAATATGTCATCTACTCCGGGAGCTGCTCCTAAGATTAGAATTAGGGGATCTTCCTCTATTACAGGAAATAGAGAACCGGTATGGGTAGTCGATGGGATTATTCTGGAAGAACCTGTCAATATCTCTACAGAAGAGTTGAATAGTCCGGATAAGATAAACTTGATCGGAAATGCCATCGGTTCGGTCAATCCGGAAGATATTGAACGTGTGGATATTCTGAAAGATGCCAGTGCTACTGCTATCTATGGTATCAAAGCGGCCAATGGAGTTATTGTGGTCACTACCAAGCAAGGAAAAAGCCAGAAACCGAGTATCTCGTATACCGCTACATTGGGGATAACAGCTCCTCCTACTTACGATAAAATGTTTCGGATGAATTCTGCCGACAGAATTGATATGTCTATCGAAATGCAGGAGAGGGGATTATCTTTCGGAAGTTACAAACCTTCGGATATTGGCTATGAAGGAGCATTGCAACATCTGTGGAATAAGGATATTACCTATCAGGAATTCTTAAACCAGGTGAAGACCCTGAAAGGATTAAATACCGACTGGTATGACTTGCTGTTCCGTACAGCATTTACACATCAGCATTCGGTATCCATTACAGGTGGAAATGACCGGAGTAATTATTATATGTCCATGGGATATGCGAATAATAACAGTGTGACGATAGGGGAAGGGTTAGAGCGCTATAACGTACTGGCTAAAATAAATACCAGAATTAACCGGAATATACATTTGGGATTAAAGGTTAGCGGTTCGCTTTCCAAAGCCGAACATCCTCATACTTCCATTGATGTGTATGAGTATGCTTATAATACTTCACGGGCTATTCCACTTCGGACAGCTTCTAATGAGTTGTATTTTTATGCGAATGAGGCTGGACGTAACGGAGTATTGTCTTACAATATCATGAACGAACTGAATCATACAGGAAACAAGAATGATAATTCCGCTATAGATGTAGCTGTCAATCTGGATTGGAAGGTTGCTTCATGGATGAGATTTTCATCTATATTAGGACTGTCCAGAAGCAACGTGACACAAGAAAACTGGGGTGATGAACAATCATATTATATTTCTTCTATGCGACAAAGTCCCTATGGGAAGATGTTGCCGAATCCCATTGAAGATTCTGAATTTGCAGAAAGATATTGTCTGCTTCCGTTTGGAGGAGAGTTGATGACGACCAATACACGTAATACTTCTTATACATGGAGAAATAGCCTGTCTTTGATGCAAAGTTTCGGAAAACATGAAGTTTCCGGAAGTATCGGACAAGAAGTCAGATCTTCAAAATATGACGGATTAAGCTCTACGCAATATGGTTATTTGCCCGAAAGAGGTAAAAAGTTTGTTGATATTGACCCGACAGTCTGGAAAAGATACGGTGCTTTGGTAAAGAGTCATCCGGATGTGGTGACCGATACAAAGAATAATGTGATTTCATTATATGCTACGGCTGCTTATGTTTATGACAGTCGCTATATTCTGAACTTCAATATACGTACTGACGGTTCTAATAAGTTCGGTCAGAGCAAGAGCGTTCGTTTTCTGCCAATATGGTCAGTGTCTACACGATGGAATGTTATCAATGAGAAGTTTATGAAGAACGTCGATTTCTTGAATGATCTGGCAATTCGTGCCTCATACGGTATACAAGGTAACGTGCATCCGGATCAGACCCCTAACTTGATTGCTAGTTTGGGGACATTGGAATCAATGCCACAGGAGTATATTTCAACATTGTATAAGCTGCCGAATAATAAACTGAAGTGGGAAAAAACCAATTCGTATAATATTGCAATCGACTGGGCATTCTGGAATAACAGAATCTATGGATCGCTTGATGTATATTACAAAAAGGGAGTAGATCAGGTGGTTACGAAAAACGTAGCTCCTTCTACAGGTGCGTCAAGTGTCTCCATTAATGATGGTGATGTTGAGAATAAAGGTTGGGATTTGGCTGTTTCTTTTGTTCCGATTCAGACCCGGGACTGGATGTGGAGTTTATCATTCAATACAGGTAAAAACTACAATAAAGTGTTGAATGCCGGGAACTCAGCGATCACTTGGCAAGACTATATTGCAGGAACATTAGTGAGCAATGGCAATGCGATAAATAGTTTCTATTCTTATAAATTTGATAAACTGGATGATCAGGGTTTTCCTACATTTAAGGATATTAATGAGAAAGATGAAGAAGGAAATGCTGTGGTTCATTCTTTGCAGGAGATGTATGACCGTGCTTTTGTTCTTTCCGGAAAACGTGAACCCGATCTGACCGGTGGATTCTCTACTTATTTGAAATATAAGAATATTACATTTAATGCGTTGTTCTCATTCAGCTTTGGCAATAAAATGCGCTTGAATGATTTGTATGAGTCCTCCGGACAGCGGCTTCCTTATCCGGATCAGAATATGTCCAGTGAATTTGTGAATCGTTGGAGAGAGCCGGGTGATGAAGACAGAACCATTATACCGGTTTTATCGGATAAGAGTTTGCAGATCAACGATAAGGATGTGACCTATCGTATTGCGGATAATGGATGGGATATGTATAATAAGAGTGATATCCGTGTAGTTTCAGGCAGTTTCCTCAGATGCCGTTCGATGTCTATTCGCTATGATTTTAAACGTGAATGGTTGAAACCTGTCTATCTGAAAGGAGCAAGTGTCAGCTTTGATATGGGTAATGTATTTGTCATTAAAGATAAAGCGCTGAAGGGCAGAGATCCTGAACAGATTGGATTTGGCTCAAGAAGTATACCACCGCAGCGTTCTTACTCACTTCGCTTTAATATTACTCTTTAATAATGAATGATGATGAAAAAGTACAATTTATATATCATATTGTTTATCTGCACATTATCGTCGTGCAGTGACTTTTTGGAAGAAAGTTCACAAGATTTGATGATACCCAGATCGGTGAAGGATTACAAGGAACTGTTCTTCGGTGAGGTAATGAAAACGAATGAAAAAGACATACCTCATCCTTATCTGGAATATATGACAGACGATGTGAAAGACCAATGTTACTATGGAACCAGACCACAAGTCATTTCTAATGATTTCAGAGAATATGTTTGGGCATATTATACGTGGCAGGGAAACCCGGAAGTGGGAATTTCAAATGAACTTACGCCGGATGTTGCATGGACAGTCTATTATCATAAGATATTGATGACTAATATCATACTGGACCAGCTTTATACCATGAACGGGACGGATATGGAGCGTCAGGATTTAGCAGGTGAAGCTTATTTCATGCGGGCTTTCTCGTATTTTATGCTTGCTAATTTGTATGGAAAGCCTTATCATCCTGCAACGGCAAATGAAGACTTATGTGTACCGCTCAATAAAGAAATCGGCTTATCAGATAAGATGATGAAGCGGGCCACGAATGCAGCTGTTTATGCCCAAATGGAAGAAGACATTAATAAGGCTATCCAGTGTTTTAAGGCTATCCAGTGTTTTAAGGCTATAGGAGGTGAGAAAACTATTTTCCGTCCTAACTTGCCGAGTGCTTATCTATTGGCATCACGTATTGCTCTTTTTCAGGAGAAATATGATGTGACCATTCTTTATTGTGATTCGGTCTTTAAGGTCGCGACTCAGCCACTTTACAAACTTCAGGAAAAAAAGGACCACTATTTCTTTTCTCTTGCTAACAAAGAAATCTTGTTATCCTACGGACTTACATCACTTGAGACGCATATGAAAGAAGATTTCAGGTATACGGGGAACTTGGTGGTTTCTGATGATTTACTAGCGCTATATTCGGAAGATGATTTGCGTCTTACGAATTATTTCAAGAATACAATCGGCAACCAGACCAGACCTACTAACAAACAGTATAGTGTCTATACACCTATTAAGTGGACTAAAAATTCTGCTACAGTCTATGCCAACGCCTTGCGTATTTCGGAAGCTTATCTGAATCGTGCTGAGGCTTTTGCTGAACTTGGCAATACGAACAAGGCTCTTGCTGACTTAAATGAGCTCCGTGAAAATCGTATGAAACCGGGAACTCCGCCGTTAGCTGTTGATGAAGACGGAATTGTAGCAACCGTACGTAAGGAACGCCGTAGAGAACTGGCGTTTGAAGGATTCCGCTGGTTTGATTTGCGCAGATATGGCTGCCCTCCTCTTACGCATACTTACAGTTCAAAGGAGAACGAGGGAGCAGGAGATGTCTTCGAACTGAAAGAGAAAGGCTCATACGTATTGCCGATTCCTAAGAGCGAAAGAGAGAGAAATACGGAAATAGAAATATTCGACCGTCCGAATAGTGAACCTGTTAATAATTGATCGATTATGAAGAAACTTATATTATTAATTTGTATGTTGGCAGGTATGTCTTCTTGTTATCATGAAGATGCGTTAATCGTTCCTGAGCAACCGGATAAATATAACATTTTGACAGATGACCCGTCAGATCCGACACAGCATTTTATATACCAGTTTTATCAGAAATATCAGACTGTGATTATAACTAATCCGACTGAGGCTGATTATAAATTCAACTTTACAGCGAATAACGGAATTAAAATAACTGCTCCCGAACAAAAGCAGGAGATTATTGATGAAGGGATTGAGTTTTTGCAAAAGGTATTATTGAATTTGTACTCGGATAGTTTTTTAAAGAAGAATTTACCTTTTTCTATATTGTTATCTGAAGAGGTCCGGATGGCCTCTTATGGTGAGACAACCATCATGAATTGCTATGCTAGTAGCAGCTTTATAGCCTTAGGTAATGTATCATCTTCTCTGAAAACAATGACCGATGAGGAGTTTGTGAAAATCAGAGCAGATGTGAATGCCAGCTTTTGGGCAAAGTATATGTCGGAAGTCAGAGGATTGTTTACTATTTCAGATGCTTTTTATGAAGCTAGTGAAGAAGTTGAACCGAAATTGTACGACCCGAACTGGTATCGTTTTAAAGGAACGGACCCTAATGAAATCGATTTTTATAAGTATGGGGTGATTACTTATTCTGAGAACTCCTATATTGATGAAGATTGGCCGGATTTTAATTCCATTTATGCTCCTTTAAAGAGTGAAGACCTTGCGCAATGGATGAATTTCGTCTTTGAGAAAACTCCTGCCGAGATTCAGGAAATCTGCGATAAATATCCGGTAATGAAGAAGAAGTATGATGTGATTCGGGAAGCTATGCTTGAAAACGGATTCGATCTGTCCAAACTGGAACTATAGAACTTAAAAACAACATGATATGAACAAAATTTTCACCTTATTACTTGTAGGAGCATTAACTGCCGGAGCGGTAACTGCTAATGCCGAAAGTCAGATTTTTAAAAAGAAAAAGAAGAAAGCAAAAGCGGAAACAGAGCAGCCGGCGGCAAAAGATTCCACAAAGAGTAGTATGACCGAATACAAAAAACTACTGAAAGGAGCCAAGACGATTGATGGCATGTTTAAGGTACACATCGTTAAGGATAAGTATTATTTCGAAATACCTAAAGACTTGATGGGACGCGATTTTATGATTGCGTCCAGAGTATCGAGTACCAGTAACAATAAAGATATAGCTGCCGGACAAATGCCACGCAATCCGGTACTGGTAACTTTCTCGGCAGATAAAAAGAAAATCTACATGCACAAAAAGATGGTGCGCAATTTGTGTGACACCACTTCCAATATGTATGCTGCTTTTCAGCGCAACTTCTCAGACCCTATTTGGGAAGCATATAAGATAGAAAGTCTTTCACCGGACTCTTCAGCATATGTCATCGATATGAGTTCGCTTTTCATAACGGATGTACCCGAATTCAGCCCGTTTCGTTCGGAAAATATAATGGATGTATTGATGAAGAGAAAAGCACTGAAGGGAAGTCTTGCTTCTTCCAAATCGACTATTCTGGGAATGAAGTGTTTTCCGCTGAATATAAACATCAAGACGCTGATGAGTTATACTGTTGACGGAGGACCGTTCACTGTAACCATGACGCGTAATATTATTTTGCTGCCGGAGGAAATTATGCGTCCTCGTTATGGAGACTCGCGTATCGGTTATTTTGATGAAAGCAAGCGGTTTTATACTGAAAAGAAAGATGGTTTGCAAGAACTTACTTACATCAACCGATGGGATTTGCAACCAAAACCAGAAGACTTGGAACGTTATAAGCAAGGTGAGTTGGTGGAACCTCAGAAGCCGATTGTATATTACGTTGATACTGCTATCCCCGACAAGTGGAGAGATTACATAAAGAAAGGAATAGAAGACTGGCAGGTTGCGTTTGAGGAAATAGGATTTAAGAATGCGATTGTAGCGAAAGACTATCCGAAGGATGATCCGAACTTTGATCCGGATGATATTCGTTATAGCTGCTACCGAATGATTACCACTCCGATACAAAATTCAATGGGACCTTCCTGTGCCGATCCTCGTTCGGGTGAAATCATTCAGGGTGACGTCTTGTTTTATTCAAATATCATTAAGTTGTTGCATAACTGGCGGTTTGTTCAGACTGCTACTGTTGACCCCAAAGTGCGCAAGGCTGTGTTTGATGACGAGACGATGGGAAGCTCGTTACGTTATGTAGCAGCGCATGAGATCGGACATACCCTGGGACTGATGCATAACTTTGGTGCATCTTATTCGTATCCGGTAGACTCGCTCCGTTCGGCCACTTTCACTCAGAAGTATGGTACAACTCCGTCCATCATGGACTATACGCGCTATAATTATGTAGCTCAGCCGGAAGACAAAGGAGTTGCTCTGACTCCTCCGCTTTTGGGTGTATATGATAAGTTTGCCATCAAATGGGGATATAAACCTATATTTGATGCGGCATCTCCTGAAGATGAGAAAGCTACTTTGAACAAGTGGATCAAAGAGAAAGAGAATGATCCGATGTACAAATACGGTCCGCAGCCTTTTATTAATGAGGTCGATCCTTCTTGTAAATCTGAGGATTTGGGTGATAATGCCGTGAAGGCAGGAAGATATGGCTTAAAGAATCTGAAACTTATCATGAAAAACCTGCCGGAATGGACCTATGAAGATGATCATCAATATGAACGCCTGACGGAATCATATCAGGAAGTGATTATGCAGATGCAACGCTACTTACTGCATGCCATGGTGTCCATCGGTGGAATTTATTTTGATGAGCCGAGACGGGACAGCGAAAAGCCTGTTATCCGTTTTGTGCCGAAAGCTGAACAGAAGGAGGCATTGAAGTTTATTATGGAAACTATGATGGAACTACCCGAATGGGTACTTGACAAGAAGGTGATTGAGTATACCGGTCCGACTTATTCGCCAAGTACTTTGCAGTCAATCATTATGAATCGTTTGTTCTTCACATACATTACATCCAGTCTTGTTTTGTATGAGGAGTTATATCCCAAACAGGCTTATACTTTTGCTGAATATATGGATGATATTTATGATTTTGTGTGGAAGAAAACTATATCCGGTGCCCGGTTGAATATGTACGACCGTAACCTGCAAATTACTTATGTGGAAAAGTTGTTGAAAGAAGGAGGGATGCTGAAACAAAAATCTTCTCCATTCTCATTTAAAGACTTGAATGAAGTTGAGAAACAACTGCTTACGGATAATGTCGATTGGACGAAAGCCGGCTTTGAACTCAACCCGCTCGGAAGTGTGGATATGGTTAAGAATCCGGCTATTTATCAGAAGGTAATGGATAGCTATAGTTTGCTGCGAAGCAAAGTAAATACGGGTGATGCTACTACCCGGGCACATTATCAAAGTCTTGTCTTTAAAATAAAGCAAGCGTTAACGGAACAATAACTATCTCTCTTAGATACTTGGGGGCACCTCGTCGCAGTGATTGTGGCGGGGTGCTAATTTTATCCGGTCAATGGCTTTTTATTGCATCGCCAACTATCGCATTGCCAACGCCTTATTCTCCGCCTCTTCCATGATTTCCCTTTCCCCGGGACCTTTGTCATTGATACCGCAGAGATGAAGAATACCGTGAATAATAACCCGGTGTAGTTCATCATCATAAGCTGCCCCGAATTGCTCGGCATTGGTGCGTATCGTATCCAGGCTGATAAACAGGTCGCCCGACAGACGATCACCTTCGCAATAATCGAAAGTAATGATATCCGTGTAATAATCGTGTTGCAGATATTGTCGGTTTACCTCCAGAATCTTTTCATCGGAGCAGAAGATATAAGCGATTTCACCGAGTCTTTTTCCATAAGAGGCAGCTACATTCTTTATCCATTCTGTAGTTTCCCGTTTTTTGATATCAGGCATCTTGACGCCTTCGGTTTGATAAGTTACAGCCATAATTGAGTCTATGATTTAAAAGAAAAATAAATAACTAATTAAGATGGCGGCTATAATACCGGAGAAGTCTGCAATCAAGCCGCAGGTGACTGCATTCCGGGTTTTACTGATTCCGACGCTGCCGAAGTAAACGGCAAGGATATAGAAAGTGGTGTCCGAAGCTCCGCGTACTACGCAACTCATTCGGCCTACAAACGAGTCCGGTCCCATCTCTTTCATCGTGTCAATCATCAGCCCATTGGCACCGCTACCGCTGAGAGACTTCATCAGCGCTGTCGGCAATGCTCCCACAAAACTGGTATCCACTCCGCACAGATCGACTACATAACCAATGCCTCCCACAAGGAAATCCATCGCTCCCGAAGTACGGAATACGGCAATGCCTACAAGGAAGGCAACCAGATACGGAATGATTCGTACGGCTGTCGTGAAGCCTTCTTTGGCACCTTCTACAAAAGAATCATATACGTTAATCTTCTTCCGGACGCCTGTCAGAATAAACAGAATGATCACCCCGAACAGAAGAATATTTGCTATCAGCGTAGAGTAAGTACCCATTTCCTCACGCGAAATATTCAGAAACAGATAAATCAATCCGGAGAAGAAAAGGCAGATAACGCCCATCAATATCAGGATAGGCTTGTTGATCAGATTGATCTTCTGGGCGATACTGACGGCTATGACGCCGACCAGAGTCGAGATAAAAGTACTCAGCAGGATAGGGATAAACACATCCGTAGGTTGGGCAGCCCCCATCTGCGCACGGTATACCATGATACTGATCGGGATAATGATGAGCCCGGAGGTGTTGATTACTAGAAACATGATCATCGGATTGGAAGCCGTATCTTTCTTCGGGTTCAGTTCCTGCAGTTCTTTCATTGCTTTGAGCCCCAATGGGGTGGCAGCATTGTCGAGTCCGAGCATGTTGGCGGACATATTCATAAAGATGGAACCCAATACCGGATGCCCTTTGGGAATGTCCGGAAACAGGCGGCAGAGTACCGGACTCAGAAAGCGGGCGAGTGCATTGATCAGTCCGCTGTTCTCTCCGATTTTCATGATACCGAGCCAGAGGGCCAGTACTCCGGTCAGTCCCAGAGATATCTCGAAAGCGGTTTTCGAAGAGTCGAAAGTTGAGTTCATGATAGCTGTAAATATCTCCGTATCACCTAGAAAAATTACTTTTATCAGGGCGATAATGAAGGCGATAACGAAGAATGCTATCCAGATATAATTTAGAACCATAGTTGATTGCGTGTATATAGATGATGCAAAAGTAGTTATTACGTTTTAAATAAACTAATTGTTTTCGGGCAAAAGAGTAGAAGACCGAAACCGGTCTTGTGTACTTTTTCACTCTATTCTTCAATAGAATGATGCGTTATTTTAAAAAAAAGGGGTAAATAAGGCACTTTTTAGGGATAATAGGCTTTTA
>OKSB01003872.1_pt1 | contig 11370 bp, 7 predicted proteins | sample 1601171 | NCBI WGS metagenome assembly OKSB01 (sample SAMEA3541496, study PRJEB24748) | human gut metagenome | biome: human gut; feature: human-associated habitat; material: faeces | place: China | collected 2012 | reverse complement strand
CCTGAACGCACAGGATGGTATTTCCGCAGTACAGACCGCTGAAGGCGCTCTGACCGAAGTACATGATATGCTGCAGAGAATGAACGAACTGGCAGTTAAGGCTTCTAACGGAACTATGTCTAAGGATGATAGAGAATATGTTCAGAACGAAGTTGATCAGTTAGTGACTGAGATTGATCGTGTCGCAGAAACCACAAAATTTAATGAAACCTATTTACTTAAAGGCGATGATACAAAGGCTGCTGTTACAGAAAATGTGTTTAAAAAGTTTGATGTATCTACACTCAATAGCGTGATCAGTGATACATCTAAGATCAGCGAAAGCAATGATTTTGATTCAATGACTGGTAAGTTCACGCTTAAGTTCACTTCGGGACTTGCTGAAGGTGGCACATGGGGTGGAAAAAGAATTGTTGCTGATTCTGCTCAAACTACCACAGGTGAAGAAATAAAATTGGCTGATGCTAAAACGGCGGAATTAAAAGCGTTAAATGATGCCATAACCGCTACAAACCAGGTCACAGGTAAAGCAACTAATGATGGTGCTGCATTCCAAATGACATCAGCTGCAACTATGAAACAGAGTTATACATATGCAGCGGCAATTGATGTAAGTCTGCATGTAGGGGCTGATTCTACTGCAAACAATAGAATTAATCTTAGCATTGATTCTATGAGTGCATCCGGTCTCCATGTTACCGGATTAAAGGTAAATGGTAGTGATGCAACCAATGCTACTGCAGCAATCAATACCATTGCAGATGCTATCCAGAAGGTATCTACCCAGCGTTCCGCACTTGGTGCAGTTCAGAACAGACTTGAGCACACCATCAACAACCTGGACAACGTAGTTGAGAATACCACCAGCGCAGAGAGCCAGATCCGTGATACCGATATGGCTACTGAGATGGTTAAGTACTCCAACAACAACATCCTGGCTCAGGCAGGTCAGGCTATGTTGGCTCAGTCTAATCAGGCTAACCAGGGCGTACTGTCTCTGTTACAGTAATCTTAACCACGGATGAATCCAAAACATTATTAGAATTAGTTGTGTAAAAACTAACATAAAAAGGTTCCACCGGAGGATTCCGGTGGAACCTTTTTGCTGTGAACAGCCTGAAAATACCAGTAATACGGCACTTGGTAAAAATGCACAAAATCCAAATCCGTGAAAATAGCTAATTTCAACATACTCAATTTTGTATACTTATTTTTTAGAAATTCATAGGAAAACAGTCCTCTATACCTTATAATAAACGTGGGTGCTGCCAAAACGGTAAGCGGTTCGCCTTTCGCCGAAATGGGAACATTTTGAGAACTTCCAGTATTATCGGAGGTGATACGAATGGGAAATTTAACGAAAGGTACATAAATGATAGAAACAGTGGTTGGCGCTGTCGGTATTGTAGTTACGATTATCAGCATCATCGTGACCGTGATCAGTATCGTGCAGACCAGTCAGAAACGAAAGCATTAAAAAAGCAACCGCCCATTGACCAAGGTATCGGTTGCTTTTTTAGAACCATAAACTGAGGCGAACCGTTGCTGTACGGCAGCACTCTTTTTGTGCCTTAATACTAACACGTTTTTTACGATGCGTCAACGTTTTTCGTATACTTGCAATCATTCTGCAAATGCTATAGACTAAGAGTAATCTACATTGACCTGAAAACAGTAAAGGAGATCACTATGTGCACAGCAGCAACTTATAGATCGCAGGATTTTTATTTTGGCAGAACTTTTGATTATGAATTTAATTACGGAGAAGAAGTGGTGGTGACACCGCGTAATTACTCTTTTCAGTTACGGCATCAGAATGCATTGACTGAGCATTATGCCATGATCGGTATCGCTCATATGGTGGGGGATTATCCGCTGTATTATGATGCGGTCAATGAGAAGGGCCTGGGCATGGCAGGTCTTAATTTCGCAGGCAACGCCGTATATCGTAAGCCCCGGGAGGGAAGAGACAATATCGCACAGTTCGAGTTCATTCCCTGGATCCTGGGACAGTGTGCTACGGTACAGGAAGCCCGGACGCTGTTAGCCCACATCAATCTGGTGGATACGCGGTTCAGTGAGCAGTTTCCAACATCACAGCTGCACTGGATCCTGGCGGACAGGGACGAGGCGATCACGATAGAGGCAGTCGGGGAGGGACTGAACATTTATGACAATCCCGTAGGGGTATTGACGAACAATCCTCCCTTTGACAAGCAGCTGTTCCGGTTGAATGATTACAGCTATCTGTCTCCGGACCAGCCGGTGAACCGTTTCTCAGAGCAGCTTCAGCTGCAGACGTACAGCCGTGGCATGGGAGCTATGGGACTGCCCGGTGATCTGTCCTCTGCCTCCCGTTTTGTCCGGGTGGCTTTTACGAAAATGAATTCTGTATCGGGGACCTCGGAGTCTGAAAGCGTCAGTCAGTTTTTCCATATCTTAGGAAGTGTGGCTCAGACGAGAGGATGCTGCCGCCTGGAAAACGGTAAGTATGAGATCACCATTTATACTTCCTGCTGCAATGCAGACAGGGGAATTTATTATTATACTACCTATGAGAACCACCAGATCACAGCCGTGGATATGTACCGGGAGAACCTGGATGGGGAGATCCCCATGCATTATCCCCTGGTGCAGGGAGAGCATATCTTACTGCAGAATGCAGCAGATACAACGGAGGAAAATCTGTAAATGGATGTAGAACAGAGAGAACATGTAGTGTCCGGCTTTGCCTTCTATTCCGAGAAGGATGCCGGACTTGCGGAGCAGGAACGGCAGAAGATCGCCTATCTGGATAAGCGCATTGATCATGCGGATATGCAGTCGGTTTTTGCTATTTATAAAAAAGCATTGGAAGACCGGGTGTTTCGCACCCCGGTGGGACTGGAGTACCTCAGGGAGCTGCAGGGAGAGCTGCGCGCCCGGGAAGAAGAACTGGGGGAGGAAGTGCCTCCGATCCCTCTGTGGACGAACTTTGCCGATGTCAGGACGAAGACGTCCCCTGCCAGAAGACGGATCCAGCCGATGCCGGAAGACGGGGGCAAAAAGGCGGGTCTTTGCCTGTCAGTGATCATGAACATCGTGATGATTGTGGCGATTATTGCCATGTTTGTGATCACATTGAATTCCGACCAGCCCAATATCCTGAATTACGAGCGGAATCTTCAGAATAAATACGCATCCTGGGAACAGGAGCTGACCCAGAGAGAGCAGACGGTTAGGGAAAAAGAGAGAGAGCTACATATAGAAAATACAGGGAATACAGGAAATACGGAGACCGAAGTTTCACAGAATTGACATATTTCTGCGCTATACTATGTCTACAACAGAAAGGTGAGGGTATGTATGGACAGACTGAAAATACTGGTAGTAGATGATGAGAGCAGGATGCGTAAGCTGGTCCGGGATTTCCTGGTGAAGAGTAATTTTGAGGTACTGGAGGCCGGAGACGGCGAGGAGGCATTAAATATTTTTTATAAGGATAAGGATATTGCACTGATCATTCTGGATGTGATGATGCCGAAAATGGATGGCTGGCAGGTATGCCGGGAGATCCGCGTGAATTCTAAAGTTCCTATTATTATGCTGACAGCCCGTGGGGATGAGAGAGACGAGCTGCAGGGTTTCCAGCTGGGAGTGGACGAGTATATTTCCAAACCCTTCAGCCCCAAGATCCTGGTGGCGCGGGTGGAAGCGATCCTACGCAGGACGAACCAGTTAGGGCAGGACGAAGCACTGACCTGCGGCGGGATCACTGTGGATAAGACAGCACACCGCGTGATCATAGACGGCAAAGATGTGGACTTAAGCTATAAGGAATTCGAGCTTCTGACCTATTTTATGGAAAATAAGGGAATTGCCCTGTCCAGAGAGAAGATACTGAACAACGTATGGAACTATGATTACTTCGGGGATGCCCGTACCATTGATACCCATGTGAAGAAGCTGCGCAGCAAGCTGGGCGAGGAAGGCAATCTCATCAAGACCATATGGGGAATGGGGTACAAAATGGATGAAACAGCAGAATAAACAGCAGAAGAAAAAAGTGCATTCCATCAGAGGACAGTTATCCTGGATATTTATCGGGCTGATGATCGGGACAATCCTTTTGTGCCTGCTGCTGAATTACATGTTTTTAGGCAGAGTCTATATGCAGAGCAAGCTGGATGTCATTCACGATGCTTATGAGACGATCAAGCAGGCGGCGGAGAGCGACAGCTATGGTTCCGAGGAATTCGCCAGGGAGCTGGATGACGTGTGCAGAAGCTATAACATGACAGTGTGTGTCATGGACGTGAATTCCAACATGAAATATGTATCCATCAACGGCGGTGAGAGACTGGAGAACCGTCTGATTGGCTATGTGTTCGGCTTCAGAACGTTTCCGGATAATGAGCGGATCATCGAGAACGGTGATGACTATGTGATCCAGAGAACCGGGCAGGAGAATAAGGAATATTTGGAGATCTACGGAAGGCTGAACACTGGAATTTCTTTTATCATGCAGACACCGCTCTCCAGCATTCAGGAGAGTGCTAAGATCGCCAACCGTTTTTACGTGTTGGTCGGTTGTTTGGGTGCACTGGCGGGTGGTATCATTATCTGGTTTGTCTCCAGACGTGTGACGAAGCCGATCCTGGAGTTGAACGATATCTCACAGCGGATGGTACAGCTGGATTTTGAAGCAAAATATCAGGGCAGGGCTCATAATGAGATCGATCTGCTGGGTGAGAACATTAATAAACTGTCCGATTCCCTGGAACAGACGATTTCAGAACTGAAGACTGCGAATAATGAGCTGCAGCGTGATGTGGAGAAAAAGGAAGCTGTCGATGAAATGCGTAAGGAGTTCCTGGCGAATGTCTCCCATGAACTGAAGACACCCATCGCTCTGATCCAGGGCTATGCGGAAGGACTGCAGGAGGGCGTCAATGATGATCCTGATAGCAGACAGTTCTACTGTGATGTCATCGTGGATGAAGCGGCGAAGATGAACAATATGGTGAAAAAGCTTCTGACGCTGAACCAGCTGGAATTCGGCAACGATGTTGTGACTATGGAGCGTTTCGAAATTACGGCACTGGTGAAGAATTATATCCAGTCGGCGGCAATTCTGACCAAACAGAACGATATCACGGTGCGGATGGAAGAGTATCCTCCCATCTATGCCTGGGCGGATGAATTTAAAATAGAAGAAGTATTTATGAACTTTTTCTCCAACGCTGTGAACCACTGCGAGGGTGATAAGATCATCGATGTCAAAATGGAACAGAAGGATGGCAGGGTGCGCGTATCGGTATTCAATACCGGCAAGCCGATCCCGGAGGATTCCATCGGCCACATCTGGGAAAAATTTTATAAAGTAGATAAAGCCAGAACCAGAGAATACGGCGGTAGCGGTGTGGGACTGTCCATCGTGAAGGCAATCATGGATTCCATGAACCAGCCTTACGGTGTGATCAATTACACCAACGGTGTGGAATTCTGGTTTGAATTAGAGACAAAATAATGATTATAAAAGGATATATTTTTATATGAGGGAAGAACAGATGCAGGAGGCACCGGTAAAGGTGCTGTTAGTCGGTGTGGACATCGGGGAAGAAGCGGATTTTGAGCATTCCATGGAAGAACTGGCAAGTCTGGCAGAAGCCGCGGAGAAGGAAGTCGTGGGCCAGATCGTACAACGGCTGGATCATGTGAACAAAGCATTGTATATCGGAACGGGCAAGGTGGCTGAGGTACGCAGACTGGCGGAGGAGAGAGGTGCGCAGGAGGTTGTATTCGACAATTCCCTGACGCCTTCGCAGGTGAGAAATCTAGGGAAAGAGCTGGAGCTTACCGTCATTGACCGGACGAATCTGATCCTTGACATATTTGCCATACGTGCACAGACCAGAGAAGCCAAACTGCAGGTGGAGACAGCGAGACTGCAATACATGCTTCCGAGACTGGTGGGCATGTACGATGCACTGAGCCGTCAGGGCGGCGCCAGCGGCAGCATGAGTAACAAGGGTACCGGTGAGAAGAAGCTGGAGCTGGACAGACGTAAGATCGAACACCGGATCACGGAACTGAAAAAGGAACTGGAGGATGTCAGCAGGACCCGGGATGTGCAGCGTAGGAAAAGACAGCAGTCCCGGACTCCGCAGGTGGCGTTGGTGGGCTATACCAATGCGGGAAAGTCTACGATCCTGAACCGCATGGTGGAACAGTTCGGAGAACTTCCGGAGAAGACGGTCATGGAAAAAGATATGCTGTTCGCCACATTGGAGACCAGCGTCCGCAGTATAGATACGGGGCACAATAAGCCGTTTTTCCTGACGGATACGGTTGGATTCATTCATAAGCTGCCTCACGGTCTGGTAAAGGCATTCCGTTCGACCCTGGAAGAGGTAAAATACGCAGATCTGCTGGTCCAGGTGGTGGATTTTTCCGATGAAAATTACAGACAGCAGATGCAGGTCACTGCCGATACTCTGAAGGAACTGGGAGCAGGTGACATTCCGCAGATTGTGGTGTATAATAAGGCAGACAAATGCGGCATGGAACCGCTGCCGCAGAAGAGACAGGAGCACTGGTATCTCGCCGCAGGGCAGAATACCGGTATCCGTGAACTGGCAGAAGCCATTGAGCAGCAGGTCTATGCGGACAATGTGGATTGTACTTTCCTGATACCGTACAGCGCGGGGAATGTAGCTTCCTATCTTATGGAAGAGGCGCAGGTTTTTTCTACGGAGTACAGGGAAGACGGTATTTTGATCCATGCGGACTGTCACAGACAGGACATGGAGAGATACAAAACATACATGACGCAATAGATCATACAATGCGGGAGGATATTATATGGAACAGAATACACAGCAGGACAGAGCAAAGCTTTTGGAGCAGCAGGCAAGGGAATACCTGATGCAGTCCAAGGACCCGATCTTTACACAGTATGTACAGCAGCTGATCCCGAGAATACAGAAACAGCCCCAGTATGTGGAGCAGTTACAGGCGGAGCTGGATAAAAGCGTGGAATACTGGCATCAGAGACAGCAACTGAATGCGGCAAGAGCAGAAAACGCTGCCGCAGGGCAGGTACAGGAGTCCGTACAGCCTTCTACACAGAAGTCCATGCAGAAACAGCCGATAGGGCAGGCTGTTGGGCAACCGGCAGGACAGTTCACTGGGCAACCGACAGAACAGGTTACTGCACAATCGTCAGGGCAGTTCTCCGCACAGCCGGCAGCAGAGACAGTAGTACAGGGGACGAAGAAAAAGCAGAATGCGGAATATCTCATTGGAACCATTGCTCTGTCAGTGGTGGGAGGCATATTTATCCTGACAGCCCTGGTGCTGATGGGAATGTATTTCATGAACGGATGGATCAAGGGAATCTCTCTCTATGTGGTATCCCTGGGCGTAGTGTTGCTGGCAGAGCTGTTGATCCGGAGAAAATTACCGAAGCTAGCACAGATATTTTCGGCGATCGGCATGGCGGCTTTGTACCTGTCCACCATGATCAATACGCTGTCCCTACATAATTTCGGGATGCTTCCCGCAACATTGATCATTGGTGTGATCACCGTAGGCACGGTATTGTTGAGCCGGAAACGGGATTCGCTGATCCACAGACTGCTGGGAATTGCTTCCTGCTGGCTCTGTGCTTACCCACTATCCATGTCCTCCGGGTTATCGATGGCGGAGGTCCTGATGGTAATGGGATTGATCCTGATCCTGAGTATATTGTGCGCCTGTGTACCGGTGCACAGATTCCATACGGCATCACAGCTGATCCTGCTTGCCAGTACCACAATGCTGTTCCCGACGGCTGTAGGCTGTATTGTGTGGACACAGGGCATGTCGGTTGGTGTTGCGGTTGTAGCTTATAGTGTGTTTTTCCTGATAGCACATCTGGTACTTGTCGTACAGAGCCGTTATGCGCAAATAGAAAAGCAGACCGGACGTGTGGTGAAAAGTGGAGGATTGCTTGCTATTTACATTGCATTTATTCTGGTATCCGGAATTATGACGGGTGCCGGTATGGATGATTATTGGAGAGCAGCAGAGACGGATGGATATATTGGTATTTTTGCCCTGACCGGAATAGCGTTTGTTATCACAATACTGACTGTGATCGCTTTGCGGAAGGCGGAAAAGGGATGGCAGAAATGGCTTCCCTGCTATTTCTTCAGTTTCGTGACTTTCTGTGGATTTTCAGTGATAGAGAATGATTGGGGGATCGTGATCTGTGCTACGGTATTACTGATCGCAGTAAAAATACTGTCACGCCTGGCAAAAGGGGACCTTGCGGCACTGGATGCCATCCTTACTACGGTATATTGTATCCTGCTTCTGATGAACGGGAAGGAAATCCCCTATGCTTATGTGCTTTTGGCAGGAACGATCCTCAGTATGTTCCTTGTGCATGAATGGAGTACCTACCAGGAGATCGTGCTGACTTTTTCACTGGCATTTTTTGCTCTGTCGCATTTGATGCCTATGATAAAACTGCCGGCATTTTCCGGAATTCTCTTCGTGAGCATTCTGCTGTTCAATAATGTGAATTGTATGCGGGACAAGGGAATCCTCGTATTTAATGTATCCGTCCTGATCGGACAGATCGGAGCACTGATCGCTCTGGCAAATCCGATCTATCGGAATTCCTACATTACTTATTTATGTATGTTTGTTTTTGTACTGGCTTATCTGGTGCTGACCCTGCAGGAAAAATATTATAAGAATTTTAAACACAGAGAATTGATCATCGTGATATTCCTGACCTATATGGCACTGATCGTCAAGACGAATATCCCTGTGATCAACAGCATTCTGATCATGCTGATCGCACTGGTAAGCGTGACTGCCGGTTTCGTGAAAAAGGATAAGCCCGTCAGAATCTATGGCTTAGTGCTTTCTTTGTGTACTTGTGGTAAAATAGCCTTATATGATTACTGGGGCGCACCGATCCTGCAGAAGACCATACTTTTCTTCGTGGTAGGCGTAATTGCTCTTGTAATTGCCGGAATCTATATTATACTGGAAAAGAAATGCAATGAGTGATGCAATGGACAGGAAGGAAGAAAAGGAACAAACTATGACAGGATTTAATAAAAACATGGTATGCGGAGCCTTATTATGTGCAATGATGTTATCCATGACAGCCTGCGGCAACGAGATCCCGGATCTGACGGAAGAGGAATCCCAGCGGATTGGAGAATATGCGGCAGTGACACTGTTAAAATACGATGCCAATAATCGCAGCCGCCTGGTAGATCCCGAAATGGTGATCGCCAAATTGGAAAAGGAAGCGGCGAAGGAAGCAGCAAAAGCAACGCAGGAAGAGGAAAAAGCGGAAGAGACGGGTAGCACCGGGACCACGGAAGTGACGATGCCCACGGCGCAGGAAGAGATTACTGCCAGCATGGAAGACTTTTTTGGCCTACCGGAGGGCGTCAGCATTACCTATGAGGATTATATGGTAGCAGATTCTTATCCCGAGGACGGGGTTGAGGATGACTATTTTGCGCTGGACGCATCCATGGGGAAGAAATTGCTGGTGCTCAGATTTCATCTGACGAATGAAACAGAGCAGGAAGAGACGATCGATCTGCTGAATACGAACTCCAGATATATTATTACAGTGAATGACAGCGTCAGAGCAAATGCGCTGACTACCATGCTGCCGAATGACATGTCTACCTATGCGGAGACACTGGAACCCGGACAGACACAGGAACTGGTATTATTACTGGAAGTAAACGAAGACAAAATGATAAGCAGATTTCTAAATCTATCAAACGATTTTTTACAAGGTTTCATATTTCCTCAGCCTTGAAAGCTGCCAATGCCTATAAAAGGAAAGGCACTCCGGTAACGGAGATTTTTCAATACATGTTTCTGCTGATTTTCTCCAACAGAAATATGTATAAAAGAATCGTATCAATGAAGCGGCTGAGTTAGACAAAAGAACCGTTGGTTACAGGCGCAGAAAGCTGTCTATGGAAAAGGAAACCCATGCCATCATGCGTTCCGGCTCATTTGTTTCCCAATCAAAAAATTGTTTTTCTCTTGGGATAATACATAATACTTCACTTCCATGCTTTTATCTCCTTCCATGTTAAAAATTTACAACTCAATTGTTTCTACAATTTTCTTCAATGAATCATTGATTTCTCATCTCTCATGATCACATGCTTAGAATTTATTTTTCTCAATTCTAAGCATACGATATCCGATTCCAATATGTGTCTGGATATATTGTATCCCATTTTTTTCTGGTTCCAGTTTTTTTCGTAGTGTTGCCATAAAGACCCTAAGAGAAGCGACATCGTTTTCCGAACATCGTCCCCAAATCTGCTGGGTAATATAGGTATGTGTCAATACCTTTCCTACATTGCGGGATAAAAGGCAGAGCAACTTATACTCAATGGGAGTCAAATGCAATTCTTCTTCCTTCAGATATGTGCAGCCGGCTGCATAATCTATCTTCAATTCTCCATTTTCAAAAACAGATTTTTCCATTTGTTCCCCTGTCTGCGTTATAGCAAGCCTCCTTTGAGTAACACGGATGCGAGCAAGTAATTCCTCTACGGAAAATGGTTTTGTAATATAATCGTCCGCCCCTGCATCTAATGCTTCTATTTTATCCGCATCCTCACTTCTGGCACTGATCACAATAATCGGCATATTCGACCAAGTTCGAATTTTTTTTATCACCTCTACACCTTCCAGATCAGGAAGTCCCAGATCCAGAAGAACGATATCCGGATTGTGGGATGAAGCCTCCAGAATGGCCGAAGATCCGTTTTCTGCTGCTAGGTATTTATAGTCATGTGTTTTTAATGTAGTAACGATCAGATTGCGTATGGGTCTGTCATCCTCAACCACCAGAATTAATGTTTTATTCATTTAATGTCACCTCACTTAATGGTAAAGTAAAAGTAAAATTACATCCATGGGGATCATGGTCCGTCAGAATCAAGGTTCCGTCATGGGCTTCTATAATAGAGTGACAAAGCGCCAGCCCCAGTCCCAGACTTCGGTGACTATCCGCAACTGTTGTTTTGCCGGTATAAAACATCTGGAAAATATGCGGCTTCATTTCTTCCGGAATCCCAGGTCCATTATCCTCCACGCTTATCTGCGCTTTTCCATCTGTTTTAGTTCCCCGGATGCAGATTACAGTACCTGGCGGCGTATATTTTATGGCATTGTCAATTAAATTTACCAGAACCTGTATAATAAGACGTACATCCATACGTGTAAGAACAAGTTCCTCACAGTCAGCCACAATTTTATAATCATCATGTTTCCTGTTAATATGACGCAGCGACTCTGAAATCACCTCATCTAAAAGCTGATCTGTAAATTTAAATTTCAAGCTTC
>OKSB01003871.1_pt1 | contig 11375 bp, 10 predicted proteins | sample 1601171 | NCBI WGS metagenome assembly OKSB01 (sample SAMEA3541496, study PRJEB24748) | human gut metagenome | biome: human gut; feature: human-associated habitat; material: faeces | place: China | collected 2012 | reverse complement strand
GCCACGTCCCAGACGCTCCCGCGATCCAGAATGAGCTTCCAGTGGAAAGGCGTGAAGGCGTCGGGTACGAGATGCACGGCGCGCACATCATCCCAGAGGCCCTTTCCACGCTGCCCGGGAGCCAAATCCTCACTGAGAAGCTCTTGGGTGAAAACGTCGGGCGTGTAATGGCTGTCCTTGAGATGCGCTTCAAGGCCCACCCGTGTGGCCAGCGAGCCGAGCGGATAGAGGATGGTCCAGAGCAGCAGGCCTATCATGACGGCGCGCCGCTTCCGCCAGAATATGAGCCCAAGGGCCAACGGCAGGAGAAGCAACGGGTCTACGATAAACAGCGCATTCAAACGTACCCTGTAGTCGCTGAACGGCAGAAAGACCTGCGTGCCGTACGAATTCATGCAGTCCAAAAAAATGTGATGCAGAATGAGCAGGTAGGCTGTGAGCCATGCCAGCGGCAGCGGCCAGCCGAATGGCGGAGAGTCGTCGGGGACTTTTGGGACGCGCCAGCGGTTCATCAGCCAGGGGATGAGGGCAAGGAGCAAAGCGAGCCCCAAACCGCCGACGAACGAATGGGTGATCCCCCGGTGGTATTCAATGTATTGCAGCGGGGTGCGGGTAAAAAAGACATCCATATCGGGAGAAGCCGCTACCAGCGCCGCCCATGCCGGAAGCCATGCGGATAGCGACGTCCGGCAGCTGGAGGTTCATCGTGTCGTTACAGGTCTTGAGGACCGATTCGATGCAGTTATTGCCCTGCAAATGGTATTGTTCTGCCAATTTATATTCTTTTTCCATGATGCTTTATCCTTTCTGAAATTAACTGCGGCCTTCGCCGTCTTTGAGGTCGTCGGCGATCTTGTGGAGGACTTTCTTGGCCTGCTGGCGGCGATGCCAGTACCACAGGCCGCCGTAGACGATGGCGATGACGATGAGGACGATAGTCAATCGCATGGAATGTTCTTCCATCATGACCAGGTCGTGACCAACCAGGACCTCACAGGCGACAGACGGCAATTTGCCGATGAAACAGCCCAGGATATAATCGCGGTAGCTGATGCGGCTCAGCGCCCCCAGGGCCGTGACCAGGCCGTTCGGCGAATACGGGACGGCCCGGGCCAGGGTCATGGCCTGCCAGGTACTGTAATGGTCGAGCTTGCTCAGCATCTTGCTCTTTTCAATGACCTTCTTGGCCTTGTTGCGGAACAAAGTCCGCATGAAGAAAAAGCTGATGATGACGCCGATTGTTTCGGCTACCCAGGAAACGACAGTCCCACCGGCAACGCCAAAAAGGACGCCATTGGCCGTGGAAATGAAGATAGACGGCAAAAAGCCGACGATATTGATGACGATGTCGATGATCATGCTGACCAGGACGGCCCAGACGCCGAAAGAGCGCAGGTAGTCGATAGTCCCCTGCATATTGCCGCTCGTCGACAGCTGCCAGACCGTGCTGTAAAAGTCCGGGATGGCCACATAGATAGCGGCCAGCATGATGAGCAGCATGGCAAAAAAGGCGATTTTAATGTGTGTTTCATGAATCTGTTTCGTAGTCATGTTATGCCTCTTTCTGCTTCCGTTCCTGCATCCTGGCCATTTCAGCAATCTTATCGTGCTTGAGCTTGGTCAGGTACATGGAACCGCCGATAATGAGCACACCGCCGGCGACGGTCAAGCCGGTGAGGATTTCGCCAAAGATGACGAAGCCCCAAAGGGCGTTGAAGAAGACGCCTATATAAGAAACAAAGCTGACGACAACCGGGTTAGCCGTTGCATAGGCATTGGTCATCCAGATTTGGGCGATGACGCTGAACAGGGCCAGGCCGCCGTAATAAATCCAGTCGCCGTGAGCCGGCATGACAAAGCCATCAGTCAGGGCCATGAGGACGATGCCCGACAGAGCTGCACAGACCAAAAAGTACAGGACCACTTCATAAGGATGGTGGCGTCCAGACCCAGTGAGCTTGCTGACTGTCGTATAGGCACCGGCCGCAAAGACGGCCTGCCCCAGGGCGAACAGGGAATAGACGTTGAATGACGAAAAGTTCCAGGGCCGGACGACGAGGCAGCCGCCGATGAAGATGACCAGGAGGGGCAGCTTCGACCCAGGCGGCAGGACTTCTTTGAGGAAAATCGCCGCGAAGAGCATGACGAAGAACGCCGACAACTGGGAAATGATGGATACATCGGCCAGGGGCATCCCGCGCAGGGCATAGAAAATGCAGATCATGCCGATACCGCCGAGGACGCCGCGCAAGGTCAGCGTCGGTATATCCCGCTTCGACAGATGTACGTGTTGGATGCGCATGAGCCCTAATATCAGAAGGGCACTGAGGAAACCGCGGAAGAACGCGATTTCCCCAGTGCTCGTCGTATAGGATAATTCTTTTACGATGACATTCTGGATACTGAAGGCCAAAGCCGATAAGATTGCGTAAATGACACCTCTACTCAAATCAAAGCCTCTTTCCTAGTGCTTGGCCGCAATAGCGTCGACGAAGGACAAGACGGCTTTCTTCATATCTTCCTTGTCGATGGAGTCGCTGAAGCGGACCGGTTTATTCTTGAGGTCAGCCAAAGGCTTGGGCAGGGCGATGCCCGTGACACTGCTGATGTCGGCCAGCATGTCGAAGGGATCGTCGCTCTGGCGCAGGGCCAGGGCTTCGCAGATGACCGGCGGGAATTTATAGGGATGTGCCGTCGCCATGATGACCGTATGGCGGCCTTCGTCGAGGCCCTGGCGATGGCGGTTCATGCCGACGCCGTAAGCGACGGCCGTGTGCGGGTCGAGGAGATAGCCGAAATCATTGTAGACGTGGTTGATGACGGCTTTCGTTTCATCGTCGTCGATCCAGCCGCCTTCAAATTCCTGGCGCAGCGTCTTCAATTCGTCAGCCGATACGCTCATCTTCCCCGTTTCCAGGAGGTCCTTTTCCCACTGGGCCACTTTGGCGGCATCTTCTTTGGCGACGTAGAACAAGAAGCGTTCAAAATTGCTCGACAAGAGGATGTCCATGGACGGGCTCGACGTCGTGTAGAAGTCGCGGTTCATGTCATAGACGCCGGTTTCAAAGAAGTCGGCCAGGACCTTGTTCTGGTTGGATGCGCAAATCAACTTGCCGATAGGCACGCCCATCTTCTTGGCAAAATAGCCAGCCAGGATATTGCCGAAGTTCCCCGTCGGGACGATGACATCGAACGTTTCGCCTTCGCTGATGGCGCCGTTATCGACAAGGGAGACATACGTCGATACGTAGTAGGCGACCTGCGGGAACAAGCGGCCGATATTGATGGAATTGGCGCTGGAGAAGAGGACGCCTTTATCGTTGGCATAGGCGTTGACTTCAGCACTGGTGAAGACGCGTTTCAAAAAGCTCTGGGCATCGTCGAAATTGCCATAAATGGCCGATACCTTGACGTTATCCCCTTCCTGCTTCTGCATCTGCTGCTTCTGCATGGGGCTGACGCCTTCGCTGGGATAAAAGACCATGATATTCGTACCAGGTACGTCCTTGAAGCCTTCCAGGGCAGCCTTGCCCGTGTCGCCGCTGGTCGCCGTCAGGATGAGGATATCCCGGTCCTCTTTTTCCTGCTTCTTGGCAGCCGTCAATAAATACGGGAACAAGGACAATGCCAGATCCTTGAAGGCCAACGTCCGGCCGTGGAACAATTCGGCAATGGACAAATCCGTATCGATGGAATGGAGCGGTACGATGCGGTCATCGCGGAAGGTCATATCATTATAAGCCGAAGCAATCATCTGCTTCCGTTCTTCTGCTGTGAAATTCGTAAAGAAATGGGACAATACGGCTTCAGCAATCTCCTGGTAAGACTTGCCAGCCAGTTCTTTATAGGACAGGACCTTTTCCGGGAACGATTCCGGCACATAGAGCCCTCCGTCCGCAGCCAGTCCATGCAGGAGCGCATAAGACGGCGAAACACATTCGTCAGATCGTGTACTTCTAAAATTCATCGATGAAATCCCCCTTTTCAGCTAACCTCATAGAATAGAATAGCTATAAGTATTTATATTATAAAGGGAAATAGCCACATTGTCCACTATTCTGTGAATTGGCCTAACGGCCCCGCAGTTCGCAGTTCGCCTCGGACTCAAAATGCCGCTTTGCGGCAACAAACTCAGAATGACGACATCGCCTCGAGTGAACCTCAGCTCGTAAAAAAGGCCCCAAGTGGGGCCTTCGTAGGGGACGTCCTGAACAAGGCGTCCAGCCTCTGCTGTCCGTTTTGGCAACCGTCTTGCGCCTTCCGCTGGTCGGCACCTGACAGGCCAAAAAGGCCACGTGAATCTAGGCTTTGACAGCCACCCCTTCCAGATGCAGGAGGGTGATTTTTTTATCGATGCCGCCTGCATAGCCTGTGGCTCTGCCATTGGCACCTAAGACGCGATGGCAGGGAATGATGATGGAAATGGGGTTATGCCCTACGGCGCCGCCGATGGCCTGAGCCGACATCTTCTTTCCCGTCCGTTCTTCAATCTGTTTAGCCAGATCACCATAGGTCGTCGTCTGACCATAGGGAATCTGGCAGAGCAGATACCAGACGAGGCGGCGGAACGCACTGCCCTGCGGCGCCAGGGGCAGCGTCATAATAGCCGGCATCCGCCCGGCAAAATAATCATCCAGCCAGTGCGCCGCCTTGCACAGGATGGGCGTATCCTCTTCACGCAGGACTTCCCCCTGCAAGGCACCATAACAATACTTCTGCCCTTCAAACCAGGCCCCGACCAGCGCCGTATCACTAGCCGCCAAAATCATCGGACCCAACGGCGATTCATACATCATTTTGTAGTACATCTGATTCACCCTCTCTCTACTTCTGAAAGTAATATCTCTTTAGATTGCAATAATTCAGGATGGCGAACCATATAGCCAGTTAAATTTTTCCAAGCTTCATTCTCTGCGATATAGGGAATAGGTCCTTCACAAATTTCATTTTCGGCGTGATTTTCCCCCAATGGTTGGTAAAAATTATTTTCAAAAGTCCCATAAGCATCTGGACGAAGCCAATGGTATGGAGAAACTAAGTGGTCAATAGGTTCAGTTAAAGAAGAAAATAACGAATAATACGTAAATCCCTTAGGGGCTATTAATTCAAAAATGGTCGGCATAATATTCATATGGCTGCCAATAGTATTACCAGCAAAAATGCTTTGATCTAAATCGCGATGATTCAGCATAAATACCGGACAATGGCGTTCTCGGATAGAGCAATCACGATTCATTAAGGACGTCTTTTGTAAAGGAGTCATCGTAATAGCATGGTCTGCCGTAACAATAAATAAGCTATCTGGGTAAACTTTACGCATAGTGTCAATAAAATTCCCAATAGCCTGATCCGATAACCAAAATGTACCTAGATTTTTTTGCAATTCTTTACTCTGTTTTATATCTTCAGGAGCATTGGGCATAACAGCTTCTGTATCATAGCCGTATTTTTTCAAATTAATTTTAAACGGCCCATGATAAGATGTGGTGTAGACAAAGTGGAACGATAGCTGGTCCGGATTGTCTTTCTGAATCAGTTCAGCTGCTTTTTCCAAAAAGACATTATCATAGACACCAACCCAAGTCTTGGGAGCATGAGGACCGCAAAAATCGGTAGCCGTCATGACTCGGTCAAAGCCGCAAGCAGGAGCAAACTGATTGAAATTTCCATAAGTTACATTACCACCATACCAGTATGTCGATGTATAGCCTAACTTTTTCAACTGAAGAGGCAGTGCAGTCGGTACTGTTCCCTGCCAAAACGTTTCTTTTTCATTTAATTCTAACCCAGCATCAAAAATACCTGACATCAAGCTAACAATAGAGGGTCTCGAAATAATACCTGCCGACAGGGAATTGGTTAATATTGCCGTATGTGGATCATTCATTAGCCGTTTCCCACCTGACGTAATATTTAAGCATGCATATGCTGGATCAAATAGCTGCTGTAAATAACTTTCACCAACAAGAAGGAAAATATGCGATGGTTTAGAGATTCTAGGACCTTTCGCATGGTGTTGGAACGCATATACGGGATTAGGATACTTTTCAATATTGTCACGACCTGCTGGCAGAATAGCCTTTAAAGATGTTAAATCTTCTTCATCACTATGCTTGTAAGCATCATTCAATTTGTGTTTTTTTACTTGTTCCAAGGCGACTAAATCATCTACCGTAGCTTTAGCAAAAAAAATGTCCTTCTTAACAATGCTGGGAATTGTATCCCATTCCGGTTTATCGTCGTGGCTTAAAGTTCCTCCATAACGGAACCAATAAAACCCTAAAATAATGGCAACACATACAATAACATTAAAACCATACGCCAGGATAGGGGAGGAAAAATGAGGATAACTAACACTTGGCAAATAAAGGAAGGCTTGAATAGAAAATTTAACAATCCACCAATAAGGAATCCCTATAAGTATAAATAAGAGTCCATGGTCCTGATGAAAAAAAATATCAAGCAAGTTATGCTTTTCCGCCTTTCCACCAAGACGTAAAATCTGATTATAAGTGTCATGAAAATGATTGTAAAAAATCATTTTACCAACAAAAGCAATATAAAGCACCATAGCATATATCATGCCAGCCCAAAGCCTTACATCATTTCCTAGTGCATAATAGGAAGTAAAAAATAGCCCGGGCAATGAAACAAAAATAAGTGGCAATAAAAATGCATATGCATTAAAATCCATGCCCCACCAAAAGCCGTATCGAAAGCAATGCCATACGACATTCCATCGTCCTTTCAACGTTTCATAAGGCGAATAGACTTTAATAAATACAGCGCGAAATATCGCACATAAAATAGGAAAAATTAGAAACAGTTTTATATCCTGCTGCATCGATAAAAAAAATTGTTCAAACACGATAACACCTCATCATAAAAATAATGGATTTATACTTTGTAATAAGCTTTATACCATTGGGCGAATTTCCCCAGCCCTTCTTCAATCGTCGTTTCCGGCTTGAAATCGAAGTCGCGCTGTAATTCGCTGACGTCAGCATAGGTCTGGTATACATCACCAGGCTGCATGGGCAGATATTCTTTTTCTGCCGTTTTGCCCAGGGCCTTTTCCAGGACTTCAATAAAATGCATGAGCTGTTCCGGTTTATGGTTGCCAATGTTATAGATTTTATACGAATCGCCTAGTTCATTTTTCTTCGGCGGATTGCACAGCATGTGTTCAATGCCGGTGACAATATCATCGACATAGGTGAAGTCCCGATACATGTCGCCGTGATTATAAATCTGGATTGCCTCTCCTCTGCGAATCTTATTGGCAAATTTGAAATAAGCCATGTCGGGGCGGCCGAAAGGCCCATAGACGGTAAAGAAACGCAACCCTGTCGCCGGGATGCCATAAAGATGGCTATATGTGTAAGCCATGAGTTCGTCGGACTTCTTCGTCGCTGCATAGAGACTGATGGGATGGTCGACATTATCGGTCGTCGAAAAAGGCGTCTTCTGCTGATTGCCATAGACCGAAGAACTGGAAGCAAAGAGCAAATGAGATACCTTATGATGACGGCAAGCTTCAAGGATATTAAAGAAACCGATAATATTGGAATCAATATAGGAACGGGGATGATCGATGCTGTAACGCACTCCGGCCTGGGCTGCCAGGTTTACGACAATCTCCGGCTGGAACGACGTGAAAACATCATTCACGACTTTTTCATCAGCCAAGTCCCCTTTGACGAAAGTAAATGTCGGGAACTGGCGTAGAATAGCCAACCGGCTTTCTTTCAGGGAAACATCATAATAATCGTTAAGGTTATCCAGGCCAAGGATGGTGGCCCCCATGGTCAGCAGGCGCTTGGCCAAATGGAATCCAATGAAACCGGCGGCACCGGTAATCAAGACTTTGTTTGCACTATCAAAAGGTTTAAAATCTGTCATTATCATCGACTCCCTCTCAATCGCGGTCAAAGATATCCCGCGTATAAACTTTATTCTGAACGTCGCTGAGTTCTTCTGCCCAGCGGTTAGAAATAATAATATCGCTCATTTTTTTGAACTCGTTCAAGTCACGGATGACGCGGGAATGGAAAAAGTCATCTGCTTTCAGGGTCGGTTCATAGACGACGACTTCGATGCCTTTGGCCTTGATGCGCTTCATGACGCCCTGGATGGCCGAAGCCCGGAAATTATCTGAATGGCTCTTCATCGTCAGCCGATAGACACCGACAATGCGAGGATTCTTGGCGATGATCATATCGGCAATATGATCCTTCCGCGTCCGGTTGGCAGCGACAATAGCTGAAATGAGGTTCTGCGGGACATCCTGATAATTGGCCAAAAGCTGCTTCGTATCCTTCGGCAGGCAGTATCCGCCGTAACCAAAGGAAGGATTGTTATAAAAATCGCCAATGCGAGGATCGAGGCAGACACCTTCGATGATTTCCTTCGTACTCAGCCCGCGCATTTCAGCATACGAATCGAGTTCATTGAAATAGGCTACGCGCAAGGCCAAATATGTATTGGCAAAGAGCTTGATGGCTTCCGCTTCCTTCGAACCAGTAAACAACATGGGGATATCCTTCTTCACCGCGCCTTCGGCCAGCAGATTGGCAAAGACTTTGGCCCGTTCCGACCGTTCACCGACGACAATACGCGACGGATGGAGATTATCATACAGGGCCTTGCCTTCCCGCAAAAATTCCGGCGAGAACATAATATTTTCGGTATGGTAGCGTTCTTTGATATGCTGGGTGTAGCCGACAGGAACTGTCGATTTAATGACCATGACCGCTTCCGGATTGATACCCAGTACTTCTTCTATGACCGCTTCTACAGAAGATGTATCAAAAAAATTCTTCTGCGGATCATAATTGGTCGGCGTCGAAATAATGACGAAATCTGCATCCGTGAAAGCCTCTACGGGGTCCAAGGTCGCCTTGAAGTGTAAATCACCACGCTGCAAAAAAGCCGAAATATCACTATCTATAATTGGTGATTTCCCTTCATTTAATAAAGCTACTTTTTCTGGAATAATATCTAAAGCAATGACATCATTATGCTGTGCCAGCAACATACTATTTGAAAGACCAACATACCCGGTCCCGGCAATCGCTATATTCATATAAATTCCCACTTTCCTTTTAGCATATTATATTTATTATACCATAAAATTCCATTCAGACCATTATGATGCTTTTGAAAAACAAAGAGAAACAAAGAGTTTGTTACAAATATAGCCCCTATAGATTGTAATAAGAATCTATAGAGGCTATATTATAAGCACGAAGTATTTAAATATGCAATTTATAACGAATCCGTAACCATGAATACCAAAAAATACCTTTAAAATATCCTGCCATATTTCCATGCGCTTTCTGATATCGTCCCCACTGCTGGAAATCATGATAATTTTCAGGCTTCTTTATCGGTAAAATATTAGTAATAGTAGGCCAAGGCGATAGTGCATTGTATTTCCGCCACTGTGCGTCAAAATCCGTCAATACCATTTGCCAAGGTTTCCGGCGCCCCGTCCAATGAATAAAAACGCTATCACCTTGGTCATATGCACCGCCATCGTAAACATTGTAGCAAGCAGGTAAGTGATAATTAGCTCCATCAAAAACAAGATTTAAAACATCTTGACTTTGCCCTAAAAAACGTTCACGCGGTTCATTTTGATATGAAAATGCCTTTTCTGTAATAGAAGCATTTTCCCATGAATTTACATCAACAACCATAACCCCATCGTTAAAGTATTTTCCACTCTTTAATTTTAAAAAGTCCGCTCGATAAGTAATCGCTGAATCTCGTTCCGATACAGCCCCCATGGGTGTACCATTCATATCTAAATGGCATAGTGGCTGAATAGAATTGACACACATTGTATCGGCATCAAGATAAATATATTTCTTTACCTTTCCTTTCAACACCTTAGGCATATATAATCGTGCATATGTAATTCTTGAAAAACGAGAAACCTTAATATGAAAGTCCTCAAATGGCTTCATGTTCAAAATATACACAACGCATCTGCAATTCCATTTTTGAGCCAAAGTTCTAATTTTTTCTCGGTTTTCCCTATCACAACTATCCGTAAAAACATAAAATGTAAAGTTCATTTCTTTATTATTTTCCAAAACAGAAATAATAGAAACTCCCATAATGTGAATAAATTGATTATTAACATTATAACAAATATGGCAACTTGGCTGAGATTCTTTCAAATAATTATAGTCATATTGGGTAGTAATAAAATTGTCTTTGCTAAAAAAGTTATCGCTAAACGATTTCACTCATATCATCTCCATTATACGAGATATTTCTTTTTGAACCATAGATACAGTTACCGCCTCTACACAATCATTTTTCTTACATTTGCGTGGCCCAATGCAAATATGTTTTCCCGAACAAGGCAGATATGCACTAACAGCTCCTGTATATTCCCCTGCCGGTTTGTATATAGCTGGTGAATTATGTGTAAAGATAGTAATAACCGGACACCCCGCCGCACCTGCAATATGTGACGTTCCGGTATCCAAAGTCAATACCAAATCAATTTGACGGAATAAAGCGATTAATTCTGAAAAAGATGTTTTACCAACAACATTAATACATGAATCTTTGTGATTCATATATTCAATAATTTGATAAACTTTATTAGTATGTTTTGGGATACCTGTCATAATAATGACACTATTATATTTTTCTATTAGCCAATCTGCAATAACAGAAAATTTATCTGACGGCCAATCTTTAAATCCATCTGTCGTCGCTACACAAAAAGCTATTTTCTTTTTATCATTACCAGCAGGTTTTAATAATTGGGTTGCAGTTTGCATATCAACATTAGATGAAGGGCGAAAGCTCGGAGGAATAAATTTCATTTCCGAATCATTCGTATATAAACACATCAAATGTTGAAAACTTTCCGACATTCTATGCTCTTTATAATTCCACCCATCTGAAAACGATAAATCATTGGTATAAAACCATTTTTCCCAACCTAATTTCCATCCTAGAGCTTGCTCCATACTAATTCGAATCGGAATATGTGCAAACCATTTCATCAAAGTAACTCGTTCGCGAGGATCAAGAGAAATCCCTATATCAAAGTTATATTTACGGAGCATCTTTCCCATACGATATACATCCATATATCCACCTTTACTTTGATACGTATAGGGAATGACTTGATTGATACCTTCAAAAAATGAAGCTACATAGGCTAAATTCGCGGTTGCCAAATATATAATTTCAGAATCGGGATATGCTTTTTTTAAAACAGGGATAACCGAGGAAGACATAATCATGTCCCCTAAATGCATAATACCGTCAATAAATATTTTAATATGTGACATATAATGGGCCCCTTGTCAAGACCACGTTCTAAAATTTTAAGAGTGGCAGTAAGC
>OKSB01003868.1_pt1 | contig 11387 bp, 10 predicted proteins | sample 1601171 | NCBI WGS metagenome assembly OKSB01 (sample SAMEA3541496, study PRJEB24748) | human gut metagenome | biome: human gut; feature: human-associated habitat; material: faeces | place: China | collected 2012 | reverse complement strand
TAATTTACGAACTGGATCATAGCGTTCAAACATCTTATATTCTTCCCAATCGTTACCACGTGGGAATAAATAAGCAGAAGCTACAGGATTGGCATAAATACCTTGATTAGTCATATTACGGTCTTTCTGCATAATGTATTGCGCACCTACATCCAACGTCATCTTATCGTTTAGGAGTTGAGTCGTATTACGGAATGTAAAGTTATAACGTTCATATTTATTATTAGGGACAATACCACGAGAATTTACAGCAGCAGCTGATAAGTAAGTTTGATTATGCTCAGAACCGGTAGATAGCGAAAAAGTTTCCGTTCCAATAATGCCAGTCTGGAAATAATCACTTTTTGGATCATAGCCATAACGATTGCTGGAATTTAAGCGGGTTCCCCAGCTTCCGTCAGTACCTGATGTACCATACCAGTCCTGAAATTTGGGCATCACAAAAGGATTCAACATCTCAGTATTACTAGATACTGTTAAAGAAACACGTCCTGCTGCACCTTTCTTAGTCGTGATAACAATAGCACCATTGGAAGCGTTACTACCATACAAAGCGGCAGCGGCAGCACCCGTCAGTACAGACATAGATTCGATGTCTTCCGGATTAATCATGTCGATATCCCCTTCCACATTGTCTATCAATACGAGTGGTTTGATTGTGTTTCCATACGTTCCGTCCGAGTTTTTGACACCTAATGAGTAAGCTCCGCGGATTTGGAAAGACTTGCTGGTTCCCGGTGCATTACCGCCGTTAGAAACGAACAGTCCAGGAACAGCTCCCTGTAAAGCATCGGCAGCATTCAGAAGCGGACGGTCCCCCAGCGCTTCATCCATTTTCACGGAAGAAACTGCACCAGTCAAATTAGCTTTCTTTTGCGAACCATATCCTACAACAATGATTTCATCCAATGTTTTTGTATCGTCTTTCAGTACTACTTTGAAAGAAGTTTGATACCCCACTTGTATTTCTTGTGTTATATATCCTATATAAGAAATACTGAGCGTTGCGTTGGCCGGCAAGTTAATTGTAAAATTTCCATCAATGTCGGTAATAGTACCGTTAGTTGTGTTTCCTTTTTCTAATACAGGGGCTCCTATTATCGGCTCCCCTGCCGTATTAGTCACATTACCTGTAATCTTTTTGGTCTGTTGGACAGTCGTTGTTACTTCATTCTTACTTGTGAGGTAAGAGTCTGCAAGCGCATTATTCGGATAGAATAGGCTACTGGAAATACCAAGTCCTATAAGAACTAAGGCATTTGTTGTTAATTTATATGCCTCTTATAATATACTTTTTAGGGGGAAATCTTTTTCATATATGCTAATCTTTACTCTGTTAAAACAGTCCTTTATTATTTTTTTTAGTATTACTGCTTGATTTTATAAAAAATGTACTTATATTTGCGAAGTAATGTTATGGAAACCTTATACCAGAAGTGGGAGTTTTTTATATCAGCGAGACGTGAAGATAGTTCATGATTTTGACGCTATATTTCTGATTTATAAACCTATAATTGATGTATTTATGAAAAAAAGTTCTCTGATTGACTTAAATGTATTTCGGAAAGTTCTTATAGTACTTGGTTATTTTCTTATTAATTGTTGATTTCTGTTATTTTATATTGGGGAGTTACATTTTTTGGCGTACCCCTTCCATATAATTGATTTAATAGGCTTTTGATGCTTTATTGAAATCCTCCACTGTACCGGGCAGCTAGTCTCTGTTTATAACCTGAAACCCGGCTTGCTTTAAGTCTTCCCAGTATCCGGGATATGATTTGGTAACGACTTGCGGGTCGGCAATTAGCATATTGGACAGATTACGGCTGGTGCAAACGCCATCGCCATTCGGTGATCTTCATAGGTTGTAATCACTGGAGTTTCTTCCGGTTCACAGTGTTCACCGTTCCACATCAATATACTGTCATTCTCTTCCTCTATAACGTATCCCAACTTTTTCAATTCGGTGATGAGTGCCTGAATCCGGTCTGTTTCCTTGATTTTCAAACTCTGCAATCCGGTGAAACGGAAAGGTATGTTCATTAAACAACAAGTCACAACGAAAGTTTGTGCCAGGTCGGGTATATCGACTAAATCTTCCTTGATGCGGGCAACAGGGCTGCCCATCTTGGTCAATACTACTCCACGGTCGGTATGTGCTGTCCGTACACCAAGTTTCGTGAATATCTCCGCTCCCCGGCTGTCTCCCTGATAACTATTGTGAAACAGTCCTACTAGTTCAATTTCCGCTTCTGGAGATAATGTGGCAATCTGATACCAATAGGAAGCTGCACTCCAGTCGCTCTCTACTTTGAAAGGAACGCTTTTGTAGGATTGTGGGGCTACGGAAATACTGTTGGGGGAGGTCCATACGGCTCTGGCTCCGAAATCCTGCATCAGTTGCAGTGTCAGGTTTATATAAGGACGGGAAATAATTTCTCCGCTCAAATGCAGTGTTAGTCCGTCTTTGAGTGTCGGACCTATCATCAGCAATGCTGAAATGTATTGAGAACTGACATTGCCTTTCAGGGTAATTTCATTCCCTTTCAGTACTGAACCTTTAATACGGAGAGGAGGGTATCCATCGCTTTCTGCCCGGTTACCACGATCGCCACGCATTCCGGTATCTGGGACAAGACCTTCTCCGGATCGATCGGCCGTACCACCTCAAGGAACTTATCGGAGGCGTTCGCTTTCAAGCGGATCACCTCCATGGCGGTATCACCGATCCCGATCCCCTTCTCCCGGCAGAAAGCCTTCGCCTTCTCCTCGCTGAACGCCTTCTTGTCTCGCAGGAACGCATCCTTGTTCCCATAGAAAATCAAGCCAAGGATGCGCCACATATCATTCTGGATATTCGGGTAGTAAAAATCCATGCTCCAACGAGCTTTTGGAGGCGGGAAACTTCCCAGCATCAGCAATCTCGTATTCTCCGGGAGGAAGAAACCTAGCGGATGCAGCTCGGTGGTCATGCTTCCTTGTTCTTTTTGAGTTCCTTCTTCTGATCCTCCTTCGCCAGAAGCACGACGTTATACACGAAGTCCGTGATCCATTGCTCGGAGTAGCCTAGTTTCTCGGCATACTTACGCACGCTCCATGCGGCCTTCTGCACGCTGATATCCTTCCACTCGGACTTGGTCAAGATATCGTGAACCGTCTTCGTCGTCATATTATACAGCAACTTCTTCACCAGCATGGAGAAGCGGAACTTCCACTGCATCAGATTGCCAAGCAAGTTGAACAAGTCATTGCAGAAACCTTGGAACATGAAGAAATACGTCTTGATATCGTTCTGGTTCTTGCAGTTCTTCTTCACCGAGCTGTCGATCTCCTTGAAGAAAGCCTCGCTTAGGCCGTAATCCTCCATCAACACCTTGCGCACACGGGATTTCTCGGCGACACCCAATTTGTTATTCTGGGTCGGTATCTTCAACATGCGTTTGAACAAAGCCATATCGGCGAGCATGTTCAAGTTGGTGATACCCAAGTTCACGGCCATAACGGCTTGATAATATACACGGATTAAAGATACGAACTCCTCCACGGAGCCTTTGCCGGCCTCTTCCGCCTCAGATACGTTCTTCTTGAATAGCTTAGAAATAAAATTCATCGTACGATTATTAAATAGTTTCGAGCCGCGAATATACGAAAACTTACCGCCAATACAGAATAACTATTCAATTCTCTCCACCGTAACCTCCGGAAATTGCTCCATCAATAGCAACAGTGGACTTTCCTCCGTGTTTTTACGGGCCTTCAACACGATGCTGACGACGTACTCGTCCTTCTCCTGATGCCCCAGTCTTTTCATGTCATAGCTTACCAGCAGGAAACCTTTCTCGTAGATAACACGGGCGATCCGGTTGATCGCCTCCTTGTCGGAGGTAGAGAATACCACCAAGGAACTTCGCATCCCGATGCTTTTAAAAATAACGCTCAACAGCTCCAGCCCGGCGAGCGTCAACAAAGTGGCGGCGATACCGAGCCCGTACATGCCTGAGCCGACGGCCAGACCGATACCGGCGGTCGCCCAGATACCGGCGGCGGTAGTCAATCCCCGCACGAATTGTTTCTGGATGATGATCGTACCCGCCCCGATGAAACCGATGCCACTCACCACTTGGGCGGCCACACGGCTCGGATCGAGACTTACGCTATTCTCTAGGCTGACATCTTGGAAGCCATATTGGGAGACAACCATGATCAACGCACTACCCAACGAAACAAGGAAGTGAGTCCGGTAACCCGCCTCCTTCGCACGGTACTCACGGTCTAGCCCGACAACGGCGCCCAGAATACCTGCCACGAAAAGTCTTAGTATGAAATCCCACATCATAATCAACGATCTTTTAGGTTTTACCCCGAAAGATAGGAATTATTTATTGATTCAGCCGCCATTCACGGTGATAAGAATCGATCGCCTCCCGGACGGAGCCATGTAGGAGCAGGAGGTTCTTGCTCTGCTCGTAATCCAGACGAAGCTCTTCCATGATCATACGGGTGCCACGGTCCACCAATTTTTGGTTGGTCAGTTGCATGTTCACCATCCGGTTCCCCTTCACCCGACCCAACTTGATCATCGTGGAGGTCGTGATCATATTCAGCACCATCTTCTGGGCCGTACCGCTCTTCATCCGCGTACTTCCGGTGACGAACTCCGGACCTACTACCGGCTCGATGGCGATCTCCGCCTCCGCCGCCATCGGAGAGTCCGGGTTGCAGGAGATAGAGGCCGTCAGGATTCCCTCGGAGCGTGCCTTACGCAGGGCGCCGATCACGTAGGGAGTCGTACCCGAGGCGGCTATCCCCACCAAGGTGTCGTTCGTATTGATATGATATTGTTGAAGTTCCTCCCAAGCCTTATCCAGATCGTCTTCCGCCGACTCGACGGGATTCCGGAGCGCCCGGTCGCCGCCGGCGATCAAACCGATCACCAAGGTATTCGGCATACCGTACGTGGGAGGGATCTCGGAGGCGTCCAAGACACCCAAGCGACCACTCGTCCCCGCCCCGATATAGAAGAGCCTACCGCCTCTCCGCATCCGCTCTACGATACGGGTTACCAGTTTCTCGATCTTCGGGATCTCCCGGCCAACGGCGATCGCCACTTTCCGGTCCTCGTTATTGATGCCTTCCAGCAACTCCCGGACAGACATCTGATCCAGATTATCATACAACGATTCCGACTCGGTTATCTTTTGAAATACCATAACTCATTCATTTTTTTCTTCGTTCGTAAAATGATACCGGATCAATCCGTCCATGGGAGCCTGTACGACCGTACCGACCTTCAAGCCTAAGGATAAGGCCGCCGCTTTCAATACCTCCTGATAATAATAGGCGATAGAGCCTACAAAATGAATCGGGTACGTATCAGCTCCCGGATATAACGCCACGTTACGGAGGAAAAAGCTACGGAAACTCGTATAGACCAAATTATAAATCGGTTGCTCGGTGATATTCTCCAACAAGAAACGGGACAAGGTAGCCAAGAAACGATTCGGGAAAGGTTGTTTGTATACCCGCTCCAACAATAAGGCGGGCGTCAACTCATATTGATCCATAAACTTCCGAACCAAAGGCGCCGGCAACTGACGCTTCAAGCAATCCCCTACCAATAACTTCCCGAGCACGGCGCCACTACCCTCATCCCCCAGAATGAATCCCAAGGGAGAGATATGCTCCGTTATCTCCGTCCCGTCATACAGACAAGAATTCGATCCCGTCCCCAATATACAGGCGATTCCCGGACGGCTCCCGCATAAGGCACGAGCAGCCGCCATCAAGTCACTATACACCTCTATGGGAGCCGGGATATAAGGCGTAATCGCCTCTTCCACGATCCGGTTCTTCTCCGGGAAGGCGCAACCGGCGCCATAGAAGTAAATGGCATCGATCCGCTCACCCTTCAAGGCGGGCAATAAGGCATCCCGGATTTCTCCGGCGATCTCCTCCCGTGTCTGGAAGAAGGGATTGATACCCGCCGTCACGACCGTACGCACCGGTCTGCCTTGATCCGCCAGGCACCACTCCGTCTTTGTAGATCCGCTATCCGCAATTAATATCATACACTTATTATAATATCAAATTCTGGAGAATATATACCACCGCACCAGACAAATATCCCGCCAAGGCCAGCAGCGAGATATTCTTCAAGTACCAAATGAAATTGATCCGCTCTAGGCCCATCACGACGACTCCGGCGGCGGAACCGATGATCAACATACTTCCACCTACTCCTGCGCAATAAGCCAAGAACTGCCAGAACACGCCGTCTTGCATGAAGTTCGCCAGATAAGCCGGATCAGTCGCCGCAGCCACCATAGCGTCCGTAGCCACCGGGTACATACCGATAGCACCCGCTACCAACGGAACATTATCCACGATAGACGATAAGGCGCCGATAATCAGGTTCACCGCATACACATTGCCTACCGTATCGTCCAGCCAGAAAGCGAAATCCGACAATACGCCGCTGCAACGCAAGGCATCCACCGCCAAAAGGATTCCGAGGAAGAATAACAAGGTCGCCCCGTCTATACGGTGAACCACCTTGGACAAGCGCAATTTCAAGTCCTCGTCGATCGGTTTACGGGCGTATAGCATCTCCGTATAGAACCAAAGAATACCCACTCCCATCAAGATACCCATAAACGGGGGAAGATGAGTAACCGTCTTGAATACAGGCACGAACAATAAACACAACACACCGATGATCAAGATCGATAACTTCTCCTTATCCTTCAATTTCTTCAGCAACTCATTGTCCGCCTCCATTTGCGAGAATGCGTTAGGGGGCGTCACGTTGCCATGCAAGAAACGCATGGCGATCAAGACCGGGATCAACGCCGATACGATACTCGGCAGGATCAAATGGGGGATCGTGGATGAGGTGGAGATATTTCCCCTTACCCAAAGCATGATCGTAGTCACGTCGCCGATCGGTGACCAAGCGCCACCGCTATTCGCCGCTATAATAATGATACTGCCGAACACCCACCGCTCTTTATAATTCCCGAGCAACTTACGGATCAACATGATCATGACGATCGAGGTGGTAAGGTTGTCCAACACGGCCGACATAAAGAACGTGATCACGGCGATCAACGCCAGCAGTTTCTTCTTTTTCTTCGTGGTAATATGATTCGTGATAAACATGAAACCGCCATGGGCATCGATCAGCTCCACGGTTATCATCGCCCCGATCAGGAATATAAGTGTCTCGGCGATCTCTCCGATACTATCCAGAACCTGATGCTCCACGACGAACCGGGTACATTGTTCCTTAAACGTTAAAGAACCCAAAGAGGGGAACGATTCCAAGAACAAGCTGAATTCCTCTGCCGAGGCCCTCGGGATGAAAAACGGGGCCGCGTACGTGTACATAACCCATAAGACCGTACCGATAAGCAAAGCCGTTCCCGCCTTGTTTATCTTTAGAGGATGTTCCAATGCGATCATCAAATAACCGACAAGGAACACAATGACCATTGCTGTCAACATAACTTCATGATTTAGGTTTAAACGCTACAAATGTAGAAATAATAACTCTGTAACACGATAGAAAGACGGAATGTTTTTTAAGATAATTTTACCAAACATGCGAAAGGAACCGGACTGCTCCGATTCCTTTCCTATTCTCTCGAGGGAAAACTATAACCCCGAGACAACTCACTCTACAACCAACATCTTATCACCCACGGAGACCTTGTCCGTCTCATTGACATACACCTCTTTCACCACCCCATCGATCGGCGTACGAATCTCGTTCTCCATCTTCATGGCAACCAATACGCAAAGCGGGTCTCCCGCCTTGACCTCATCGCCTACCTTGACATATAACTTCTGGATCACGCCCGGCATCTGGGCCTGTATGACCTGACGGCCGACCGTCTTGGAACTGGTTCTCGACAGGCGTAATTTCTTCAACTCGTCAATCACCTGTACTTGGAAATAATCACCTTTATTCTTTACCTCATAGGTGGAATCTCCAACACTGGATATTTGTACGCCATGAGATTTATGGTTCATGATGATCGAGTGGATCGTATCTCCGCCCAGATTGTAATCTACATCATAAACGGTACCGTTTACGGATACTTTCTTGATAGGCCCGTCTTCCAGAATCTCTACCTTGAACTCTGTGTCGGGAATATCGTTAACCGTGGCAAAATAAGTCGCTAAAGCCTTTGACATAATCATTCCTCCTCTCATTAAAAGTTATTGGCCAACATTTGTAACTTCCCGTAGTGTTTCCACAGGGACTCCCCTACCAGCGGAACGGTCGTCGCACGGGCGGCCGCCTCTTTCTCCTCCTCGTAATGCTTCAAGGCGGCGGCGATCACGGCTACGGTCGGGTCGCTGTTCTGGCGACGTTTCAAGTCTTCCTTATCGAACTTGGTGTCAATGAAGGTTGTATCGTAATTCCCCTTCAAGAAGGTCTCGTTATGCAACACACGCAGGTGGAATGGAATCGTTGTCTTGATTCCCAAGATCTTGTATTCCCGCAAGGCACGTATCATGTTCGAGATGGCGGACTCACGAGTCCGGCCCCACGTGCAAAGCTTGGCGATCATCGGGTCGTAATGCAAGGAGACCTCGAAACCGGCGTAAGCGGCGCTATCCAGACGTACGTTACGTCCCTCGGGAGCCTCACGCACCTTGATCACACCCGGAGAGGGCATAAAGTTATTTTCCGGGTCCTCCGCGTAGATACGACATTCCAAGGCATGCCCCCGGCAAGCCACATCTTCCTGCTTATAAGGCAGACGATTTCCTGCGGCCACCAAGATCATATCGCGAACCAAGTCCACGCCCGTTGTCTCCTCCGTCACCAGATGCTCCACTTGAAGGCGGGTATTCATCTCGAGGAAATAGAAGTTCTGGTCCTTATCCATCATGAACTCCAACGTCCCGGCACTGTAGTAACCGATTTTCTTGCAAGCCTCCACCGCTACGGCCAACATCTTCTGGCGAGCGGCCTCCTTCACGAATGGAGAGGGCGCTTCCTCGATCACCTTCTGGTTACGGCGCTGGATAGAGCACTCACGCTCATACAGATGGATCACGTTCCCATATTTATCCCCGAGTACCTGCACCTCGATATGATGGGGGTTCTCGATATACTTCTCGATATAGATGGCATCGTTTCCGAACGAGTTGGCCGCCTCGGAACGAGACATACGGAAAGCCGCTTCCATCTCATCCTCGCTATGTACCAAACGCATACCCTTTCCACCGCCTCCGGCAAGCGCCTTTAGCATAATCGGATAACCCACCTCGGCGGCTACCTTCTTGGCATCCTCTATGTCCGTCACCGGCTTTTCCGTTCCGGGAACAACCGGCACACCGGCTTCTTTCATGATCTTACGGGCCTCGGTCTTTATACCCATCTTCGCGATCACGTCGGCGCTCGGGCCGATAAAGATCACGCCCTCCTCCTCGCAACGGCGGGCGAAGTCGGCGTTCTCCGACAAAAAGCCGTAACCCGGATGAATAGCGGCTCCTGTCTTCTTGGCGATCTCAAGGATCAAGTCCGGCTTCAAGTAAGAGGTATCCGCTTCATCTTCCGAGATGCAGTAAGCTTCCTCCGCATAACGTACATGTAATGCTCCGCGTCACGTGAAACAAATGGGCTGGATAAACGTACAACTTTCCCCCGTATCCCTTGCGGGTGTTCGGCACTACCGTTCAACCCAAGAGAAAGTCCTCCTTTTAGGCGGACTGGCGGGGGATGCGGATGGTGAGGAGAATGGCTTCGTCGGTGTCCCGGCGCTGGCAGTCGGCGTGGACGCCGGCGGTCTGCATCATGGACAGGCCCCGGGTGACGGTGTTGAGGAAGAGACGGACGTCCTTAATAATAAAGGTGGGCTTGGCGCGCTTGGGGGCGGGGGAGAGGAGGGATTGGACATATTCCTCGGTCTTGGCTACGGTGAGGCCGTGCTCAATGACATAGCGGGCGGCGTTTTCCTGCTGGACGGGCAGCTCCAGGCGGAGAAGGGCCCGGGCGTGGCGCTCGGTGAGGCCCGCCTCCCGGAGCAGGCGGAGGGTCTCGGGGGTGAGCTTCAGCAGGCGGAGCTTGTTGGCCACGGCGGACTGGGATTTGCCGATCTGGCGGGCCACCGCCTCCTGGGAGAGGCCGGTGGCCTCCAGAAGGGCCTGGAGGGCCTGGGCCTCCTCCACGAAGTCCAGATCCCGCCGCTGGACGTTCTCGATGAGGGCCAGGAGGGAGGACTGGTTTTCGTCCACCGTCACCACAATGCAGGGCACCTCGGTGAGACCGGCCATGCGGGAGGCCCGCAGGCGGCGCTCCCCGGAAATCAGCTCGTAGCCGCCGTTCTTGGACCGGCGGACGGACAGAGGCTGGAGTACGCCGAGCTCCTGAATGCTGGCGGCCAGCTCCTCCAGGCCCTCCCGGGAAAAGCAGGTGCGGGGCTGGTCCGGATTGGGGGAAATGGCGGCAATGGGGAGAAACAGCACTTTGGTGCTCTCAAACAGTCCTTTTCGACGCAGTAAGGACATCGGAAAGCCTCCTTTGCGGTAGAATATTGACTAACCATATATTACCATATCTTGGTGCAAAAAAAGCCGCATACCGTCGATTGGGAAATATTTTCCAAAATGACAGAAAGCTTCGTGCGCACAGGGCGTACCGCGAAATGACGCAAAGGCTCAAGCGCATGAAGTGGTTGCGCATGTGGGCCGTACCGGCCCACGCGCTGTCATCCCATGGCCGTGCCGCTGTAAGAGGCGCATGGCCAATTTTGTTATGCTTGTGCATAGCAAAACACCCCAGTCTGAAGAATGACGATTATTTGTTCAGACTGGGTAGGGCCGTTCGAAATTTAGTTGAAAGTATTTCCACTGTTTTGCAAAGCCTGCGCCTCCTATAATAAAAAGTATCACTTAAGATGGAGGTCCTCTATGCAATCAGGAAAAATATATGGTTACGCGCGCGTATCCTCCAAACATCAAAATGAAGAACGCCAGCTTATTGCGCTGCGGGCCTTTGGCATCAGGGACAGGGATATCTACTGCGACAGACAGTCCGGAAAGGACTTCGACCGCCCCAACTATCAAAGGCTGCTGCTCCGGCTTCAGGCTGGCGATGTATTTGTGGTAAAGAGCATTGACCGTCTGGGACGAAACTACAACGAAATTCTGTACCAGTGGCGTCTCCTGACCAAGGAAAAGCAGGTCTTTATTGTCGTACTGGACATGCCGCTGCTGGATACCCGCAACGGCAAAGACCTGATGGGCACGTTTATTGCCGATCTCGTTTTACAAATTTTATCCTTTGTAGCGCAGAATGAGCGCGAAAATATCAAAAAACGACAGGCTGAAGGAATTAGCGCGGCAAAAGCAAGAGGCGTGCGCTTCGGCAGGCC
>OKSB01003866.1_pt1 | contig 11391 bp, 10 predicted proteins | sample 1601171 | NCBI WGS metagenome assembly OKSB01 (sample SAMEA3541496, study PRJEB24748) | human gut metagenome | biome: human gut; feature: human-associated habitat; material: faeces | place: China | collected 2012 | reverse complement strand
AATAGTTGACATCCAACAATAAATTCACGGTCTCAAAGTTTCCTTTATAGAACGCCGCCCAGTTATTGAAAACACAAGGCAATTCCTTTGCTTTTTGCAACGTATCTACTTGAATGAAAGAGACCGGAACATCATTCACCTCACAATACTGCTTTACGTTCTCAATGCTTTGACAGATATAGGGGCATTGCATATCATAATAAACAGTCAGTTCTTTGTTTTCAATCTCTAATTTCTTAGCATTGGGAGCGAACTCAGGTGTTGTCCCGTCAAAAGAAAGGGCAAGCAATTCATACCCATTATCGGTAGTATCAACCACCTCAAAGCCAAACTTCTTCGCAAATGACTGGTCGGAAAGCCAGGATTTTTGTTTCTTCGCTCCAAGCATACAAACACCGGATTTTCCTTTTTCTTTGGCATCAGCCAGGCAGTACTCCATCAACGCGCGTCCATACCCACTTCCTTTCGGACCACCCGTAACCCACAGGCAATACACATAATAATAGTTGTCGCCAATGATAGGTACCCAAGCCATTTCAAGAGGAGCATATTCAATGAAAACGCAGCCTTTCACATTCAACTTTCTGAAGACATGTCCTTCCTTCAAGCGTTCTGCAAGCCATTGCCGCTTTGCTTCAACGCCCGGATGGGGGGCCCGGCTGCGGATAATGCAGCATAAATGTTCACTGGCCAGATTGTCCGCCGTTAAATTGATAAAATCCGTATTCAAAGGCGCATCTTCCATTCTACTAATTTTAATATCCGCCTGTGGAAATGTCAAAAACTCATTCCATGCCCCGACTTCCCGTTACAGGCACAAGCCCTTTTGTTCATCCAGGCATCAGCGGGCGCATTACTCCCTTGGCAAATGGGGCACCTTACAACAGAAACAAGGCTGTACCTGCTGAAAAACAGCTGTAACGGCGTGAGAGACATCGGTCCTGAACCGTTCTGAAGATTCCTCAACTGCCTTTGACGGGCGTCTCCGGCGTCAGTTCATACGTCTTTTCCGTGCCATTGGCGGCCACCTTGACGGATTGGGCCACCGGGGAGGAAAGGCGGAACTGCGTTACCCTGCCGTCCTTCCAGTCCATGTCCACGGTAATGTTGCCGCGGGCTTTCAGCCCACGCACGCTCCCGTTTTTCCAGGCTTCCGGCAGCGCCGGCAGGAGATGCAGGCGGCCGGTGCGGGACTGGAGCAGCATCTCCGCAAAGCCGGCCACGATGCCCATGGTTCCGTCCACCTGCATGGGCGGATGCGTGGTGAACAGGCTGTCCATCATGCTGTGGCGCATCATGCCCCGAATCATCTCATAAGCCTTTTCCCCGTCCAGAAAACGCGCCCAGAGGCTGGCGCGCCACGCCCAGGTCCAGGAACGGCGGGAATCCCCCGTGGTTCCGCGCGCCAGCAGGGATTTGCGGGCGGCTTCCGCCCATTCCGGCGTCTTTTCCGGGCTGATCCGGCTGCCGGGATAAACGGCAAACAAGTGGGAGGTGTGCCGGTGGCGCGGGTCCCAGGAGCCGCCCGGCTTGCGGGCGATCATCCATTCCAGCAGCAGGCCGTCCTCCCCCACCCTGGGACCGGCCAGAAGATCCCTCTTGGCGGCCAGTTCTTTCCTCCAGGCAATGTCCACGCCCAGGGTTTCCGCGGCCTGTACGGTATCATGGAACAATTCCCACACGATCTGCTGGTCATGCGCGCAGCCGTCCTCCCTGGGGCCGTGTTCCGGGGACCAGCCCATCGGAGCCACCAGCGTTCCTTCCTTCACGTCCTTCAACTCCCGGGAGATTATTTCCGGCGTCACCTTCCTGTCCTCCGTCCGGAAGTTGCTTCCTCCCGCGTGCAGGGGCTTGAGCTGGCTTTCCCAGAAACGGCAGATTTCCTTCATCATCGGGTAAGCCGTCGTTTTCAGATACTCCCTGTCCATCGTGAACAGGTAGCGTTCCCACAGATGCAGGGCATACCACGCGGAAGCGGGCTTGTTCCATTTAAATCCCTGGCCCCCGTAAATGTTCTGGGCCGTCCTGGACGTCCAGCCCGGAGCGGGCTTGCCGCCAGCCGTCCTGAACTCTTTCTCCTCCCGGGTGATTTTACGCGCGGCGGGCGCCATTTCCCGGATGTAATCCACCAGCGGGTCATAACATTCCGCCAGGTTGGAGGGGAGCACTCCCCAGTAGCACATCTGGATGTTGATATTATTGTGGTAGTCGGAATCCCACGGCGGAATCAGGCTGTAATTCCACAGGCCCTGGAGGTTGGCGGGCAGATTCCCCGGCTGGGAGGAGGAAAGGATGACGTAGCGGCCGAAGTTGAACACCAGTTCCTCCAGATCGGGATCACGGGCGTCCCTTCCGGCGTCCACCGCCTGCCTGTACCTCTTCAGCCTCTCGTTGACGGGGAGTTCCGCCGTGGCGTCCTCCGTCTCTCCCAGGTCCAGGGAAACGCGGTGGTAAAGCTTGCCGTAGGCGCCCCGGTGGGCGGCTTTCAACTGCTCCGGAGCCGCCTTGAGCGCACGGGCCAGAACGGCGTCATTCCTCTTGCGGGGCGGCTCCCCCTTCCAGTTCCGGGAAGCGTCCAGCACGTAATCCGTAGCCAGGGAAACCAGCACGCGGCAGGAATCCGCCCGCCGGACGGTGATGGAGCCGCCGTTAGCCGTGACACTTCCACCCCTGGGAAGAACGGCAATGCGCGCCTCATAGGTCAATCCGTTCTTCAGGGAACCCTGCATCAGAATCATTCCCCTGCCCCCTCCGGCCGTGGCCGTAATCCTGTCCTGAGGATGCAAGGTCGCCAGGCGGAAGGAGGCTTCCACGGAACGGGGCCTGTCCCCCTGCACCGTCATGGAAACCACCTGGTGCGGAACGCTGGCGAAATACTCCCTCCGGTAACGGACTCCCCCGGAGTTGTAGGACACGGAAGCCAGCGCCTCCGCCACATCCAGCGTCCTTTTATAATCCTGCACGTTCTCTGCTGCCGGATACGTGATTTCCAGCGTGCCGAACGGCTGGTAGGATCCGAATTTGACGGAATCCGGCCCCTTGTCCTTGGCTTCCGCACTGCAAAAACCTCCGGACCACATGCTGATTTCCGTCAGCTCCAGGCGGTCCTTTTCCACGCCTCCGTAAATGAGCGCTCCTATTCTTCCGTTGCCGATCGGCGTGGCGTCCTTCGCCCAGGAGTTGTCCCCGGTTCCCTTCTGGGGCCGCGTCTCCTTCCATTCCGCCGGACGGCTGAACCGGACCAGGGAGGATTTCCATGCCGTTGATTCCTCCGCCGCGCGCAGGACGTCCCCGTGGAACAGAACACCAAGAAGGAGAAAGAAGAACGGACGCATAACGGAAAGATACTACCATATATCCGGAGCCTTTTCAAAGCCATTCTTTCCGCCGGAAAGGACGCTTCCGGATGACGCCAAAAGCCGCAATTCCATGAAATTTTTCCTCACTGCGGAACCGTATGTAGGCTTGAGGAACGTCCCATGCGCACGCATTTTCCACCATTTTCCCCCGGAGTGGAACGCCGTTCCCCAAAACAGCACATACTGCCCCGCCATGCTTTCCTACTGCACCAACATCCATCCCGCCGAATCCTGGGCGGAAACCCGGGAAGCCCTCCAGACCCACGTTCCCCGCATCCGGCAGGAACTGGCCGCACTGAATTCCCCCCTGAAGGACCGCCCCCTGGGCATCGGCCTGCGCCTGTCCGCCAGGGCGGCAGCGGAACTGCTGGAAACGCCGCACGCCGTGGAAGCCCTGAAAGCATGGCTGGACGAACACAACGCGCGCGTGGAAACCCTCAACGGCTTTCCCTACGGGAACTTTCACGGCCAGCGGGTGAAGGAACACGTTTTCCAGCCGGACTGGACCACGCCGGAACGTTTTGAATACACCTGCAACCTGTTCCGCATCCTGGCCCGCATCGGGGATGAAAACGCAGACAGGCTGACCGTCAGCACGCTCCCCGCCTCCCACAGCTGGTTCCATGCGGAGGAGGAGCGCATGTTCTCCCGTCTGGACGCCATGAGCGGATTCCTGGACGTGCTGAGCAGGCAGACCGGACGCCTGATGCAGCTTGGGCTGGAGCCGGAGCCATTCGGCCATTTCCACGATACGGAGGGCGCCATCCGCTTTTTCAACGGCCTGCGCAACCACTCCCGCCGCCCCGAACTCATTGAACGCCACCTGGGGCTGACGTATGACACCTGCCACTTCGCCATCCTGCGGGAGGAACCGGCAGACACCCTCTCCGCCTGGGAGGAAAACAACATCTCCCTCTGCAAGGTGCAGTTCTCCAACGCCCTGGAATGCCGCATACGCGGGGAGGAAGACCTGGAACGCCTCCGCCAGTTTGACGACGGCGTTTATTTCCACCAGACCAGCATCCTCCACCGGGGCAGAACCATGCTTTTCCCGGACCTGCCGAACGCCCTGGCCTACGGGCGGGATTACGCGGAGGAAACGCGGGATTCCCAATGGCGCATTCATTACCACATTCCCCTGTACGCCTCCCCGGAACCGCCCCTGCGGGGCACGGAGGATTTCATCCTGAAAACGCACGCCTTCCTCCGCAGCCATCCGGGCCTGAACCCCCACCTGGAGGTGGAAACCTATACGTGGAGCGTCCTGCCGGACCATCTGAAAATTCCCCTGGCCGCCCAGATTGCCCGTGAACTGCATTACGTTGAAACCCTGTAAGAGATGACCCGCATTCACAAACACGCCGCCCTGACCGCCGGATTCCTGCTGCTGGCCTCCGGCCTCTCCTCCTGCACCCTCCTTCCCGCTTCCTCCTCCGGCGGCCCGGATACCCCGCGGAGCCTGGGCGCGCGCATGGAAAAGCATACGGAAGTCCTGCAAAAAGACATCGGGCCCAGAAACGCCCGGCAGCCCAAATCCATGGAAGCCGCCGCCAAATACATCGCCGGAAGCTTCTCGGACATGGGTTATGCCGTCACCTTGCAGCCCGTTTCCGGAGGGGATGCGAAAAAGGGGACCGCCATCTACAACGTCCTGGTTTACAAGCCCGGACTGTATTCCAACAACCAGAGCATCGTAGTGGGAGCCAATTACGATTCCAGCGAACGGCTCAACAACGGAAGCGGAGCGGCCCTGCTGCTGGAAACGGCCAGGGGCCTCAAGGACATTCCCACCAACCACAACATTTACTTCGTCGCGTATGCGAACGGAGCGGAACCCGCATCCGCCTCCTCAGGAGCCTCCGTCCACGCCAAAACCCTGAGCGGCAGCATCGGCGCGGCCAACATCCTGGGCATGATCAACCTGGAACCGCAGGAACTGGCCGCCGCTGCGGAGCAGAAACAGCCGGAACCGGAATCCCCGCAGGAAGCCGTGCTGTTCATGACCACGCTCCGCGGCAAGGAATTCGCGGGCCAGTGCGCCACTCCCTTCACCAAATCCTGGGAGCAGGCTCCCCCCACCTTCCACCGGGAGCCCTCCGCCATTGCGGGCAATGACCGCCATTACGCGGCGCTGGGCATCCCCACGGTCTCATGCCTGTGCAAGTACGCCATTACGGATTCCCATACGGAGGACTATGTGCACGCCCTGACGGACATGATTCACCAGGTGGCGGACAATGACGTGCCCAAACCGGAGAAAAACGCCGCGGCGGACCAGAAAAAACCCTGACGCCTCTTTCTCCCCCTCTTCTTTTACCGGGACAGCTTTCTTCTTCCGTGGCCGCCGCCCAGCATCAGCACGGGCATGAAGGAGAGCGCCACCAGCGCAATGACCATCGGCATCCAGTTGTCGGAATACCGCTGCATCAGGAAGGAGGTCAGGGAAGGCCCGGCCAGCGTGCCAATGGAGTAGCTCAGCAGCAGAAGCTGGTTCATGGTCACCAGCTCATCCCGTGAGGCCTCTTCACACCCCCAGGCCATGGCGACGGGGTACAGGGAGAAACCCGCCAGCCCCAGCGCGATCAGGGAGGGGGCCATCAGGCCGCCTTTCAGCACCAGCCCCGCGCATGCGGCCACCACCAGCAGGGACTGGCATTTCATGACGAAGGCGCGCCCGTATTTGTCCGCCAGCCGTCCCATGGGCCACTGGCCCAGAATAGCCGCGGCAATCAGCAGGGCCATCCAGTACCCCACGGAGGAGTGGTTCATGCCCTGGTGTTTCAGGAACAGGGGCATCAGGCAGTAAATGGTACCCAGCACTACGCCGGAAATCACGCACCCCACCACGCCCAGAAACAAGCTGCGGCGTTTGAGCAGCGTCCGAACCTCCACATGGGTGGAAGACAGGGCGCCCGCGGAATCAGACTCCAGGCGGGCAAACAGCAGGGGAATCATGCCCACTGCGGACAGAACGCATACCTCCGTCACCACCAGGGACATGTCGCTGGGAAACCAGCCCAGGAGGAGCTGGCCCAGCACCGTTCCCAGATAATAAACCACCAGGTAGGAGGCCAGAAGAATGCCGCGGGTTTTCAGTGTTCCGGCCCTCAGCAGGGCGCTCTCCACCACCACCCAGACCAGGGCGCAGCTTATCCCCGTCAGCAGCCGGAGGCCGCTCCAGGCCAGCGCGCCTGGAAACACAAGCAGCAGCAGGGTGGACGCCGCGCATAAAACGCACGCGTACTGGTAGCTCCCCTTGAAGCCGGCCTTGCGGATCACCCCGCCGGCCATCAGCGTGCCCGCCAGGTTCCCCAGAAAGAAAAAAGCCCCCACCAGCCCGGCCTCCCAGGTGGCGGCGTCAGACTGTTCCATCCACAGCGGAACCACCGTATTCAGAACGGCAAACGCCACCGTCTGAAAAAGAAGCCCCGCCAGCAGCAGGGCAATAGGCCAGGTAAATGTACGCATCACGATAAAGCGGGGACTATAGCACCAAAGCCGCAGCAGTCAACCGCCTCTTCCTCCGGAAATAAAAACAGGGAAAGCATTCCCGCAGAACAATACATAAATTATTGATAATAAACTATCAATAAACCATTAAAAAATATAGTGGACTGTCATATCCCCCGGCGCAGGGAGGCGGGCAGAATCTTCATCTGCTCCCGGTACTTCGCCACCGTGCGGCGGGCGATGTTCACCCCCTGCTCCTGAAGCGCGGCGGCCAGCCTGGCGTCACTGAGGGGCTTGGAAGAATCTTCCTCCGCAATCAACCGCCGCATCAGCTCCTGAACGGCGCCGGACGCCACGGCCTCCGCGCCCGCTCCGCCCAGGGAAGCGCCCCCCTCCGCCGGAACGCCCGCGCTGAAAAAGGCCCTTAGCTCCTTCATCCCCCACTTGCACAGCAGGTACTTGTCCCGGCACGCACGGGAAACCGTGGACACGTGCACCCCCATTTCCTCCGCCACCTCCTCCATGCCCATGGCCTTCAGCCGGGACGGCCCGAACCTGAAAAAATCCTCCTGCCGCCGCACGATGGCGCGGGCCAGGCGCAGCACGGTCTCCTGCCTCATGTCCAGGGCGCGCAGCAGTTCCTGCCCTTCCCGGAATGCCTTGCGGAGATACTGCCGGAGCTCCCGGCTGCCGGAGCTCTCCGCCATCAGCTCCATGTACCGTTCATTCATGGACAGGCGCGGCAGGTACTCGGAAGTGAGGACTACATCCAGACCCCCGGAAGGCCCTTCCTCCACGATGACGTCAGGCAGCAGATGGGGATTGCCGCCGGGAGCATAGGCGCAGCCGGGGTCCGGCGTCAGGCTGCGGATCACTTCCAGAGCCTCCGCCACGGCTTCCGGCTCCACGTCCAGCAGGCGCGCGGCCTCCTCATACTTGTGCGCCGCCAGCTCCCGCCAGCAGCGCTTGACCAGGCGGAAGGCGAGCGAACGCTTCAAGCCGCGCTGTTCAAGCTGAATCAACAGGGAATCCCTCAAATCCGCCGCTCCCACGCCGGGAGGGTCCATCCCCCTCAGCACGTCCAGGGCTTCCTCCATATCCCTCATGCTGAAGCACTCCCGTTCTTCCAGCTCCTGCGGGGACTCCGTCAGGAAGCCGCGGTCGTCCAGGGCGTCAATCAGCAGGAACAGGGCGTCCCGGGCGCGCCCGGTCAGCGCGGAATGCTGCGCCTGGTCCGTCAAATGGGTTTTCAGGGATTCCGGAGCCACCACGGACTCATACATGAAATCGCGGCGTGCGGCGGCCTCCGCGGATGGGCGGCCTTCCGGCGTAAACTCGTTCCAGCCGTCCTCCCGCTCATTCCAGGCGTCTCCGTCCGGACCGTCCTCCAGGGCTTCCGGAGAAGCGTCCGGCAATTCCTCAAGCATGGGATTGGTCTCCAGCGCGTGGCGGAGAAGCTGCTTCAATTCCAGAGCGGAGGCCTGGAGAATCTGCATCCCGGCCTGCATGGACTGGGAGGCGGCCATCTGGCGCGCCATTCCATGCTGCAGGGATACCTCACTCATACCGTCACAAGCTACACCACCCCCCGGAATCTGGCAAGGGGGAACGCCCCGGCGCAAGAGCTGCCAGCGCACAGCAGAAGCGGAAAAAAACAACAACTTTTATGTAACGTTTTAAAAAAAACATGCGTATACTATGAAAGTAAATGAAAACCTTGCGTGCAATTGCGTTCTCCCTCCTGGCCTCCCTCTCCATGGCGACGGCGGCCGACCTGCCGTCCCCCCTGCTCCCGTTGCCGCGGGAACAACCCCAATGGTGGAGGCAGCAGTATGAACAACAGGTAGAGCAGGTGAAAAACAATCCCTGCGGCGTCCTTTTCCTGGGAGACTCCATCACGGACTATTGGAAAAGAGAAGGAAAGCAAGTATGGGAAAAGGAATTCAAACCCTACCATCCCTGCAACTTCGGCATTTCCGGAGACCAGACCACCAACCTGATTTACCGAATCACGGATTCCGGCATACCGGCCCAGACGGAACCCAAACTCTGCATCGTCATGATCGGCACCAATAACACCGGCCATTTCAAGGCTGGGGAAGCTCCGGAAAAAACGGCCATGGGCATTCTGGGCGCCGTGGAGCACCTGCTGGTCAGGTTCCCGGACACCCATGTGCTCCTGCTGGGCATTTTCCCCCGCGGCACGGGGCCGCAGGACAAGCTGCGCCAGCACAATGACAAAATCAATGCCGTCCTGGCCCAGTGCAAACTGCCCCGCACCACCTACGCCAATATCAACAAGCGCTTTCTGGACCCCGCAGGCAAGCTCCTGCCCGGCATCAGCAGGGACAACCTGCACTTTACGGAAAAGGGTTATGCCATCTGGGCAAACGCCGTGCTGCCCTACATGAAAAAATACTGCAAGTAATCCTCTCCTTTCTTCTTCACCGCATGACGGACGGAAGAAATGTCCCTCTTCCAGCATTCAGTTTATGGAGCCGTAGCGCCGGGAATATCATTGGGGGAAATTTACGGCTCCTGCAGAAACATTTTCAGGCCTTTATGCTTGAGAATTTCACTACTCAGGATTAAATTACTTCGCTTAATACCCTTTGAAAATGAAATTTATTCTCGTTAGTGTAGCTATCTTCAACGTATTATGTGTATGTTCCGGACTTAGAGAACTGTGTTTTGATGAATGGTTCCATAGCACATTTTCTATTATATTTTCATCTATTGCCGCATTACTTTTTACCGTCTCATTCATTTTCTTAAGCAAGAAAATATGCAAGTAATCTAAAATATTGACTTTGAGTAAATTAATGAATAAACAAAATTTTTATCTATCAAGGGGAAATTCTAAAAACAGAGAACACCACGAATTTTCCCATTCTCATTATCTTCTTCATGACAATCGCTATTCCGTTGAATTACTGCACCTGGGCGTAAAAGAAACCGCCAACGCCAAATTAACTGATCCCCCGATCACGCAAAGGCTGTTATTCAGCAGTTTTTGCATTTGAAAAGAGTAATATTGCATAGGCGAATCTCCTGACGAAAAACGGGAAAGTCTCTCTACAACAGACTTCCATGCATTTGGGCAGTCCCTCATGGGGAATGTGCCGATTCTTCTCTCTCCCATGCACCCGGAACCCGGAAAAAACCGCGTGGAACAAAAAAATTGCTTTTTCCCGGGGATGTCCTAGAGTGCCTCTCCGCAATGAGCATGCCGCTTGCCGACTTGTTATTCCTGGCTTTTGCCCTCTCCGTAGACGCCTTCGTCGTGGCGTTCTCCTACGGCTTGCTCATTAAGCAAAAACGTTTGAGCAACGGAATCAAGCTTTCCCTCTCCACCGGGGCGGGACAATTCCTGATGCCCGGGCTTGGCTTCCTGCTCACGGGAACCGTGCATTGCGGCCTGGGACCACTGGCTGGGCTTTGTCGTCTTCACCTTCCTGGGGGTCAACGTCATCCGCGAGGGCTGGAACCACCGCAACGAAGAAGAGGATATGCCCCACGTCACCAGCCTGACGCTGCCCACTCTTCTGGCCGTGGGAATTGCCACCAGCATAGACGCGCTGGTGGCGGGCGTCAGCATCTATCTCTCCTCCGCCCAGTGCGGCACCACCCCCACCCTCCACGCCGTTCTTCTTCCCGCCGCCGCCATCGGCTTCACCACCTTCCTGTGCACGGCGGCAGGCTTCTTCCTGACCCGGCGGCTGCACCGCTTCCCCACGTTCCACCTGGAAGCGGGGGCCGGGCTCATCCTCATCGGCCTGGGCGTCAAAATGCTCTGCGACCATTTGTGCTGAAAAATGCTCCGCAGCGCATGATAAAAATACTGTTCCGGCGCCGTAGTAAGTCGGAAAACAAACTGGCTCCGGCCCCTTTTTTCCGCTATCCTTAAACAAGCTTTTCCACATGAATATTTCACACCTTCTTCTCTGCACCGCCCTGCTCGCCGCACCCGTCTGCATGGCGCAGGATCTGACGGAACCTGAAACGGAAGCGCCGTCCGCCGCCGGCCAGCTTCCTGCCCCCCTGGCGCAGAAAATAGCCGCGGGCGACTTTGCCGGGCTGCAAACGGAACTCCGCTCCTCCCTCCTGAAGGCTGGGGAACAAACCAAATCCGGGCAAAAACTGCTTCAGGACAAGCAATACCGCCACCTGCTGAACATTCACGAACTCCTGCGCGTCACGGGACCGGACAACGTGAAGGCCGTTTTCTCCAAAACACCCTGGTTTTTACCCCGGCCCAATGCCTGTTGGCCGCCCGGGCCGGCGCCAGCTATATCAGCCCTTTCCTGGGACGGCTGGACGATGCTTACCGCAGTTCCGAGGGTTTCTTAAAGGAGTGCCGGGAAATCTGGCAGGCCCATCAGCTCACCGCCCAGCTGATCGCCGCCAGCGTCCGCAGTCCCAAGCATGCCGTCATGGCGGCGCGCTACGGCTGCCATATCGCAACGGTGCCCTATCGGGTGCTGTTGGAAATGGTCAAGGACCCGCTGACCACCGTGGGCATCAAGCGCTTTAACGATGATTGGGCGCTCGGCCCACCTGACGGCCTCCGGCTGGATCGTCA
>OKSB01003865.1_pt1 | contig 11395 bp, 10 predicted proteins | sample 1601171 | NCBI WGS metagenome assembly OKSB01 (sample SAMEA3541496, study PRJEB24748) | human gut metagenome | biome: human gut; feature: human-associated habitat; material: faeces | place: China | collected 2012 | reverse complement strand
GCTTGTTTCACGTCACCTTGCCGCACCCGGAACCTGCTCGCTCGCGTATGCTCAACCTGAACCACATTAATAGTTGCCGACCTTCCGAAAGGGGACAGGTTTATTTTGGCAGGTTTTATCTGGGGAAACGCAGACAGGGCCGCGACACCTATATGGCGTCGCGGCCCTGTTCTATTTATGCCAGCACGTACTGATACGTATCTCCCATGGGGACAAAGGTAACCGGCAGACCTGCGCCAGCGTCCCCGAGCGCGGCGGGCAGCCATTTCGCCATATACTCCATGCCCGGCTCCTCGCCATTAAAGTGACCCATATGGATGGCGCATTTTCCCTGACCGAGCATTGCGGCGTCGCGGATGTACTCGCTCACCGTAAAGTCGATAAACTCCATGGTCAAAATGCAATCGATGCCTTCGGAGTCGATATGGGCAATCTCGTCGTTATCTCGCCCCATGATGTGCATTGGAATCTCGACATTGCGGATGAGCGCGTCACCGTCGCCGATCAAGCGCGTCCCGTTTAATCCAAGCTTGTGTACGAGCGCCTGCGCAAGATCGCGGGCCGGCGTTGGCTCAATGCGGTACCTCATGAATGTCTCGTCTACCGCGGAGCCAAGCCAGTCCATCTTGACCGCGAATCCGTAAAAGATGCCGTCGACCATCGAACCGTCCGAGGCGAGCGGCACACCCGAGTGGATATAGTCATGGCAACGCCAGACCGCGCCACCCCATTCGTCAAGCAAAGCGCACTTTGCCTCAAAGGTCTTGTTCCCCGCAACCACTTCACGGCGGTCTCCGTGGTTCCAGAACAGTGCCTCGTGAGGAACAATCAGGTTAGCGCCAAGCTCCTTGGCACGACGAATCACCTCCGCCGTAGCCCAAATGCATGTAACTATTCCGGTACATTGCTGATCGATGTCGCCGTAAAGCACCTGATCGCGCGTCGTCGCAAGCTCGATGGGCTTCCCGGTAAAAGCATCAATGCCGTCACAATAATCCCGAATAGCTTGAATAGCCTCACTGATAAGCATATGTAGCAACAACCCCTTCGACATAATATGTAGGGCGGCAGCAAACATACCGCCCTGCGGAATCATCTATAGACGGCACTTTTTTGAGCTGAACCACCTATATGCGACCGCTTTTCTAGCGCTCGGAAATCGGACCGTTCTCGAGCTCATCCTCGCTAAAGCCAAAGAACCAAGCCACAGCAAAGCTTACGACAAAGCCAGCCGCTGAAGCGATGACGGCACTGATCAGGTTCTCGTTGCCGCCGCCAACAAACGTCATAATATTGAGCACGTTGGAGGCAGCACCGGCGAGGTAAGCATTGACATGCAAGGCGAGCGCCACGGCACCGGCGACAAACGAACCCGCCATGCAGGCAACGAACAGTTTACGATAGCGGAACATCATGCCATAGATGAACGGCTCGCCGACGCCTCCGATGAGCTGGGCGACAACATACCCGGCACATTGGCTCTTTTCCTCCTTGTTACGGAGTTTGAGCCATGTCGCAATCTCCGCTCCATAGGCAGCCCACAGCGCAACCGTAGGGGCGACCAGAATAAAGCTGTCAGAGCCCGTCAACATAAAGTTTGCAATGGCAATCATGATGACCGCAACATGCATGCCCGTAATGACCATGGGCAACCAAATTGCTGCAAGCAAGCCGCCACCAATAATCGCCACGATACCTCCCTCGGCACCGAGGAACTCAAAGACAACCGCCAAACCGTTACCGCACCAAGAACCAAGAGGAGCAAGCAGGCAAAGCGCAAAGGGGACAGTCAGGGCAAGCGTGCAAAGCGGCGTAAAGACCGTGGTGAGCGAATCGGGCATGTGCTTGCGCAAGAACTTCTCGAACACGGACATCAACGCAACCGTGAGCAGAATGGGAATAACCGTCTGCGCATAGTTTGCAGGCACGCAAGGGATGCCATAAACGCTAAAGGCTTTTCCCTCGGCTGCCATTTGCATAAACGTCGGTTCGATAAGCACACCGCCCATAAAAGCGCCGTACATGGGCGTGGCGCCAATGTTCTTGGCAGCCGCAAAGCCCAAGAAGATCGGAATGAAATAGAACGTCACGTTGTAGAGCATATTGAGCAGGACATAAAGATCGCTCGTATCCGCAATGAGATTGAGCATCGTTGGCCCGAGTACGACGGCAACGGTTTTGAACATGCCCGACGCGAGCAGCAATGGAATCATCGGAACCATGGAGCCCGAGAGGTAGTTAAGAATCGCATTGCCAACGGCTGCCGGGGTAAGCGGTGTTTTGACTCCACTTGCGTCGAGGTTCTCGTCGATGCTTTCCTGCTTGGCCAAGCCGCTCATCTTGATGAGCTCGTCATATACCTTAGGCACGTTTTGCCCAATAATCACCTGGAACTGCCCGCCAGATATTTGAGCGCCGATGACGCCGTTAATTTTTTTAACAGCGTTAATGTCGGGCAACTCCATATCCTTAAGGTTAAAACGCAGACGCGTCATGCAGTGGGCTGCAAAGGTGATGTTGTCTTTGCCACCCAGCGCCTCGAGCACATCGGCTGCGATCTTCTTATTGTCAGCCATATCATCTTCCCTTTCGAACGATCCGGTTCCTCCCTCGCTGCGCGCGCGAGGAGACAAAGCGGACGGTGGCCCGTCGCCCGCACGGAAGTATTCGATTGTTGAGGGAAACGGCGTAAAGACAAAAGCTCCAAAACGAGACATCGACAGGTCGCTCTGTCTTTACGTCACGCTTCGGAAGCTCAGCTCTCGAATAACACCTTATGTCGCGGCAAGAATATCAGCTTCACCATGCGAACGTCGGCCTTATGATGCCCAAAAGACTGTGAACGGCAGGTTTTCTTCCCTGAACGGTATAGAAAGCGCCTATTTGTCGGATGACACCTCACCCGTCACGTTGCCGGCATAGACCCGATTGACATGGAGCATGAGATACACCTTCTCCTCGGGCACGACGGAGGCATGATACGTTTCCTCGATAAGTCCTGCCATTTCGTCAACACAAGTCGCTATAGCCGGATGCTCTTCACAGAGAGGACGATAGAGCGCCGCATTATCGGTATTAAGCGGTTCCCCGGTGCGGACGCGCTCCAGCAAGTAGCGCACATGGGTGTCATAGCGCGCATAGTCAAAAGCATCGCGGTCAACGACAATGGCAAGATCTTTCTCGATAATCGCTACGAGCTTTTCGATCAGACGTTCCTCGCGGCGGACGTCGTTTGATTTCGCCTTACTAGAACTTGCCATAACGCTGTTAACGATGCAGAGTGCGATGCCCGCCCTCTCCCCGCGTGGCATAGATATGCCGAATTCGCGCTCTATGCCAGCATGGGCAAGCGTCGCGATCTTAAATTCAATGGGATATTGCTGCTGAACGTCACAAGAAAGCGGCATCTGAACATACATGTGCTCACGGCAGCGCTTGATGGCAAAACTAATGTGGTCGGCAAGCGTAAAAGGAAGGTTCGCCGACAGTTCACGCGAAATGTTGGTGCGCGCGACATCGGCAATCTGCGCACTAAACTCCATTACCTTGGGATCGATCTCGTTAAGAAGTGGCAGATAGCGCGCATCAACGTTGTAAAACGTGCGCTCAATCTGCGCAAGCGAAACCTCACCGGGGCCGTCAGGAAAACCAATGCCTTTCCCCAGCGCCACAAGCTCGGTTCCCTTATCGTTGACAAGCAAGGCGGCATTGTGATTAATGCGCTTAACGACCCTCATGATGCCTCCGAAAATAGGCGCAGCCGAAGGGCAAGCGCAATGAATTCTAGTTAAGATGGTTCGCCTCGATTATTCCACGCAACGTCACGCGAAACAAGCAAACCCGAGCCCCCGCAACCTACTAAAAAAAGGGGCAAGTTTATTTTGGCAGATTTTTATCGGGGAAAACGCGAAGAGGGGCACGCCATATCACTGTTGTGGGCAGAGCGGCATTCATGCAGCTCGCTCTGCGCATACCTGGCATCCACAAGACCCTCGCCCCGTATCCCGATATTAAAATTGAGTTCATTGGCGCCGGAGAGTGGAATACCGCATCCGACGGCTACGGCATCGGCAGCCAGATTGTCGAGCGCGTCAGCACCCGGGCAAGCAGCCACGCCAAAGCTACCGTCATCGACCTCGGCGCATACCTTTAGCGCACGGCCTTGACCGCCGCCGCCAGATCGAACAGCGTATCGAGAACGGCCTCGCAGCCATCCGCCACGTCCTGCGGCAGCGGCACAATATCGGGCACAGCAAAGACATGGCAGCCGGCCGTGATACCCGAGACGCAGCCGTTGCGCGAATCCTCGACCACGGCGCATTCCTCGGGAGCAAAGCCCGCGCGCTCGCAAGCGAGCAGGTAAATCGCGGGATCGGGCTTGCCATATGCGACATCCTCGCCGAAGGTCACCGTTTCAAACTTGTCAAAGAGGCCGACCGTTTTAAGGTTGCGCTCGGCCGCAACGCGGCGCGACGACGTCGCAAGGCCCACGTGATAGCCCGCGGCCAGCAGCTCGTCGAGGCACTCGGCGGCGCCGGCCTTAAGCTCCAGGTCGGTCTTGGCCATCTCAGTGTGAAGCTCAATGTTGCGGGTAAAAATCGCGTCGGCGGTTTCGCCCTTGCCGTAATGTGCCTCAAGGATGTCCTTAACATCGGCATTCGAGCGGCCGATAAACTGATGGATTAACGCATCATCAATCGTGATCCCCAGCTCGGCCGCGCCCACCTTCCATGCCCTCATGTCCAAACGCTCGGTATCGATCAGCGTTCCGTCCATGTCAAAATTAACAGCTTTAATCATATCGGCCCCTTCATCGGCTTGCGTTGCCGCAAATCTACTGCACGTCACAAACTTGTATATAACGTATATATCATATTGTACTTTCGCTACATAGACAGAAGCCTTATGACGTAACCTGCCAAAAAGGGACAGGTTTATTTTGGCAGGTTTTATCTTGGGAAATGTCGAATAGTCCCACACGCCCAACCACTGCAGCTCCATATGAGGCAAATGAATCCGTAGCGTTTGTCCCAAATCTTGAGTATTTGTTCGGTGGAGCGGCCCCTGCCGGCTCCTGCTAGACTGGTAGATTCCCAACCGTCCCTCCAGGAGCCTCAATGTCGCGCAAGTCCGCCTACAAGCAAGTACTTTCCATCGGCACCGCCGTGGTGCTGGGGTTTGCGCTGTTCACAGGGTCGCTCGACGGAGCGCCCAAGCTGCTCTCGCCGCAAAGCGATGAGCAGGCGGCTGCTCTGGCCGAGAAGCAAAGCGAGAGCCCCAACCGCACCGACGACGAAGCGGACTTGGTCGCCCGGCTCGAATCGGGAACAGCGAGCTCCACGGACTCCGAAGATGATCAGGACTCCGGCGATGGCTCTGAATCCGCCACGACCGACACCGCTGACGATGCCTCTTCAAACGTCACCCCCATCGACGAGGTCGAAAACCCCGATCTCGACCGCGCCCGCGGCGTATATCTCAGCAGCATTCCCGACTACGCCGGCAACCCCTACGTTGCCCTTCGCGTCGACAGCACGCACCCGTTGGGCACGCCATCATTCACGCTCGACGAATACGAGCGCGCTACCAAAGAGGGCTGCTTTAAGAAGTTCTCCAAGCTCGATAGCCTGGGCCGCACCCGCAAGGCACTCGCCTGCGTGGGTCCCGAATCGCTCGGTCAGGGCAAGCGCGGCGATATCTCGCGTATCCATCCCGCCGGGTGGCACCAGCAGCGCTACGACTTTATTCCGGGTCAGAGCCTCTACAACCGCTGCCACCTTATCGCCTGGTCGCTCTGCGGCGAAAACGCCAACCGCAAGAATCTGCTCACCGGCACGCGCTATCTCAACGAAACGGGCATGCTGCCGTTTGAAGAGCAGATCCTCGGCTACATCCACGACACAGGCAACCATGTGCTCTACCGCGTCACGCCCATGTATAACGAAGAGGAGCTCGTCTGCCGCGGCGTGCGCCTTGAGGCGCAATCGGTCGAGGACCACGGCAAGGCCCTCTGCTTCCACGTATATTGCTACAATCTGCAGCCGCACGTGCAGATCGACTACGCCACCGGCCGCAACCAGGCCTCGGGGGACTAGGGCCGACCAAGCTGCCCCAAAACCTAAAATGATCCGTTTTCCTCCGCCCCCCCCAGGGATCAAAAAGGGCCGCCCCGGATTACCCGGAGCGGCCCTTGCATCGGCATGTATGTTGCAGGCAAAGTCCCACGCTACTTGGCGCGGCTCTCCTCATAGCGCTCGACCAGTTTGGCCTGAACGTCATAGGGAACCTGCTCGTAGCCGGCGGGCTTCATGGTAAAGTCGCCCGTGCCGCGCGTGATGGAGCGCAGACGCGTCGAGTAATCCGTCAGCTCGGCCAGCGGCGCTTGAGCGATGACCACGGTGTCTCCGCGCTCATCGGTCTCCATGCCCGTCACGCGACCGCGCGAGGCCGAGATGTCGCCCATCACGGCGCCGGCGTAGCTCTCGGGGATCGTCACCGTGATTTCCTCGATGGGCTCCAGCACCACCGGGTCGGCATCGGCGCATGCCTTGCGCAGGCCGATGCGAGCCGCCGCGCGGAACGCCATCTCGTTGGAGTCGACGCTGTGATACGAGCCGTCGTACACAGCCACGCGAATGCCCGTGAGCGGGTAGCCGGCAATAATACCGTCCTTCATGGTCTCCTGGACGCCCTTGTCCACGGCGGGAATCAGCGAGCGCGGGATGCGGCCACCCACGACCTCGTCCACGAACTCATAGCCGTCGCTCGTGCCGTCGGGCCCAATGAGCGGCTCCACGCGCAGCCAGCAGTCGCCGTACTGACCGGCGCCGCCGGTCTGCTTCTTGTGGCGACCCTGGGCGCTCGCCGTGCGGCGGATGGTCTCGCGATACGGAATGCGGATCGGCACGCTCTTGGCGGCGACCTTGGTGCGATCCTCCAAACGGTTGAGCAGCACCGAAACCTGCGCCTCACCCACGGCGGAGATGATAGTCTGGCCCGTCTCCTCGTCACGATCGATGCTCATGGTCGGATCAGCCTTGCACGCCTTCTCGATAAACGTGTAGAGCTTCTCCTCGTCGCCGCGGTTCTCGGCCTCGATGGCAATGCGGTACTGCGAGTTGGGGAACTTAAACGCCGCTGCCTCGACCTTACCGGTAATGGAGAGCGTGTCACCCGTCTCTGCCGCCAACTTTGGCGCCACGATAATGTCGCCGGCATAGGCGTGACCGACCTCGGTCATGTCGCGGCCGCACATCACATACAGGTGAGCCAAACGATCGCTCTTGCGGGTACGCGCGTTGACCAACTCAAGACCCGGCTCAAGCGTGCCCGTCAGCACCTTGATAAAGCTGATGCGGCCCTGCTGCGGATCGGCCAGTGTCTTAAACACAAACGCCACCGGACGGTCATCGTCACTCGAAATCTTAAGCGAATCACCGTCGATGAGCGGCATCTCGCCGTAGTCGGTCGGCGCCGGGAAGTACGTGGCGATGTCGTCCATCAGCGAGTTGACGCCCTGCTCCTTAATGCAATCGCCCGCAAAGACCGGCACAAAGATGCGCTCGGCGATCGCCTTAGACAGCAGGCCTTCAAGCTCCTCCTGCGTCAGCGTCTCCTCGCCTTCCAGGTATTTCATCATCAGCTCGTCGTCAGCCTCGGCCACCAGCTCGCACAGATGGTCATGGGCCTCCTCGGCCTGGGCACGATACTCATCGGGAATCTCCGACTCAACGGCCTCGGCGCCGTTGCAGTGGCGCGCCTTCATGCGCACCAGGTCGATGATGCCGTCAAAGTCCTCGCCCTCGCCCCAGGGAAGGGTCACGGCGCCCAGGCGCGTGCCAAAGCGCTCCTGCAGCAGGTCCATCGTGGTCGCAAAGCTGGCCTCGGAGCGCGACAGGCGGTTTACGAACACCGCGCGTGCCAGGCGTAGGTCCTCGGCGGCATACCAGAGCTTAACCGTCGTAGGCTGCGGGCCGGCCTCGGCGTCGACCACAAACAGAGCCGTCTCGCAGACGCTCATCGCGGCAAAGGCGTCGCCGATAAAATCGGGGTAGCACGGGGCATCGAGCACATTGATGCGCGCGCCCTTCCAGTCGATCGGCGCGATGGTCGTCGAGATAGAAAATGCACGCTTGACCTCTTCGGGGTCATAGTCGAGCGTGGGCTTGGTGCCGTCGTGGCCGCCCAGGCGGGCGGTCTTGCCGGAAAGGTGGAGCATGGCCTCGGCGAGTGAAGTCTTGCCCACCCCGCCTTGGCCTACGAGCACCACGTTCCTTACGTTACCGGTCTTGGGAGCACCCATGATGACCTCCTTGCAGGGCCGCGCGCAATGCGCGACGCCAACGGGGAGAGTTCGCGGTCGGTGCCGTCCCGGGAGCAGCATGGTCGGCAGCCGAGCCGACTCACCCTCCAAATGTCCTATGCTACCACCCTACCCTCACGGACGGCTGTCCATGCATACCTTTCGGCACACGTATGAATACAGGCGGCGAGAGGAAGAGACAAGCTTGTGGGGCAATTATTGAACCCCGTCGATGTAAACAAAAAGCCGCCACAGACCGTAAGACCTGTGGCGGCTTCGCCTCAATTAATAGTTGAGTAAATACCTGAGCCTATCCCTCGATACGGCTCAAGAACTCACGCGTGCGCTGCTCGCGCGGATGGTCGATAACCTGTTCGGCAGATCCCTCCTCGACAATGCGACCGCCGTCCATAAAGACCACGTGGTCGGCAACATCGCGCGCAAATTGCATCGCGTGGGTCACGATTACCATCGTCATATTCTGCGCAGCGAGGTCCTTAATGACACGCAGCACCTCGGCCGTCAGCTCGGGATCGAGTGCCGAGGTCGGCTCGTCAAAGAATAAGATTTCCGGATCGAGCGCCAGGGCGCGGGCAATACTCACGCGCTGCTGCTGACCGCCCGAAAGCTCACACGGCACCTTGTTCTCGTTGCCCGTAAGCCCCATCTGCGCGATCAACTCACGCGCACGCGCCTCCGCCTGCTCGCGCGGGCGCTTAAGCACGCGGATCGGCGCGTCGATGATGTTTTTCATCACCGTATAGTGCGGGAACAGATTGTAGTTCTGGAACACCAGACCAAACCGCGAGCGCGCCTGTTTGGGCACGTCGCCTTTCGCATAGACCGCACCCGGCCCCGCGTCCGTCGCAACGGCAAGGTCGCCAAACGAGAGAGAGCCTCCGTCGAGTGTCTCGAGCAGCGTGGCACACCGCAGCAGCGTAGACTTACCGCCGCCCGAAGGTCCGATAATCGCCACGACCTCGCCACGCTTTACCTCGAGTGAGATATCCTTGAGCACCTCATTGCCGCCAAACGCCTTACGCGCGTTCGATATATTCATTACCGTTCCGGACACGGGAACCTCCATGTGTTTGAGAAGTCAGCGAGCGTGTGGATGACGAGACAATGTGCTTCGAAAGAGGAGCGCCGCGTACTTCTGTACGCAAGCGACAGCTTGAGAAGCAGATTGGCCGTCAGACACGCGCGCAGCGTCGAGCAGTCCGCCGTTCGTTAGAACGGCGGAACGATCTAGTCATGATAATAGTCCAGCTTCTTTTCGGCAGCGCCCAGCAGCATCTCGACCACAAAGTTAAAGACCCAGTAGATCAACGCCGCAATCGCAAACGGCACCATGCTCACCTGCGAGGCGACCAGCGCCTTGGCGGTCGAGAACATCTCACCCACGCCAATGGCAAACGCCAGCGACGTGTCCTTGACCAGTGTGATGATCTCGTTGCCCATCGCCGGCAGAATACGCTTGGCGACCTGCGGCATCACGATATACAGAAACGTCTGCAGACGCGAGTAGCCCAGCACCTCGGCGGCCTCATATTGACCGCGCGGAATCGACTGCAGGCCCGAGCGATAGATCTCGGCAAAGTAGCCGGCGTAGTTGATGATGAACGCCACAACGCACGCCGTCCACTTGGAATCGGGCGTGAGCGAGATGCCGAACACGTAGTACGGAGCGAAGTAGATGGCAAACATCTGTAGCATGAGCGGCGTGCCGCGCATGACCGAAATATAGATGCGCGCGATCCAGCGAAGCGGCGCAATTTTGCTCATGCGCATAAACGCCACGGGAATTCCCAGCGGAATCGACCCGAGCAACGTCAGCACAAACAGCTGCAAGCTGACCAAGAATCCCTGGCCAAGCATCTGCATCATGACCTGAATAGACAACCCAAGCTCTCTTTCACAGTAACGGAACAGCGAACCCAATGCTAAAGCGGGTTTTCCAGGTGCCCGAGTTTGCCGTGAAAGAGGAGCGCCGCGTACTAAATGTACGCAAGCGACGGTTTGAACGGCAAAATCGGGTGCCTGGGAAAGCCGCTATTTGAGCACCCAGTTGTCGAAGGAAAGACCATAGCTTGAATACTTATCGCACAGGTCCTTGACCGTACCGTCCTCATAGAGCGCCTTGAGCGACTCGGTCACGGCGTCGGCCGACTTGCTGTCGCCCTTCTTAAAGCCGACGGCGTAGTGTTCGCTGGACAGCGGCTCATCAAGCTGCGTATAGGCATCGGGCTTGGCGGCCAGCTGATACTGAGCGATCGAGAGGTCACAGGCAACGGCATCGACCGCACCACTCTCGAGCTGCATAAACGCCGTGTTGTACTCACCGATGGTATCGAGCGTGGCAAACGTCGCGGCCAGATCCTTCTGGTCGCCCTCGAGCACATTCTGCGCAGCGGAATCAGTCTGGGTAATCACGGTCTTGCCGGCAAGATCGTCCCAGCTCTTGATACCCGCGTCCTTCTTGACCACCAACACCTGCTCGTTGAGCATATACGGCTCGGAGAACGTGTAGTCGTCCTCGCGGCCCTCCATGGTAAAGCCGTTCCAGATGCAGTTGATGGCGCCGGAGTTGAGCAGCGTGTCCTTGGCATCCCAATCGATGGCCTCGTAATCGACATCCCAGCCCTGCTTATCGGCAACGGCCTTGGCAAGGTCAAGGTCAAAGCCCGTGTACTCGCCGTCATCGCCCACAAAGCCGTACGGAGGGTAGGACTTGTCAAAGCCCACCACGAGCTTCTTGGACTCCGCGGCGCCCTTCACATCCTTGGCCGCGGCAGAACCAGCAGCGGAGCCCTTGCCAGCACCACCGCCGCAGCCGACAAGACCAAGGCCAAGCACCGTGGCGAGCGAGCCGGCTAGACCAACAAACTGACGACGAGACATATCGGTATTCATGGTATTCCCCCTCGATAGCACTTTAGTTAGGTAAAGTGAGTCATGTAACGTCCAGAATCATACACTTTACCTTGATAGAGTACAAGGGATAGGTTGCCCGCCGGGCACCGGGGCAGGGGTTAAGTTTGCTGCTCTACAGTCCTGCTCACGACGGAGGCCACATTAAGTGGCCTCCTGTTC
>OKSB01003858.1_pt1 | contig 11405 bp, 10 predicted proteins | sample 1601171 | NCBI WGS metagenome assembly OKSB01 (sample SAMEA3541496, study PRJEB24748) | human gut metagenome | biome: human gut; feature: human-associated habitat; material: faeces | place: China | collected 2012 | reverse complement strand
CGCAGCTGTCTCGCCTCATTGTCTGTAGACATCATATCCGGCAGCTCCCGGTACTGCTGCACAATGCTGTGGAAATCCCTGATCATATCGCTGCCATATCCTGCATACTCCATAATATGTGCAATACAATCCTCACGCATAATATTGATACGGCCTTCGGACTCCTTGGTAAAGTCGTAATTCTCGCAGAGCTCATGTGCCTCCGCCATCTGCTTTTTGTCGTATACATCAAGCTTTGTCATGACATCCACCATATTTAACAGACGCTTTTTGATCTCGGAAATGTCCTGCTTTTTCTGCGACTGCTGGACTGCCATTGCAAAAAACAGATGAAAAATATCATCTCTGGAATCTGAAAATAAAATATCCCTGTTGTACTGCAGATAATTTACCATCTCGCCGATTCCCTGTGTCACACGGCGCATCTGTGCCGCCGCCTCCATGATTGCTCCCACACACAGACTGTCATCTTTGATCATCAGCTGCATATATTCTTTCAGATAACTCCGGACCAGACTGTTACTGTTTGCAATCTCCCAGTTTTCCGCACGGTGCTGCATTTTTAAAGCTGCAAACTGTTCCATACGCGGAAAATCCTGTTCATCAAGAAGCTTCTCGCTGCACAGATTTTTGTATTCGCTGTACAACGTTTCCGCAGCATTATGTAAAAGCATGCATTTTTTCTGCAGACTGGCATACAGACACAGTGCCTGATGCCTCTGTTCCACTGCCGTACGCAAAAAAATCGGGCGAAAATTCTCATGTTCGGACAAAATCTTCCGCAGATCCTGTGCATTTTTACATGGAATCACAATCAATGTCGTATCTTCATTTGCCACATAATCGCAGGCAAACCATTCGTTCTCGAGAATACCCACAATTGCATTCCGGTGCATAATGATCTCTGCAAATGCAAACTGCCGGATCACCGATCCCTCCTGAATCAGATACCATTCCATCACCTTGTCCTGTTTTCTGGCAAGCGTTTCTCCCTTTTTTACCTTTAAAACATTCATATCTTACTGCTCCTTGTCTGCGCCGCCGGACAGCTGAAACGCTATATGATCTACCGTAAGTCCGGTTGCTCCAAAATATAACCTCATATAATGATGTCCCTCGAATGTATCAAACCGGATCTGCTGTGTCACCCACTGCCCTTTCGATCCCCGGAAGGACATTGTTCCTTTGATAATATTGTCCAGATATACCGTTACCGGAAGCTGTGCCAGATCATCCAGATTTGATTTCACTTTCATCTGCAGTTCATAACTTCCGGCTTTCATATCCAGATCCGCAAGTATTTCTTTTCCCTGATGTGTATCCCAGCCGTCACCGGAAATGCAGATTTTTCCCTGTTCATCTGCCACAAATTTCATCATCTTTGAGACATCCAGATCATCTTTTGCAGCATTCTTCCGGTCTTTAAGTTCTTCCGGAGAAATCCTATCCATCTCATAAAGCATCGCCGGGGATTTTAGTACAAACTGCAATATATTGATGGCATTTCTCTGCAGCTGTCCTCTCGTAAGATTTCCCTTCTGGAATTCTTCGAGCATATCATCCTGCTGCATATCCTGCGCATCTGCAGTCACCATATATACATCATTCTGTGCCGCTGCCATGACCGCATGTATACGCGGATCCGATGGCTGTCCCTCATGGTTTGCCTTTGCCCACCAGTCGGTCATAACGATGCCGGAAAATCCCCAGTCTTTGCGCAATACAATGGTATTGAGATCATAACTTCCTGCAGTCCACACCCCGTTGACCGGGCCATATGTAGTCATAACAGAGCGGGCCGGTCCTTCTTTTACCGCAATTTCAAATCCCTTCAGATAAATTTCCCGCAATGCCCGCACGGAAATAATCGAATCTGCCTCATGTCGTTTCGTTTCCTGATTGTTTGCCGCAAAATGTTTGATGGTTCCTGTGGAACCTGCAATATTAAGTCCCTGCAGCTGTGCGGCTCCCATTTTTCCGGTTAAAAACGGATCTTCGGAAATATACTCAAAGTTTCGCCCGTTCAACGGATTTCTGTGAATATTCAATCCCGGTCCGAGCAATGTATCTACACGGTTTAACCGTAGTTCAAGCCCTGTCATTTCATATAATTGACGCACCAGTTCACAGTTAAATGTACATCCGAGCAGCGTTCCGTTCGGAAGGGAAAACGCCTTTGTTCCGCAGTCCATACGTATTCCGGATGGTCCGTCCGATGCACATTCTGCCGGAATTCTAAACTTCCTCAAAGACGGAGTCAGTCCTGCAAATGCCGCTGCAGTACCCGGAGTCACCTTCGGACTGCACATGCCTTCTCCGCGGAACAGCATAATCAGATCCTCATCCGACAATTGTGCCACAAATGTCTCCATGGAAATCTTTTTGTCATATACATCTTCCAGACGATAGCCTTTATCACCAGTCTGTGAAATCTCTGCCGGTTTTTCCACGCGGTCATACGGACCATAGATCCGTTCCGGTGTATCGGAATATCCGATCACATCACCCGGCTTTCTTGTCATACGGGCAAACGGTTTCTGCGGTGCACAGACTTCCTCAAGCTGTTCAATCACCGTAAACGTCTGCGGATAACTGCCTGCCTTTTGTGCCGTCCGCACATCGGTTCCCACATAAATGGTATAAGTACCCTCCAGCAGCACAAAACAGTCCCTGTGTCCGGTTACACCACTGTCATCATAGGAGGCAAATGTATTTTTCGGAATCTCCAGAGTAATATGCTCTTCTTCCCCTGCTGCCAGTTCCTTTGTCTTTGCAAATCCACAAAGAACACGCACCGGTGTATCCAGTACCCCCTGTGGGGCTTTGGCATATACTTCAAGCACTTCTTTCCCCGGTTTTGTTCCGGTATTTTTCACTGTTGCCTTTACACAGACCGTATGCTCGTCCTTTTCTTCTGCAGACGCTTGCACGGAAAAAGAAGTATACGACAATCCAAATCCAAACGGATACAAAACTTTATCTTTGGCAAATGTCTCAAAATACCGATATCCCACATAGATATCTTCTTTATAATAGTTTTTCTGTAAATCCCCGAAATTTGACGTGGATGGATAGTCACTGATATCCTCTGCAATCGTATCGGTCAGTTTTCCGCACGGATTCACACGCCCCGTAAGTACATCACAGACACCGTTTCCACCTTCCTGACCTCCCTGCCATGCATAGAGTATCGCTGCCGGATCAAATTCTCTGACCCATTTCATATCAATGATATTTCCCACATTTAAAATAACGACCGTGCGTGAAAATTGACTGCTCACTTTACGGATCAGGTCTTCTTCTGTCCGTGTCAGCTTATAACTACCCGGCTTGTCCGTATTGTCCTGGTCTTCCCCCGCCGTACGTCCAAGAATCACCAGTGCCACATCATCCCCGGATGCGGTTTGAAGCATCTCTTCCGTCACGGGCATTTCTTCCTGTGACCACGGAACCAGCCCCCATCCCTCACCTTCGTCATATGGATGGTCTTTGATCCATTTTTCGTAGATCCCAATCAGTTCTTCATCCAGCGCAATATCTTTGCAGGCGCGCAGCGCATCAAGGATTCCAACCACATAGCGTGTATTTACCAGTCCGCCCGAGCCAAGTCCGCTCTTGTAATAATGAAACGCCATGCGCCCAAATACAGCAACTTTATCTCCTTTTTTAAGTGGCAGGGTACTGTTGTCATTTTTCAATAACACGCATCCCTCCGCAGATGCAGTCCTTGCCAAATCTGCATATTTTTCCATATCCAATGCATATCTGCCCATTTAAAATTCTCTCCTTTAGTCTGTAACTAATCGTACCTTTTATTATACGCCAGACACAAAGAAGATTGCAATTAGAAAATATGGATTTACCAATATTTTGGAAGCCCGTAACCAAAAAAGAAATAATAAAAAGAACCAGCCATTTTCCCCAGTGCCATGGCAATCATAACACCACTGAGTCCACGGTTGATATACAGACGCCGGAACAGGATCGGAAAAGTATTTAATATTTCTGCCAGTGCCACCGCAGTACATCCCACAAAAATTCCCGCTGCAGTTCCATAAGCGCCCAAAATGACATGCGCCAGCCACGGATACGGCAGCTGTGCCTTCCACTCCACCACAGAAAATACGGCACCGGGCAATACCCCCAGTATAACCGTATTTTCGACCATCAGTATCCGTTCTCCAAAATTGCAGCGTTTGATCATGCGCGGAATGACCCCGATCACCAGAAGAAACGCAAACGTTCCGGCAGAAACCGCAATGCCGCAGGCTGTCGCAAGGCCCGCCATAAAAATGTGTCTAAGAAACATCGTGTTCATGCCCCTTTCTTCCCGCGTTCTCTATAAATGCCATATCGACATCCTGTTCATACTTTCGCATCTCAACCTGAATCGGTGTCGGATCTGAAGTGATTTTTTTCTTTCCGATATGGTTAAAAAATACCAAAATTCCCACTGCCAGTCCCAGACAGTAAAAAATTTCGATTTCTGATACTTTCGGTTTTTCTTTTCCCATCACCTGCTGATAAAACCGGTCGAACACTTCCCCCACGGACACGTCATTGTTAAATGCCATAATCGTAAATGCCGCTCCAAGAAAGATTACTACAACCATCACAACAACTTTAAGCGTCTCCAGCCATTTCGGTGCCATCGGTGCATCTAACAATTGCACCACAAAATCCTGTTCCCCGATACTAACAATTTCCACATCCGGGTAATCCGTCTGTATCCGTTCGATCACATTTAGCATCGAAAATACTTCCATTCGTTTTTTCTTTTTTCCTTCTTTTTTCTGGTCATCGTTTTTCTTAAACGTATACAGTGTTTTATTTTTTATTCCGGCACAGATTGCAGAATCTGCACACTGTACAGACATCACATCCTGTATCTTTATTTTTGGATCATGGCAGACACTGTTGCGGTCTGCCTTCAGATAAACTATTTCCCGTTTTTCTTTCATTCTGCACCTCTTTGATTACTTATTCTCTACGGTAGTATGTGCAAATTCAGGAAAAGTACGCGAAAAAAAACATAAGTTTTCTCTATATGACAGTGGTTGAAAAAATATAATTGAAAAGCATCCTGTTAAATCACTTGATGATAAAACACGGTATCTATGGATGAAAAATTACAGCCTAAGGTGACGTTTTCCCGAAATTTTAATGCTTAAAATTTTCAAATGTCACCTATATAGAAAAAATTACGTCTCCAGATACCGTTTTTCCCAAAAAAGCGGTATCTGAAGACGTAATTTTTGATCCATAGAGACTTTCCGGTATCTGAACATTAAATTTTCAGTATATAGATACCTCACTGGTATCTTTTACATGGATTTTATCGACATAGATACCAGCGAATTTAAAATAGCCAGTAAATAAGTCCCAGCACCCAGCTTGAAAAAATTCCATACAAAATCACCGGACCGGCAATCTTAAAAATCTGGCATCCGATACCAAATACCTGTCCCTCTTTCTGGAATTCCACCGCAGAAGCACACACGCCATTTGCAAATCCGGTAATCGGAACCAATGCCCCTGCACCTCCCCAGTTGGCAAGAATCCCATATACATTACAGCTCGTCAGGATCACCGAAAGAAGAACAAGAAGTAAACTGCACCAAAGAGCGGCATCCTCTGCCTTAAGTCCGAATACCCCGGCTGCAATCTGTAAAATAATCTGTCCCAACAGGCAGATACCTCCCCCCAGCAAAAAGGCTTTTCCCATATTTGCCCACAGATTATGTTTCGGTGTCATCTGTTCGACATACTCATTATACTCCTGATTGCGCACTTCTTCCTGTTCCAGAGTCATCTTACTCATTTCATACATCCTCATCTTTCTTTTAAAATTACTTGTAGTATGTACAAAAATTGCAAAAATATAAGGTAACTATCGCTCATAGTTACCTTATAACCGGATGGAACGATGTCGTGACCTGCCACATGTCAGGTTCCTGTTCTCCCCAGGCAAACAGCTCATCCATCTGTGCATCATGATCCGCTGACGGCTCATAATTCTTTATGATCTGTATCAGATATTTTTCCTGTTCACTCTGCGGAGCCAGATTATCCTGCATCTGCAGAATCGCTTCCAGAATCTGTTCCGGTTCCATATCTGTCCGGATCTCTATGTTGTATAATTTTCTCATCAATCCCGCAGCATAGAAAAATTCGTAGTTTCCAAGCATCACGGATTTTTGCATATTACATTTTAAAATCACACTCTGACGTGCAATGGAAGGTACCATAGCATTCCCTTCTTTCCGACTGTTCCGTAATAATTTTATTCTTCGTAACTATTCTTCCTTTTTCTTCTGTTCCTCTTTTTCCTTTTCTTCTAAAATTGCTTCATTCAGCTGCAGCATCTTTGCATCGAGGTTTGAAACAATTTCTGCACAGGCACGCAGATCCCGGCTGATATATTCCGGGGCATGCCCCTCAAATTTATAATAAATCTTGTGCTCCAGACTTGCCCAGAAATCCATTGCAATGGTGCGGATCTGGATTTCCACCTTTGTATCAACCACACGGTCCGATAAAAAGATAGGAACCGTCACGTGCATATGGAAACTCTTGTAACCGCTGACTTTCGGATTTTTGATATAGTCTTTTACACAGATCACGGTCAGGTCATTCTGTTTTCCGATCATTTCTGCAAGACGGTAAATATCCGAAGTAAACGAGCAGACAATACGGATTCCTGCAATATCGTTAATATAATTTCTCATATTCTCGATCGTACTCTCATATCCGTCACGCTTTAATTTTTTTACAATACTTTCCGGTGTTTTAATCCTCGACTTAATATATTCAATCGGATTGTACTTATGTATATGAACAAACTCGTCATTTAAAATCTCAAGTTTTGTTCCCACCTCTTTCAGTGCTGAATTATATAAAAACATCATAGTTTCCCAACTATCAATATCTTCTCCCAGCATCTGCGATGTTCCCATGTCATTCCTCCTCTTTCCTGCCACAATGGCAGACATTCCTTTCATAAATGCGAAAGCAGACCTCACACATGTATTAACGTGCTTTCCCATATGATATTATCATATCACAAGAAACACGTTCTGTACGCAGAAAGCAACAAATTTAATATTTTTTTAATCTTCGTCTATCACCTGTATCTCCAGATAATCAAATTCTGTTTCCTCCACAAAATTGTCCTTGCCAAACCTCGTTCGCGCATGCCTTTGAAATTCCGCTATATTCGCATCAAACCAGATCGGTTTTCCCAGATCCCACTTCAGACAGACTTCTTCAAGCGCATGAAAAATCTTATGTGTACGTGTATCCTCCGTATTATCTTCTATGGTTTCCGATTTTAATAAGTGTGTGTTTTCCCAGATTTTAAACCATATTTTCATTGTGCTCTCCCCGCTGTCTCTTACATTCATACATCAAAAGTGCTGCGGAAACGGCTGCATTCAGCGACTCCACCTTTCCCTCCATGGGCATCTTCAGATAGCAATCCGCACACTCTGCAATTTCATCAGACAGACCGTTCCCCTCATTTCCAATCAGGAAGCCACATGCCCCGGTAAAATCAAAGGCATCATAATATGTATCTCCTTTTAAATGTGCCGCATACAATCGGATATTCTCCTTATGCAGCTCATCAAGCAGATCCGGCAGATGCTCCGTGATCAGGTACGGAACACGGTAGATACTTCCCATCGTCGAGCGTATGGTTTTTGGGTTAAACAGATCCACCGTCGTTTTATTCATTATAATTCCCGTGATGCCGGCACCCTCTCCGGTGCGCACCATCGTTCCAAGATTTCCCGGATCCTGCACGCTCTCAAGAATTAAAAGATGCGTGTGATCCCCCTGCAAAAGATCGGGCAGATCATACTTCGGCATGCGGACAATCGCAAGGATTCCCTGCGGAGTCTGTGTATCCGAAATTTCCCGGAATACCGCATCACTCACGACCTCATACCGGTATCCCTGCAGACATTTTTCATGTTCCGGTTTTTCCAGAAAACTTTCCGACACGTAGACAGACACCACCGTATCCGCCGGTGCTTCCTGAAACATCTTTATTCCTTCCACAACAAAGACCTGTTCTTTTTTTCGTTCTTTCGCCCTTTTCATCAGCTGTGACAGATGTTTCATCTGCTGATTTGCACTGCTTGTAATCATATCATCCGTACAATCCTTTCCCATTACTTACTGTTTCCTTTTATGAAACAGTGTTTCCGGAATCGAGAAGCCAAAAATAATCCCAAATACAATGGCCAGGGCAATCTCAAAAGTTTCCAGCCCTTTTGCCGAGCATTTTGCCGGCATTCCGGATATCAGATAATATGCCGTATAATAGATACCGGCTCCCGGAACCAGTGGGAAAATCCCGGATACCAGATAAATCGTGGCAGGATTGCATCTTGCTACTGCCAGAATACGACTTAAAATTGTCAAAACAAAGGTTGCCACCAGACTGCCCAAAACCACATTCCCCGACTGCCTGTACAAAATAAAATAAACCAGCCAGGCAAGCCCGCCTGATACGCCACAGAAAACCAGTTCCTTTTTCGGTGCCGCAAACAAAATGGCAAATGTAACCGTGGCAATCGCTGCAATAAAAAACTGAAGCACATAACTCATACCGGTAAATTTCCTCCATATCGCAACAACAGAATCGGCAGTGCAATGCCCACTGCAATGCAAAGTGCCGTAAGAAGTGCATCAATCAGATGGATCGTTCCGGACAAATAATCGCCATTATAAAAATCACGAATGGATGTTGTCAGTGCAATTCCAGGTACTAACGGCATAATTGCCCCGATCACCACTTTGTCATGCAAAACAGGTATTACACCCGCGGCCGCTGGCAGACTAAGCAAAGAGATCAGCAGACTGACATATACATTCGTTAAAAATCTGGAAACTTTACGCTTCCGGCACACAAACAATGCCAGCTGCTCTATCAGCCCTACAAAAAATGCATACAGTGCTTCCGGCAAATGCCCTCCAAACATGAAGGTAAACGCTGCACAACCGATTCCACATGCCAGTAACTGTACCGCATTCGCATAAACCGGAATTTTTTTGCACTGTTTTAACCGCTCCGATGCCTCTGCAACCGAACATTTATGATTACAGATATCTCGGGTCAGCTGATTTAAAGCAGCGAGTTTCCCCAGATGGGTTGCCGAAAGAGGAACATACCTTACCACACTGCAGGCATCCTCCCTGCTCTCATTTGCACTTGCAAAAATTCCGTTGGATAAAACATAAGCATCAAAATCATCCAGGCCAAAAGCTTCCAATATGCGTATCACAGAATCTTCCACCCGGTAAATTTCTGCTCCGCACCGCAGCATCGCGTCCCCGATTTCTACTGCTAGTGTGAGCATTTCCTTGGTGTTGTCCATTGCCCGTCTCCTTGAAAATCCCATTGATTTCAAACCTAAAAATGCGGCAGAGAGAATTCCCTGCCGCACTATGTTCTCCAATAAAAGAAATAACTATACCAGTGTCTTTGAGATTTCGTACATGTACTCATCGACATCTTTCTTCATAGCCAGAGCTTCATCAATGTCGAAATCTACAAACTTGCCACCCTTATGTCCAATGACACGGTTGCTCTTTCCTTCGCAGAGAAGGTCAACTGCCATTGCACCCATTGTGGTTGCATAGACACGGTCCTTACATGTCGGGCTTCCACCACGCTGCATATGTCCGAGAATCGTTGCGCGTGTCTCAACACCTGTCGCTTCCTCGATACGCTTTGCCATGCTCTGTGAATGACCGATACCCTCAGCATTTACAATAATATAGTGCTGCTTTCCGTTCTTTCTTGCGTTGACTACCTGATCAATCAGACGCTGCTCATCATAATCATATTTTTCCGGAAGAAGAATCTCCTCAGCACCGTTTGCAAGACCGCACCATAATGCGATATGTCCGGCTCCACGACCCATAACCTCAATAATTGAGCATCTCTCATGAGATGTAGAAGTATCACGCACCTTGTCAATAGCTTCCATCGCCGTATTTACCGCGGTGTCAAACCCAATCGTATATTCTGTACAGGCAATATCCAGATCGATGGTTCCCGGAATACCTACTGTATTTACACCCAGGTTTGCCAGCTTCTGTGCTCCGGCAAAAGATCCGTCTCCGCCGATAACAACAAGCCCGTCAATTCCATATTTCTTACAAATCGCTGCAGCCTTCTGCTGTCCTTCTTCTGTACGCATCTCCTCGCAGCGCGCTGTCTGAAGGATGGTTCCTCCGCGCTGGATCGTATCGGACACATCTCTTGCAGAAAGGTCAATGATTTCTTCATTCAACAGTCCCTGGTAGCCTTTCCGAATACCTCTTACTTTTAATCCTTTTCCTAAACCGGTTCTGACAACTGCACGGATTGCAGCATTCATTCCGGGAGCGTCTCCTCCACTGGTCAGAACACCTATTGTTCGAATTATTTTGTCTGCCATGATAATTCCTCCATTGTATTCATTCTAATAATTACTACCTCTTCCGAGCACCATTTTACCGTAATTAAGGGGTGTTTTCAATGGGTTTTTCTATCAGTTTTACACAAGTTTCTCCCAGATAATTCGTCAACCTGCTCAATAGGACTTTGTCCGCAGCCACGCTTCTGCCCCTTGGAAGCTTCTTGACTGCCTTCTCCTTTTTACAGTAAATGACTACCGTATCCTCGCCGTCCGAGTCCGCCAGCATCTCAAAAAGCTTCTGTTCCTGGCCAAGATACGTCTCCTTGTCCGGATACTGGAGCCACAATTCTTTGCGTGTCTGTTCAAAAGGAATCACCCTCTCACAGATCAGCTTGCTGGCCGCGTCATCCTCTTCAGATACCCGGCCCCGGATAAATACCTTGCTCTCCTCGTTCAGATACTGCTGGTTCTTTTCATAATCTCTGGGGAATACGATGACCTCCACACTTCCCGCCAGATCCTCCAGGGTGAGGAAGGCCATTACCTTATTATTCTTCGTATACTTAATGGTCCTGGCAGTGATCATGCCCCCCACCGTTTCTCTGGCTCCGTCATGGACCTTTGTCCTTCCCGTCTCTTCATCCAGCTGGAAGTCCAGGGTAGTCCTGGAAATGTTTTTCTTCCACTTTTCCTCATACTCCTCCAGAGGATGGCCGCTTAGATAGACTCCAAGCACCTCCTTTTCGAAGGCAAATTTCGTCTCCTTCTCATATTCTCCCACGTTAGGAAGCTGAATATCAAACTCTGCCTTCTGGTCGTCGGATACAATATCAAACAGAGACATCTGCCCTGTCATGGAATATTTCTTTTCCTGGCTGACCTGATCCAGCACCTGCAGATAGATGACCATAAACTGCTTTCTGGTCCCTCCCAGACTGTCAAAGGCCCCGGACTTGATAAAGCTTTCTATGGTCCGCTTGTTGACCTCTTTTC
>OKSB01003842.1_pt1 | contig 11453 bp, 10 predicted proteins | sample 1601171 | NCBI WGS metagenome assembly OKSB01 (sample SAMEA3541496, study PRJEB24748) | human gut metagenome | biome: human gut; feature: human-associated habitat; material: faeces | place: China | collected 2012 | reverse complement strand
ACTCGAACCCCCGACCTACTGGTTCGTAGCCAGTCACTCTATCCAGCTGAGCTACCGGCGCGTACGCACTCAACGTGCTCCAATATACTACCACAACGCCCCACAAATTGCAAGCACTTTTTTCGAAAATCGCGAGAAATTTTCCGCAGCCCCTTTGGCGCTTGACAAACGCCATCGAAATCCCGTACGATAAGGAAAACGATTCAGAAAGGACCGCTGCCCATGAAACGTACCCTTGCCATGCTGCTGGCCCTCGCGCTGCTGCTCCTGTGCGCCTGCTCCGCCGCGCCGGAGCCGACGCAGCCCGCAGCGGAGCCGCCAGTGGAAACGGCGGAAACGCTCCCCGACCACGCCGCGCAGGACGATGCGGCATCCGAACCAGCACAGCCGCTGTTCTGGCAGGTCAGCGGAAACGGCTATTCCGGCTCGTTCTACCTGCTCGGCTCCATCCACGTCAGCGACGGCCTCACCTATCCGCAGGAGCTTCTGGACGCCTATGCCGCCTGCGACACGCTGGCCGTGGAGAGCGACGTTCTCGCGCTGGAGGCAGACCTGTCGGCGCAGGTCGAAATGATGCGCTGTCTTGTCTACACCGACGGCACGACCATCGACGCCCATCTGGACGCGCAGACCTACGCCGACGCGAAGCAGGTGCTGACGGACCTCGGCGGCTATCAGACCATGCTCGACCACTACATGCCCATTTTCTGGTATTTGCTGGCAGGAAATCTGGCGCTGGCGCAGACGCGCTTCTCGCCGGACGGCGGCGTGGACCGCTATTTCCTGCAGATGGCAAAGGCCGACGGCACGGAAATTTTGGAGGTCGAGCAATACACGGACGTCTACCGCGCGCTCGGCGCGCTGTCCGAGGAGACGCAGGTCTACGCTCTGCAGCAGGCCATCCGTCCGGAGGTCCTTGCCGCCACGGAGGAGGACGCCGCGGCGCTGCTGGATGCATGGTGCAGCGGCGACGAGGCCGCGATCATCGATCTGCTGGAGGCTGAACCGGACGAGCCGCTCACGCCGGAGGAAGAGGCAGCCGCGGAAGAGTTCGGCCGCACCCTTGTGACGGACCGCAACGCCGTCATGATCCGGGCGGCGGACGAAGCCCTGCGCGCTGGGAAGAACGTGTTCTATATCGTCGGGATCGCCCATATGCTGGGCGAGGACGGCATTGTCGAAGGGCTCCGCCAGCTTGGCTATACCGTCACGCAGGTATCATATGCAAGTTAAATTTCATATCAAATGGGCCGCTGCGATGCAGCGGCCCGCTGTTTTTCACTTTGCCGAAAGGTCGACGGCGCGGCGTACGATGCTCATCGCCGGGACACGGCGCGGCAGCTGCATGCGGAACACCATCTGCGGCGTGCGCGGCTCGCGCAGCGGCAGGCCGTCCGCATCCTGCATGACCGGCACGGTCACGGAAAACGGGCGCGTATCCGGGCCGACGATCTCGACCTCGTCCCCGGCGGCAAACTTGTTGCGCAGCGAGAGCGTGGCCAGTCCGTCCGGCGTGCAGTCCGTCACGATGGCGCAGACCTGCCAGTCGCGGATATAGCGGGAGCTTTCCGTATACTGCCCCGGCTGGCCGAAGAAGAAGCCCGTACTGTAGCGCCGGTGGGAGACATGCTCCACCTCGTCGCGCCAGACCGGGTCGACCGGCTCTCCGGCTGCGACGGCATCGAGCGCGTGGCGGTAAGCGCCCGTGACGACGGCGGCATAATAGGCCGATTTGGCGCGGCCCTCGATCTTGATGCAGTCCACGCCGGCCTCCGCCAGCTCTGCCAGATGGTCGATCATGCACATATCGCGGGAATTCATGATGTAGGTGCCCTTTTCGTCCTCGAACACAGGGAAATACTCGCCGGGACGTTTTTCCTCCATGAGGGCGTACTGATAGCGGCAGGGCTGGGCGCACGCGCCGCGGTTGCTGTCGCGGCCCGTCATATAGTTGGACAGCAGGCAGCGGCCGGAGTACGACACGCACATGGCCCCGTGCGCAAACGTCTCCAGCTCCAGCTCCGGCGGCGTATCGCGGCGGATGACGCGGATCTCCTCGAGAGAAAGCTCCCGTGCCAGCACAACGCGCTTTGCGCCGAGCTCATGCCACGCGGCCGCGCAGGCGGCGTTCGCGATGCTGACCTGCGTGGAAATGTGCAGCTCACAGTTCGGGGCCTCGCGCTGCGCCATGCGGAACACGCCGAGGTCCGCAAGGATGAGTGCGTCAACGCCGCTGTCGTTCAGCAGGCGCAGGTGTGCCGGGAGCGCGGGAAGCTCGTCCCCGCGCGGCATGGTGTTGACCGTGACATGCACGCGCACACCGTGTGCATGGGCAAAGGCGACGGCCTCCGGCAGCTCCTCCGGGGAGAAATTCCCCGCAAAGGAGCGCATGCCGAAGCTCGTTCCGGCGAGATAGACGGCGTCCGCACCATAGAGGACGGCCATGCGCAGCCGCTCCATGTCTCCGGCGGGCGCAAGCAGCTCGGGCTTACCCATTGCTCTGCTCCGAAAGGAAGGCCTGATGCTCGTCATAGCTCTCGGAGAAGTGATGCAGGCCCGTGGAGTCGTCGAGCGCATAGTAATAATAGCTCGTATCGGCCGGGTTCAGTGCCGCGGAAATACTCGACAGGCCGGGGTTGGAGATCGGTCCGGCGGGCAGGCCCGTGCGGTTATAGGTGTTGTAAGGGCTGTCGATCTGCGTGTCCTCATAGGTCAGCGCGCCGTCGACGCCGCCGAGCGCATAGACGATCGTTGCGTCGATGTTCAGGTACGGATAGTTTGCGGGATCGCACAGGCGATTGTAGATGACGGAGGCAATGGTGCTGCTCTCCTTGGCGGAGGCCGTCTCCTTCTCGATCATGGAGGCGACGGTGACGAGATCATAGATCGTCATACGGTGGGCCTCGATATAGCTCTCGTCATAGCCCTTTGCGGTCCAGCGCTCGGCAAGCGCCGTGTTCAGCGTTTCGAGCTGGGCGGAAGCATCGTCCGAGAACTTGCGGTTGAAATTCGACAGCAGCTTCTCGAGCACGCGGTCGGGATCGTCGTTGACATAGAAATCATAGGTATCCGGGAACAGGAAGCCCTCAAGGCGGTTCGTCTCGCCATAGGGGATGTCCTCCAGGAACCAGTAGTCAAAATGCGTGTTTGCGGCGCTCTCGCCGAGCTTTTCGGCCGTGCAGACCTCGTTTTTCTCCAACAGGGCGAAGATTTGCGCGCATGTTGCGCCCTCCGGCAGCATGACGCGCACGGTCGTGCGGGTGCCGCCGCTCTCCGTCATGCCGCTGACAAGGGCATGATAGTCATAGTTATAGGCCAGCTCATAGGTTCCCGCGTCCATGCGGCCCGCGGAATGCGTAAACTTGCAGTAGAGCTTGAAAAGCCACGGGTACTGGATGAGGCCGTTGTCGTGCAGCATGTCGGCGATGGCATCGAGCGAGGCATTCTCCGGCACGGTGACCTGAATGGTATCGCTCGAGCGGCCGAAGGCCAACACATCCGTCGCGCAGGCCCAGGCGGCATACCCGGCCCCGACGGAGACGACGGCGACGATCACCACATAGAGGATGATCTTCACGAACAGCGGCACGATGCGCTTGTGGCGCTTGCGGGGCGGCTCCGGAGGAAGCTCCTCCTCGGGCTGCGGCTCCTCGAATTCGCCGTAGTCATCGAACGTGTGGCCGAAATCCGGCGTAAAATCGTCCGGCTCCGGCGTCCCCGGTTCGGCGGCCTGCTGCGGCCCGTCCGGCGTTTTGTCCAGCTCGGCGCGCGCTTCGGCCAGGATCTCGTCGATGGACCGGCCGTCGCTGCGATGTTCCTCAGTCATGGGATGCCTCCTCCCCGTTCCAGACGACCTGCGCAGCGATGCGTGCAGCCGTTTCCGCGCCGCACAGCGCCTCGACGAGCGCCAGCCCGAAGGCAAAGGCACTTCCGGCGGCGCGGCCCGTGATGAAATTCCCGTCGCGCACGACGCCAGCATTCTGCATGACGGCCCCGCACATTTCCGGCTCCATGCCGGGGTAGCAGGTGGCGCGGCGGCCCTCCAGCAGGCCAAGCTCCGCCAGCACCGTCGGCGCGGCGCAGATGGCGGCGACCCATTTTCCGGCCTGCGCCATTTCCCGTGCGGCACAGAGCACCGGTTCGCAGCCGCGGATGGAGCGGACGCCTCCCAGCCCGCCGGGCAGGATGAGCATGTCCGCCTTCGTCAGCTCGGCCGCTTCCGCCGCGCAGTCCGCATGGACCGGGATGCCGTGGCTGCCGGGGATGTCCGTCCCGCCGATGCCGGCGAGGCGTACCTCGACTCCGGCGCGACGCAGCAGATCGCAGGGCACGATGGCCTCCGCTTCTTCAAAACCGGCTCCAAGGATGAGATATACCATGTGTCAGTTCTCCTTCAGGCATTCCTGCACGCGCAGGAAAATTTCGTTGTGGATGTCGTCGATCGAGCGCATTTTACCGTCCTTTGCGCAGGCGATGACCGTCCAGCCGTAGTACTTTGCCGCCTGCAGGCCCGTGGCGCGGCAGCGGCGCAGATAATCCATATTCTGCTCGTGGATGTCCGCGTGCGTGTGCGTATCGTGCTCGCGGCGGCGCAGCATCTGGCCCGTCAGCTCCGTCGGCACGTCGAGATACAGCACGAGGTCCGGCACGGGCAGGCCCATATGGCGGTACTCGAGATCATAGAGCCACGCAAAAAACTTCTCGCGGTCCTGCTCCGGCTCCTTCGAGGCCTGATGGACGGCGTTTGAGGTCGTATAGCGGTCGGAGAGCATCAGGCCGCCGTTCCGGTAATACTCGCCCCAGACCTTGCGGAAGGCCGCAAAGCGATCGACGGCATAGAAGGTCGAGGCCGTGTAGGCGTTGACGTCCGAGGGACGCGCGCCGAACTCGCCGCCGAGATACATCCGGATGAGGGCGGACGACGGCTCCGTATACTGCGGGAAGACCATCGTGCGGAAGTCCACGCCCCGCGCCTCCAGCCGGCGGGTCAGGAGCGAAAACTGCGTGGATTTGCCCGAGCCGTCCGTTCCTTCAAAAACGATCAGTTTGCCCATGGGTCACTCCTTCTTTCCGCGCGCCCGCCATGCGGCGAACACGAATTTCGGCAGGCGCATCATGCGCCCGATGCGGCTCGGCTCGCGCAGCAGGCGATAGAGCCACTCCAGCTGCAGGCGGATCATCCACTTCGGCGCACGGCGCACCGTCCCGGCAAAGCCGTCCAGACTGCCGCCGAGGCCGATCATCAGGCGGACGTTCAGATCCGCGCGGTGGTCGTGCATGAAGCGCTCCTGCTTCGGCGCGCCGAGGCAGACGAACACGACGTCGGCTCTTGCCTCGTTGATGCGCGCGATGACGGGAGCTTCGTCCTTGAAATAGCCGTCCGCCGTGCCGCAGATACACAGCTTCGGGTGGGTCTTCTTCATATTCTCGGCCGCCTGCTCCGCGATGCCGGGCTTTCCGCCCAGAAGATACAGTCTGCCGCCCGTCTCCTCGAGCACGCCGAGCAGGTTCGCGGCAAAATCGATGCCCGCGACCTTTTCCTTCAGCGGCGTTCTGAGGATCTTCGCCCCCAGCACGACGCCCGCGCCGTCCGGCAGGACGAGCGAGGCCCCGTTCAGGATCGCGCGGAACGACTCGTCATGCAGGGCCTCATAGGCCATTTCGGCATTCGGCGTCACACAGTACGAGGCCTCGGGCCGCTGCAGCAGCGCCCGCGCCGTGTCGAGCGCCTCCGCCATGGTCACATTATCATATTGTACGCCCAGAACATTCGTCTTCATGCGCACACCTCTTCCATTATCGTTTTCGTATCTTTTATTTTACCATACTTGCCCGCCCTTGTCTACTCCCGGCGGGCCGTGCGGCGCGCACATTTCTTTCCGCCGCGCATACTATGGGGTAAAAGCGGGCCGGCACGGCTGTACTCCGCTTTTAACTGAGGCAGCACCGCATAATTCCCCTTCAGCCTTCGCCGAATGCTCTTGCTGAATTGAGCGGTATTGCCCTGATTCTTCCGGGAGGTTATCGTATGCCAGACAAACCCCTTGAGCAGGCCTGCGATGCGCGTGTCTGCATTCATACCGATCAGATTCTGGACAGCTGCATGGATAAGGACTGCGTGGAGGATCTGCGCGTCTATCTCACCCGCGAGTCGCAGGCGGCGCTCGACCGCTCCACCGGCGCCAAGACCCGCTGCGCCGAGCTGCTGTTCGCGCGCGTGGAGGTCGAGCCGCTGGCCTATAAGCGCGGGCACTATGCGGTCGACCTGACGTTCTACTACCGCATCCTCGGCGATGCGACCGTCGGCGGAACGCGCCCCGTCACCATCACCGGCCTTGCGGTCTTCACAAAGCGCGTTGCACTCTACGGCGGGCGCGGCAAGGCAAAGACGTTCTCGAGCACGGACGCGCTGCCCACGCCGGACGGCCTGCTGCAGGACCGCCTCCCCGTCGGTGTCGTCGAGGCCCTCGACCCGATGATCTTGGCCTCGAAGGTCCGCGAGGTCTGCGACTGCTGCCGCTGCGAGACGGAGCTGACGGAGATCCCGCCCGCCATTGCCGAGGCGCTCGGCGAGGAGCTCGTGCTCACGGGCGGCACGCGGCGGCTGTATGTGACGGTCGGGCAGTTTTCGACTGTGCGGCTCGAGCGCGGCGCGCAGCTGGCCGTCCAGAGCGGCGGCTACTGCATGCCCACGCGCGAGTGCTGCGACGACGAGGGCTGCGAGGAGGACCCCTGCGAGCTGTTCAGCCGGGTGGACTTCCCCGTCCGCGCCTTCTACCCCGAGGGGAGCGACTGCGGCGGAACAGCCTGCTGCGGCAGCTGCGGAAAGTAAGCGGGGAGAAACGAGCAGCGGCGCGTTTGCGCCGCTGCTCTGGCCGTCAGAACGGAACAGGGTTCCGGAATTGTCATTGTAATCACTTCGAGGTTTTTCGCAGTTATATCGGTGGCTGTGGCCGGAGTATCCAACGTAACAAGTTTATTCACATTCAGCTTCACGTCGCCCGACGCGTTGCTGAACACAATAAACCGGATGGATTTTATTTCCTCCTGCCGCTCCACTTCCGATTTGTCCTCAAGTCCGATGCTAAGCTGCGCCCGGGTAACAGGGAGCAATTCATCATCCATCGCATCCTTGCTGCATGAGAACAAAAGGGCTGTGAAGGCCATACAAACGATATATAGTATTTTTTCCCTCATTCTTATATTTCGATATCATGAAGCCAATAAACCCAGGGTCCTACAAGAAGACCGATTTGAAGGAATCCTCCTCCCGGTTTTTCTACTACGGAGAACATCAAGCTCCATTCGCTCTGCCTGTCAAGATACTCCTGAAAAGGAAGCACCGTACCGTCATGACGGTACTCCGGCCGAGCAATACTCAACAGTTTCATCAAATCATAGCTCCACACTTCTGTTCCTGTATCCGCATTTCTTATAATAAAACGGTAATCCCATCCCGTCCGGTTAAACAGACGCATAGTATTCATACGCGCTGACATTAACACTTCAGAGGTCCCACCCGGTCCTGAATAATGAGACGCGTATGTAATCGGTCCCTGACCTGTAGGCTCGTTTTCCCAGGAATAGATGGCATTTTCAGGCGACTGGATTTCAAAAGAGTACTGATTCTCAGTTTCTTCTCGACCTTCATAATCCATCAACGCAATATTAAACCGGTTGGTGTTACGTACCATGTTTACCTGATAAACATTGTGACTGGTATTGGATGGCAAATGATTCACTTCCACAATTGCTCCGAAATAGAGGTGCGGAAACTCAAAATCCACGATATCCGATTCACGGTTCAGAGCCAAAGTGACTTGCTGATAAGTGGTCGACCGCAAAGCCATCCCACTACCTCCATTTCCTAAAGCGCTAAATTTGTCAGACAGTCCGCCTACAGTCAGCACTTTATAGTTACCAAAGTCCAGTTCGTCAGTCAACGGCATTCGGTTTCCACCAATCAGTTCAGTAGATTCCGCTCTTTTAGAGAGAACCAGTTTGTCATCACTATCAAAAACAAATACATCTACCGACTTAACCTGCGGACTGAACGCATCCGCATATTCCATATTGTAGTCGAATGTGAATTCCAGCCAAAGTTCGCACCGAGGCAAATCCTCACGTATACTATCGCACGAAGCGATGAACAACAGCGAGGTGACAATAAAGAATAGCGATTTGGTTTTTCCGAACATATCTTTTTTCTTTTATGAGGCAGTGCTTTGAGGACTGCCGTTTATATTGTCAGAGATCCTGCTTAATGATCTCCGGTTATTTCCATTTTAGGGGGCGCGCGGTTTGCACTCCATGCATTTCTGATGCGCCAAGATGTTTCCGTGCTGTTTTTAGAAAGCCTGTCACCGGCTTATTTTACTTTTCCCTACGGTTCATTTCCGTATGGAATATCATTAAGAAAATACAGGGCAGGCAGTTTTGCACTGCCCTGCGCTTTTTCATAGAGAGTATATTAAATCTCAAAACCAGTCTGCCAGTATACCCACGGAGCTATTTCAATATCGAAAGCAAGGAATCCGGGCTTTTCATCAATTGGTTTTTCCGGATCCGGATCTTCTGGTCCATCACCAGGATACCATGGAGTACCAGAACCATTCACCTTATTCAGAGTAAGGTTATACCAGTTATTACGTACTACACCATATTTACCAAAGTACATATATTCATCATCAGTATTATCATGGCGAATCTCATAATAGTAATAGTTAAGACTCTTCTGATACCACTTAATACACTTGGCAATTTTCACAATCTCACCACCATCTGTGATATTATCAAGATGCGTATCTTGATCAAGATCTGCAAAAGCGGCAATTGAGGCACTTAATGCTGTATTTACCGCACCTAAGAAGTTATCGCAAACTTCCATAAGCAATGTTTCTACAGGATAGAAGAGCTTTGCATTCGCCAGTGCAGTGATCGGATCCTCCCCTGCCAATTCCAATTCATCAGCCTTAGCCTTAATCGTGGCACCAGCTGTAGAATACGCAAGCTGAAGATTTGCAAGAGTCGGATAGTTTATGCCACCGAAAGAGAACCAGTCATTTCCGAGTGTAAAATCTTTTGGAGCGTATTTCCCTTTTATTCCTACACGGGTAGCGGCGCCAAACTTCTGGTCGGCATCAGCCATTGTATTCTCAATACAATATTCAAAAACCGGAGTCGGAGTTGTACTTGCTTTTTTCCAAGTTACAAAAGGCTCACGATCATCAAGTTCGTTTAGAATAATCCCGGTTCTGTGACCTGGAGTCGCAAAGTTCGGGTCCTTAGTATAGAAGCTATTCTCATAGAAAGCTGCAGTATGGGTCGCTTTGGTTTTAGATTTCTCTGCAAATGGATAGAAAGTGCTATTGTAATAATCGAGTGTCCAACCACCGAATTCGAATGTTGCTCCTTCAGGCAATACAGTCAGACCAGGTGATTTAACAGCTACTTCCACTTTTGCAGCAAGACGTTCAATTTTCAGCGTCGCTCTGTTCCCTACTTTTTCCGCTTCCTCTTTGGCTGCGGCTTCATCTTTAATGGTAGTACCATCAACAGAAATCACATTAGTTTCTACGTCAAGCAGACAGCCTTGGTTCCACTTGTCACCACTAACATCGTAGGAACCGGCATTGATCATCGTAAAACCCTTACCACTATCCGCAGGATCCGCAATCTCACCTACAAGTGTCTCAGGTTTGCTGCCAGCTGTTAGGCTTTTAACGATAGCCATGTTGATATCATTGTATAAAGCACCGGCAGTCAAAGCCCTCAATCTCGTCTCCAACAATGTACCCGGATTAACGACAACGAGCAAATACTTAGTACTGGCACTTACCAGAATCGCCTCTGTCGTACCTTGATTACCGCTAACTTGGGGCGACAAATCGCCTGATCCCAAAACAATAACAGGATTCTTTCTGGAATGGTGTACCAGTTTTTGGTCCTTGTCGAATGTAATGACGTAAAGAGAGTTGACATCACCTTCATGTCCGGTAGGATCTTTTTCCGTGGAAGTACCTGCAGCACGGGTACTTGCCTTCTGGGTAGGTAATGTAATCCGCAATGACATGTAAGCCACATCCAAATCGGCCCCCGTCCTCGTATCTTCTCCTTCCAGCTCATTTGTTGAGCAACTTGCCATTGCCCCAAGGGCCAGCAACGATACTAAAATTGATTTAATCTTTAGCATAATACAAAAATTTATTAGAAATTAATAGATATAATTATTCACTTTAATAGTAACCACTTTCCGGTTCTTATTTATTATTTGTTTATTTACTCTTTTTCTTGATCTCAATAGCATTAGCTTTCTTCTTAGCTAATTCTTCCAAGTTGCTTTTGGCTACATCCAGCCCCAACTCTTTGGCAATCTTTAAATGTTTCTCTGACAATTCATAATCCTCCTTCATTAATAGTAATACTCCCATTGCATTATTATACTCCGGTGAATAGTCTGCTGACTTCACCCTCTCTAAATAGCGTTTCGCAGAAACCAGATCATTGCGTGAAAGGGCTGCGGTAGCTGCATTCATATTGGCTATTTCACTCTCCGGATAGATACGGACAGCAGTTTCGAAGATATCGATAAACTCCTGCGAACCTTTCGGATACGTATTAGCCACCATAAACATCTCGTTCAAACTCAGATTCTGAGGACGTTTCTTTATCACTTCTTTTGCCTCTTCCAGATTGAAATTCCTAATATCATAACTCACTTTACAGATCGCGACACGCAGACTCGGGAAAATATGCTTCAACATAAACCGATATGGCACTCCACCATTTAACTTCATCAACTTGGTTTCCCTTCCTTTTTCAATCGGGATGCTGGCTATAATATCCAATACTTCTGCCTTGTCATCCATTTCAACGGTAGCAAGCGCCTTCACCAATCCTTCCCAGTTTTCACCTCCAAACTGGATATGATACTGGTTCTTCGGGAAATCATACTGCGTAGCCAGATAGTTACGCAATGCCATGGCACGGCCCTCAGACAAACGTCTATTCGCTTCCAGCGTTCCTTCAGGAGAAGCATAGCCAATAATATCCAAGCGCTTCACATTCACATTCGCATCATTCTTCAGATCGTCAATCATGGCACGTATCTTACCCAGTTCCTTGGGATTATTCATATATTCAGGACGAATATCCACTCTGTTCACCACAAAGTCCAGAAAACATTCAGCTTGTACATCACGACTCTTTATCTCTTCCACCATCGGTTCTACATAAGACAAATAGGGAGTCACTACATATGGCACCAGCACCGGCATTAATGTATGATATGCTCCGAGCAGTCCGACTGCCGCCGGAATAAACATAAGCGGCATTACCTCGATCAGAAAACGACCGGTCTCACGAACCTCTTCCAATGGTATGATCCCTGTCGATAATGCCGTAAACAGTATTGCCAGACCATAAATGCTTGCCGGCATCGGAAGTGGAACAAT
>OKSB01003839.1_pt1 | contig 11462 bp, 11 predicted proteins | sample 1601171 | NCBI WGS metagenome assembly OKSB01 (sample SAMEA3541496, study PRJEB24748) | human gut metagenome | biome: human gut; feature: human-associated habitat; material: faeces | place: China | collected 2012 | reverse complement strand
AATTCCCGGCGGATAGCACATGACAAATTCACTGCATACCCGGCCCGCGCTTTCTTTCAGCGGCAAAGATTCCTTTTCCGCATAAAAAGCCTCCTGGGGGGTGGCGGCCACCTGAGGGCTGATATATTCCTGGCTGAGCATCCCGCCCCGGCCCCGCTTGAAGCGGCGGCGGATCTCCTGCAAGGCGCTGACCAGCCGTTCCAGGTCCCGGACCCGGTCCCCGACGGAGACATAGGCTAAGATGTTGCCCAGATCTCCGAATTCCACCTGGATATCGTATTCGTCCCGCAGGATATCGTAAACCTCGATGCCCGCCAGGCCGATGTCCAGGGTATGGATTGAAAGCTTAGTTACATCGAAATCAAAAACACTGTCCCCGTTGACTATTTCCCGGGAATAAGCGTAGTAATCCCCGATGGCGTTAATTTCATCCCGGGCATACTGGGCCATATCCGTGACCTTTTTAAAGATCTCTTTTCCATTCAGCGCCAGGTTCCGCCGGGAGATATCCAGGCTGGAAAGCAGCAGGTAGGAGGCGCTGGTGGTCTGGGTCAGGTTGATGATCTGGCTCACATAGCCGGGATTGACGTTTTTGCCTGTCAGCAGCAAGGAGCTCTGGGTCAGGCTGCCGCCGGATTTGTGCATGGAGACGGAGGCCATATCCGCTCCCGCCCGCATGGCGGCAGGGGGCATATTTTCCCCAAAATAAAAATGGGTGCCGTGGGCCTCATCCGCCAGCACCAGCATATTGTGCCGGTGGGCAAGCTCCGTGATGGCCCTCAAGTTGGAGCACACCCCGTAATAGGTAGGATTATTCACCAGCACCGCCTTGGCGGATGGGTTTTCTAAAATTGCCTTTTCCACTTGGGCAACGGACATTCCCAAAGCAATGCCCAGCTTATGGTTCATCTCCGGGTTGACGTACACCGGCTCGGCGCCGCTGAGCACCAGCGCGTTGATGACGCTGCGGTGGACGTTCCGGGGCAGAATGATCTTTTCCCCCTTTTTGCAGGCGGCCAGCACCATGCTCTGCACTGCGGAGGTGGTTCCGTTCACCATGAAAAAGGCGTTTTCAGCGCCGAAGGCCTGAGCGGCCAGCTCCTCAGCCTCCTTGATGACGGAAACCGGGTGGCACAGGTTGTCCAGAGGCTTCATGGAATTTACATCCACGCTCATGCACTGCTCCCCCAAAAAGGCGGTAAGCTCCGGCGTTCCCTTGCCCCGCTTATGCCCGGGCACGTCGAAGGGGACGACGCGCATCCGCTGAAAGCGCTTTAAAGCCTCGAAAACAGGGGCCCTCTGCTGCGACAAGCGTTCCTCCATGTCCCCTCTCCTTTCTAAAACCAGATTTCTAAATTATTTCTATAAAGGATATCTTGTGAAATAAAGTGTTGCTAAGACAATCAGCCCTATCGCGGAAATGCTTCTGCTTAAAATAATATATGCGGAGGATGGTTCTTCTTTTTTCGAATCCTTATATTTCCATGCGTCTATGTACCAGAGCAGCCGGGGATTCACGAGATTCAAAATGAGGCATACCGCCACGATCCAATACACAATCATATATAGGTTCCTCCTGAAAAGCGAGCCTGTTTTAGATTCGTCCTCCAGCCGGAAGGCGGCGTAAAAAGGCCGTATTTTTTACCGGATAAGGCGGCGCCGCGCTTCTTCGCAGGGGCGGTCCCGCCCTTCCTGCGAGGGGTTCTCCTCCGCACGCTTTCCAGATGCTCCGCCTCCGCGGCGGCCGGGCCGGTTTCCTGATCAGCCGCACGGACAAAGACAGACGCCCGCGATGGCCTCAATAGATGTTGCTGCCGCTGAACACCTCGATCATTTCCTTCCGCAGGCTGTCGGTGATGGCCAGGCGGGTTTTGGGCGGCAGCTCGTAAACGTCGGTGTTAAACAGATAGTTTTGCAGGTCGATTTCCTTAATGAGCATTTTGGTGTGGAACAGGTTAGCCTGGTATACGTTAATATCCACCGCGTCGTACCGCTGGAGGGTCTCCGTGTCGATGTAGTCCTGAATGGAGGTGATCTTATGATCCATGAACAGCTTTTTGCCGGCGACATCCCGGGTAAAGCCCCTGACACGGTAATCCATGGTGATGATATCCGAGTCAAAGCTGCCGATGAGATAGTCCAGTGTGGAAAGGGGCGTGATCTCCCCGCAGGTGGCCACGTCGATATCCACACGGAAGGTGGCAAGGCAGGTATCCGGGTGGTACTCGGGGTAGGTGTGAACCGTCACATGGCTTTTATCCAGGTGGGCCACTACCGTGTCTCCCTCCACCGGGATCATGGAGCCCTCCGCCACCAGAATGGTCACACTGGCCCCCTGCGGCTCATAATCCTGCTTGGAAATATTCAGAACCTTGGCCCCGATCATCTCCGTCACATGAGTGAGGATCTTTGTCAGGCGGTCAGAATTGTACTGCTCGTCGATATAGGAAATATAATCCTTCTGTTCCCGCTGGGTTTTCGCGTAGCATACGTCATATATATTGAAGCTCAGGGATTTGGTCAGGTTATTAAAGCCGTAAAGCTTCATTTTACCATCCATGATCACCAACCGCCTTTCTAACATGAAGATTCCTAATCCGGAAGGCCCTTTCCGCGTTCGGTCCTGATTTAGGATAAGCCCCGGCGCTCCGGGCGCTCCAAGGCGCGGAATCGCTTTTTCAAGATTTTCGGCCCGCTGAAAACAAAAAAACAGGCAAAACGAGCCGCTGCTCATCTTACCTGTGCGTTAAGTCTGCGTTATTCAGCTTTGGCGCCAATTGGGCGAAAAGGGGGGCGCCGCCGGTGCAAACTGTAAGCTGATCTCAGAGTCTATATAGCAAAAATTTTACTTTTACTACTCTTATTGATTGTTTCACAAGTATGATGTGCGCCTGGCACACTGGTTTTGAGTAACCAACTTATAAAATTTGAGCGTTCGCTCAATCAATAAGGCAACGAAAGTTGCCGCTTCGGCATTTGACCCGGCTGTCCGTATGGCCTTCGGTCCCTCAGAAAAGGGATGGTCAAAAATCTTTGCATGGAAAACTCTGTGATAAAATTACATTTGCTCTCCACCGTTTATTATAGGAAAGGCTGGAGAAAAAGTCAAGCTTTTCTTTCCCTGAAGAAAAAGGGAAGGGTATTTTGTCGGAAAAGAAGCTTCCGTCCTATTTTGCCCGCAGCGGCGGTACGCCTCATCCGGTTTTTGCACGGATTATCCCATCATCTCTTCAGCTATCGCTTTTACCGCCATGGAAACGCGGTCTGCGGCGCGGAAGCCCCGCCGGCCTCTGAAAAGCGCCGGCCGTAAATTTCATCCGCTGCCGGTCAAATCACATAATGGCCGCCGTTCTGCCCCTGGGACTCGCCAGCCAGCTGCTCCAGGGTGATCCCCTCGAAAAAGTCGTCGATCAACTGGTTCAGCCTTTTCCACATAGGATAGGTGGCGCACCTTTCCGCCCGGGGACAGGGGGCAGCGTTTTGCCCCAGGCACGCAACCGGCGCCAGGGAACCCTCCGTCACCTTTAAAATGCTGCCTACCGTATACTGCGCCGGCGGCTTGGAAAGGCGGTAGCCCCCTCCTTTCCCCCGCAGCCCAGTGACCAGCCCTTCTTTGACTAAGCTTTTCATAATGGCTTCTAAATATTTTTCAGAGATCTCCTGATGCTCCGCGATTTCTTTCAGGGGGACGAATTCCTCCAGGCCGCGGGCGGCAAGCTCTACCATCACCCGCAGGGCGTAGCGGCCCTTGGTGGATACCATCATTTCCTTCACCTCTCTAGATCAACCTATTATACCACAATGTTTATAGGTTTTCAACAGCTCCAAGCCGGTCTGTCCCGGCGGCGCCTGATCAGGCCAGGCTCTCGTGAGCGCTTGATGAAAGGCGTCCTTTTATCTTATTCTTTTAAAAGCTCCTTTTGGGGAACATCCGCCAGGCCTTAAGCGTTTTCGGCCGCTGTGGACGACAGAGCCCCCTCGGTTTAAGCGCGGCGCAGATTTCTTTCTTACCGGCAAATAAAAAGCCGGCGTCTCACAAACAACGCGCCACCAAATCGCGGCAGCTTCCTGTCCCCATGCCTTCTATTTCCCGGCCCTTTTCTTTCTGGGCTTCGGCTCCGGCAGCTCCCGGCAGGTAGCCTCCAGCAGCCGGGACAGCAGCTCCCGGTCCTCCAGCTGGGTCACCAGCAGGTAAGGCGCGGCGCCCGGGTACGGCGGTTCCAGCTGACAGGAGCCCAGCGCCGAACCCAGCAACATCCTGCCGCCTGGGGTTGCCTTGAAAAAAAGCTGATTATCGCACACACAGGCGAAATATTTCCCGTGGGCAAAAAGCCCGTATTCCCCGAACATCCGCCGGCAGGATACCTGTTCCCCCAGCTGGTCGCAGACAAACTGAACAAATTCCAAATTAGAAGCCATCGTATTGTCCTCCGTTTCCCGCCGGGCACACCGCTCCGGCGCCGCCCTCCCGGCAAACCGCAATCCGCGCTGAAGCCAGGGCATAAGAAGGCCGCCGTCCGTTCCCGGCCGGCTTGTGAGCGGCGGCACGAAGCGGAAAAACACGGCGGCCAAGGCTTTGGAAGGCCCGGAAAGCCGCGCCGGGAGGCATAACCTCCGCAGGGGGCTTTTCAAAAATTAAATAGTCATGAATCAGGCCGCTCGCTCTTTAGAAGGCATGACGGCCGGCCTAGCCTGCGGCGGCTTAGACCTCTCTGCCGACCGCCTGGGCCACCCTGCGAACCTCCGCGAACAGCTCCGCATACTGAGCGGGAGTCAGCTGCTGCTTGGCGTCGGACATAGCGCACTTAGGGCAAGGGTGAACCTCGATGATGAGGCCGTCGGCGCCGCAGGCGGCGGCAGCCAGGGACAGGGACTGTATATAAGCGCTCTTTCCCGCCGCATGGGAGGGATCGACGATAATCGGCAGGCAGCTTCTCTCCTTGATTACGGGCACCGCGGAAATATCCAAGGTGTTCCGGGTAGCGGTTTCAAAGGTGCGGATGCCCCTCTCGCAGAGGACCACGTTATAATTGCCCTCGCTCATAATGTACTCGGCGGCGTCCAGCCATTCCTCGATGGTGGAGGCGATGCCACGCTTCAGCAGCACCGGCACCCCGCTTCTGCCCACCGCCTTCAGCAGCCGAAAATTCTGCATATTCCGGGCGCCGATCTGGAACATATCGCAGTATTTTGCCGCGGTGTCCATCTGATCCTCGGCGATTACCTCGCTGACGACCTTCAGGCCGGTAGCGTCGGCGGCCTGACGCAGCATTTTGAAGCCCTCGTCCTCCATGCCCTGGAAGGCGTAAGGGCTGGTTCTCGGCTTATAGGCCCCGCCCCGCAGAAACTGGGCCCCGGCCTTCTTTACGCCGGCGGCTGCCTCCATGATCTGTTCTTCACTTTCCACGGCGCAGGGGCCGGCCATCATCGCCAGCCTTTTGCCGCCGATCACCGCATCCCCCACGCTTACCGTGCGGCCCTCGGGACAAATCTCCCGGCTGGCCAGCTTATAGCTGTGCATAATGGGCACGCATTTATCCACGCCGTCCATCATTTCCAGGTTCACTCCGGCCAAGGCCGATTTATCCCCGATCACGCCGATAATGGTGGCTGCGGAGCCGTTGGAAATATGGACCCCCAGCTGGTGGTCCCGCAGCACCTTTTCAACGGCTTCGATCTCCCGCTGGCCGGCGCCGTGCTTCATTACGATAATCATAGGCGTATTCCCTCTTTCCGTTTCTCTTTTTCCGCCGCCGCCTTTCTGCGCCGGCGGCGCTGGGCCGATTCGTACGAGTTCCAGGTCCGGCTTGTCCTGGGCCGGATCCGCTCATGGCGGTAAATCCATTTTTTAGCCTTTTGCAGCACCCGGATATCATTGTCGTATTTAAAGAGCTCGCAGGCGTCCTCGTACCGGGCCCATTTGAACCGGTCAATCTCCGACCTTTGGATCACCACTTCCTCGCCGCCGCTTTTCGCGGCGAAAAACACCACCTGCTTTTGGATGCTTCCATAAGGACAGTATTCACAGGTTTCCCGGAACCCCGGCAGTATCTCCACTTTTAGGCCGGTTTCCTCCAGCACCTCCCGCAGGGCGGTCTGGCGCTCGCTTTCCCCATACTCCATGTGCCCCTTGGGAAACCCCCAATGCCTGCCGTTTTTATTCTTTACCACCAAAAAGCGGACCGTCCTGCCCTCCACCCGGTAGACCACCGCGCCGCAGGATTTTTCATACAGGCAGGAAACCCTTTCCGGGGGCCGGCCCTCGGCCTTTTCAATGACGGATCGGATCTCCGGCGCGTAATATACTGTGTTTTCCGGCGCCGCCACAAACTGCTCCTTCCCCTTTGACGACACCACCGCGATGACGGTGGCCGGCTGCTCCGGCTTAGGGTCTCCGTAGGAAATCAGGTAAACAGGCTTTGGGGAACTGTGGTCTCCGAGGGCGACGCTGCCCTTATACAACACCTTCCGCCCCTCCCCGGCCAGTTGGACCTCGGGCTGGGCCACGGTGACGGTTATTTTCTTTCCCAGCATTTCGAGCCTCCTTTCCAGGTTAACGTAATTATCCAATGGTTATTATAGTAAAAAATAAAGCCGCTGTAAAGAGGAGGCCTTTCTCCGCAGCCCATTTCAGCAGGCGGAAAAGGACGCGCCGGCGTGTGATTTCCAGCGCTCCCCGCGTACAGCGGCACATATTCTATTGCAGCCCGCGCCCAGCAGGCGCCGGCCCTTCTTTATTCTTCCTTTTGAGGCATCCCCTTGGCGTAGGCCAAAATAACCTCAGACGCGTTTTCAATCCCAACGGCCCCGCTGTCCAGGATCAAGTGGTAGTTCTCATAGTCTCCCCACTTATTGTCCGTGTAATACTGGTAATAGCTGGCCCGGCGGCGGTCCTTCTTGCGGATAAAGTTTTCCCCGGTATCCTTAGGCAGGCCGTAAACCTCGATAGCCCGCTTCAGCCGGATGTCGATATCCGCATGGACAAACACCCTGACGCACCTGGGATTTTCATTGAGCAGATAGTCCGCGCACCGGCCTACGATTACGCAGTCGCCCTCGCCGGCCACCTTGCGGATGATCTCCGTCTGCACCCGGTACACCTCGTCGTTAATAGAATAATTTGGAAGGTGGGCAAATCTTCCCGGGTTATAAATCCCCATAGAAAGGGAATAAATTAAACTGTTGTTAGCGATATCCTCCACATTTTCAAAAATGCGCTCGTCAATGCCGCTTTCCTTTGCGGCCTGGGTAATAATTCCCTTGTCATAAAATGGGATATCCAGTTTCTTTGCCACCAGCTGGCCGATTTCCCGCCCGCCGGAGCCGAACTCACGGGCGATGGCGATCACTAAATTATTTTTCATAGGGGGCTCTCCTTATCTATCTCAAGTTTTCTTTTTCTATAGATATAGATTTTATATTAATTTATTATACTACACTCTACTAATTTTGTCTATTTGTAATGAAAAAATTCGTCATTTTTTCATAAAGAAATCAAGCCTTTTCTGTTTGTTTTTTCGTCCTGTGTTTGTTTCCCGCCGTTTATGCTATAATAAAAGCGTAACCCTGCGTTTTTGCCGCCGAAAAAACAATTTTCCGCGGCCCCGGGATAAAACCCAAGCCTTATCACAAATCTGACCACGGAAGGAGCGATTCATGATGGATTGGATTACAAAAGCCGTATTTTATCATATTTATCCTCTCGGCTTCTGCGGAGCGCCCCGCTTCAACGCCGACGGGGAACGGGTCAACCGGATCGAAAAGCTGGTGGACTGGATTCCCCATCTCAAGGAGCTGGGGGTAAACGCTGTGTATCTGGGGCCGGTGTTTGAGTCCAGCGAGCACGGCTATGACACCAAGGACTATTATCAAATCGACAAGCGCCTGGGAGACAGCCACGCCTTCCGCACCGTATGCGGCCGTCTGCATGAAAGCGGCATCCGCGTGGTGTTGGATGGGGTGTTTAACCATGTGGGCCGGGAATTCTGGGCTTTTCGGGATGTACAGCAAAACGGCCGGGGCTCCCGCTACTGCGGCTGGTTCCACAACCTGAGCTTCGGCGGCGGCAGCCCTATGGGCGATCCCTTCTGGTACGACGCCTGGGAGGGCCATTTCAACCTAGTGAAGCTGAACCTGAAGAACCCGGAGGTGGTGGATCACCTGCTGGGGGCGGTAGGCTCGTGGATTCAGGATTTCGGCATCGACGGCCTGCGGCTTGACGCTGCGGACTGCGTGGATCCGGATTTCTTCCGGCGGCTCAGAAGCTTCTGCAAGGAGAAGAAGCCGGATTTTTGGCTGATGGGCGAGATTATTCACGGTGACTATAACCGCTGGGCCAATCCGGAGATGCTGGATTCCGTCACAAACTATGAATGCTACAAGGGAATCTATTCCTCCCACAACGATAAAAACTATTTTGAGATCGCCTATTCCCTGAACCGCCAGTTCGGCGACGGAGGAATCTATAAAAACATCTACACCTATAACTTTGTGGATAACCACGACGTCAACCGGCTGGCCAGCGTCCTGCGGAATCCTGAGCATTTGGAAAATGTATACACCCTGCTGTTTACCATGCCCGGAGCGCCCTCCGTTTATTACGGCAGCGAATGGGGGCTTCCCGGCATTAAGGAAAATGGTTCCGACTGGCCTCTGCGGCCCTGCCTGGACCTGCACAGCCTGCCCCCCGTCAACGGGAAGCTGAGCCGTCATATCGCTAAGCTGAGCCGCCTGAAGGAAATGTGCGTCCCCCTGCAAACCGGGGATTACCGCCAGATCGTCGTAAAAAACGAGCAGCTGGTGTACCGCCGGGAGGCCGGGGGCCAGGCGCTGTATACCGCCCTGAACCTAGCGGATGGGCCGGCCTCTCTGGGCTTCGGCGTCACGCCGGGCAAGGTGCTGGTGGATGTGCTGAACCACCACCAGGTGTTCTCTCCCGTCAACGGCTCCGTCGAGCTTCCGGTAGAGCCTTACAGCGCCAGGGTTCTTCTGGAGCGGGACGCTTCTGAGATCCATCTGCCGGAAGCGGTGGATTTCGCGGCACCGCCGATCCGTCCTCAAGAGGTGGAGCCCGGACTTTACCGCCACTTTAAAGGCCATGAGTACGAGGTGCTGGGCGTAGCCAGGCACACGGAAACGATGGAGCCCTTGGTGGTCTACCGGGATCCCCAGGATCATCAAAAGCTATGGGCCCGGCCTCTGAGCATGTTCCTGGAAACCGTGAACGCCGGCGGCCGGTGCCAGCCCCGGTTCCAAAAGCTGTAGGCTAAAAAGCCAAAGGCTCCCGGCAATACCGGGGCCGCCCCTTTGCTAAAGCTAACAAGCAAAAAGCCCTCCCCCTTGGAAAGCTTCCCGGGGGAGGGCTTCTTTTTCTCTGCTTAGGCTTGTTCCACCTTTAAGGCCCCCTCAATTTCATCGGCGGCCTGATCCAGCCAGTCTCCGTCGAACAGCTCGATGACGCCCTTGTCGCAGGCGGCGGCCAGCTTGGGATCCACCGGCAGGCGGCCCAGGATCTTCAGGCCGTTTGCGTTGGCCACATCCTCCAGATGGCTGTCTCCGAAAATTTTATACTTCTCGCCGCAGCCCGGGCACTGGAAGTAGCTCATGTTCTCCACCAGGCCCAGAATCGGCACGTCCATCATTTTCGCCATGTTCACCGCCTTGGTGACGATCATGGACACCAGCTCCTGGGGAGAGGTGACGATGATGATGCCGTCCACCGGCAGGGACTGAAACACGGTCAGAGGCACGTCGCCGGTTCCCGGAGGCATATCCACAAACATATAATCCACATCGTTCCACAGCACATCGGTCCAGAACTGCTTCACCGCGCCGGCGATCACCGGGCCTCTCCACACCACCGGATCAGTCTCATTTCCCAGCAGCAGGTTGACGGACATAATATCGGTGCCCAGCTTGCTTTTTACCGGCAGGATTCCCATTTCCGTGCCCTGGGCTCTGCCGTGAAGGCCGAACGCCTTGGGAATCGACGGGCCGGTAACGTCCGCGTCCAAAATGGCGGTATGGTAGCCTCTGCGGTTCAAAATCACCGACAGAAGGGACGTAACCATGGACTTGCCCACGCCGCCCTTTCCGCTGACGATGCCGATGACCTTTTTCACCGAGCAGCCCTCTTTCAGCTGCTCCTTGGGAAAGCCCCCCTCTCTGGAGGGACAGCTCTCACCGCAGGTTTCGCAGTTATGGGTACAGTTTTCGCTCATAGCAATACTCTCCTTACGCATACGTAATCTCGTTGTCTCTGCTTTGTATTATAACACACTGTGTCAAAAATTAAACCCTTGCGCCGTTTTTTCTCCATTCTTTGCCTTTTGTCAGGGTCCGGGCTTTTAAAACCGACTAGTTTTTGATTCCGCCTTCGGGAAAGATTGTGAAAAAGTTGTTAATCCTGCTGTTTTACCAAGATTTCTCTTGCGAAATTGGACAAGTTTGCTTATAATAAATGTGTATGCGAATATACACGGGCAGTCCCCCGATACCGAAACCGAAAGGAGTACCAATATGAACTATTCCCATGAAGTGGAAAACATGTGTACTGTAGCAAAAGGACCTCACCACGGTCCCGCCCCGATCCCGGAAGAGGGAAAATGGGTAAAATCCTATGAGATCAAAGACATTTCCGGCCTGTCTCACGGCATTGGCTGGTGCGCTCCCCAGCAGGGCGCCTGCAAGCTTACCCTGAACGTCAAGGAAGGCATCGTCCAGGAAGCCCTGGTGGAAACCATCGGCTGCTCCGGCATGACCCACTCCGCCGCTATGGCCGCCGAGATCCTGCCCGGCAAGACCCTGCTCGAGTGCCTGAATACCGACCTGGTGTGCGACGCCATCAACGTGGCTATGCGCGAGATCTTCAAGCAGCTGGCCTACGGCCGCAGCCAGACCGCGTTCTCCGAGGGCGGCCTGCCCATCGGCGCCAGCCTGGAGGACCTGCGGGGGCGGCCGGTGTACCGGGACCTCCTGGCCCGGGGGCTTTTCCAGCGGGTGGTGTACCTGGACCGGCGGGGGTTCGGCCCCCGTTGCCGGGTGGAGGAGCTGCCATGCTGAAGCTGTTGGGAGCCCTTCTCCTCACGGGGGGCGGGCTGGCCCTGGGGCTGGGGGCCGTGGGAACGCTGGACGCCCGGGCAAAGGGGCTGACGGTGGTCTTTTCCCGCCGGCGGGAAAAGACCGCGCCGGGGTGGGCCTTCTGAATGCGCCCCTCGGCGCGGCGGAGAATCCACTCCCCAAGCCGGACGGAGAGGGCGGCCAGACGGCTGTTCAGGTTCTCCAGCGGGGGCAGGCTGCTGCGGACGCCGCAGAGGGTCAGCACGGTGCCCGCGATGTCCGCCGCCAGCAGGGCCAGCAGATCCCCCCGGAGATCCACCCGAAGGGCGGCGGCGCCGCTGAACGACACCAGCGCCACCCCGGCCAGCGTCCAGAAAAGGGACAGGGGAGAGCGGAAGGGTCTG
>OKSB01003832.1_pt1 | contig 11479 bp, 7 predicted proteins | sample 1601171 | NCBI WGS metagenome assembly OKSB01 (sample SAMEA3541496, study PRJEB24748) | human gut metagenome | biome: human gut; feature: human-associated habitat; material: faeces | place: China | collected 2012 | reverse complement strand
CGAAATCGGTATAAAAAGGCGGCACGATCCAAGTCGTTTCATCGATCAACTCCCCCGTCAATTCGCTCATGACAGCCCGCGTCTCTGCGGCATCATGGTAGCCCGCATTCAACTCTCCGGTGATGCGGAAGGCCCTCGTGATCAACTCTTCTATGACCGGGTACTCGGGATCGTCCAGCCGTATCAACTCTCCCCGGCGCATTCTTTCCAATATATCCATCTGTTTTTCTTTTCAATTCTTCAAGTGACAATATCCATGGACCATTCCGCGCCCATGGAACTACCGGGCGCCCCGGCAACGGGAAAGCGGAGAACCCTGAATAAAATCCATCCACTTACTCTTCTTGTACGCCATGGCCTTCTGCCAATGATGCAATAAAAGAGGCTCTCCCGTTCACACGGTCCCAATAAAACCTTTCCTTCCGTTCTCTAATCGTGTGCTCCGGGAACATTACCGGGAAAAAGCTTCCATGGGATACTCCCGGGCAGCACCAGGCCTCACTTCAGGTTTTTACTGAAAAAATCCGTCAATTTGTCAAAAGGGATCATATTCACCCGGTCGTACAGGTCCACATGCCCGGCCCTGGGCACCCGGTAAAGCTCCTTCGGCTCGGCGGCGCGCTTGTAGGCGTCTTCGCTGAACTCCCTGGAATGAGCTTCCTCCCCGGTGATGAAAAGCAGGGCGCGGGGAGAAATCGTCTCAATATCGGAAAACGGATAGAAATTCATGAACTTCACGTTGCTGGCAAGCGTCGGATGCGTGGTAAGCTCCGGCGACTGTCCCTCCGGAGTAAACTCGCCGCGGGGAGTGCGGTAGAACTCAAAAAACTCCCGCTCAATGGGACTGGAATCTTCGCGAAGTTCATGCACAGTCCCGCCGGTATACTTGACGGATCCGCCGGAAAACTCCACATACCGCTGCTCCGCCGCTTCCGCCAGAATCTTCTTTCTCTGACCGGGTGTCTGCGAATTCCGGAGACCGTTCCGGCTGGCAGCTCCCATGTCGTACATGCTGACGGTCGCAATGGCCTTCAGGCGGGGATCAATCTTGGCGGCGCTGATGGCAAAACTGCCGCTACCGCATATCCCGATCACGCCGATGCGGTCCCGGTCCACAAAAGGCCGCGTGCCCAAATAATCCGCGGCCGCGCTGAACGCCTCCGCATACATATCCGGAGAAACGGAATTCCTGGGTTCTCCGTCGCTCCCGCCCCAGAACGGTAAATCCAGGGCCAGTGTCACAAATCCCCGTTCCGCCATCTTCGCGGCGTACAGGTTCGCGCTCTGCTCCTTCACCGCTCCCATGGGATGGCCCACGATAATGGCGGGGCACCTGGCCTCCTTATCCATGTCCTTGGGCAGGAACAGGTTCCCGGCCACCTTCATGCGATACTGGTTATTGAACTTAACCTCCTGCTGGGAGACCCGGCCGCTCTTGTAAAAATTGTCCGCGTCCGAGGGCTTGTCCGCCGGAGAAGCCATGCTGCCGGACACGGCAAAAGCGCCCAGCGCGGTTGCCGCCAGAATTCCGGCGTTACGGGTGATGATAAATTTCGTATTCATTGGTTGTTCTTTCCTGTTTTATTGTTCCGGCGTTCCCACCGGACCCTGCCAATATTAACAGGCAGAGGAAAAAACAGGTAGCCCGGTCCTCCTGCATTATTGCCTGATCCTGCAAAATGAAACAAAATGAAGTTGCTCCCGCACCCTGCCTTGAATAACATGAAGCCTTCATGAAGGAAAAAGAAAAGGAACAGGGGGAAACGTCCGCCTCCCTGCCAACTCCTGCTTGCCGTCAACGGAAACCGCTGCGCCTTGCCGGAATGATTGCAGGCTGGACGTATGGGAAACACCAGGTGAGCACGGCCATTCCCGGGCTGGAGCTCCACCGCTGGGAATCCCCCACGGAACCGCACAGCTATATGTTTTCCCCCCATCTTTGCCTGATCGCACAAGGAACCAAGCAGATCCTGCTGGGGGACGAAGCCTACCTATATGATGCGCAAAGTTTTGTTGTTTCCTCCGTGGAGCTTCCCCTCGTCTCTAAAATCATGGAGGCCAGCCCGGAAAAACCTTACCTGGGATTGACGCTGGAACTGGATTTACAGGAAATCTCCCAACTGATGCTTCACGACAGCGTGGCCACGCGTCCGGAACGCCCCACAGACCGGGGCATCGGCATCAGCAAAATGACTCCCGCCCTGCTCAATGCAGTGGAACGCCTGATGGAACTGCTGGAAACTCCCGCGGACATCCCCGTCTTCCTTCCCCTGGTGCGGCAGGAAATCTATTACCGTCTCCTGATGGACGAACAGGGAGGGCGCCTGAGACAGATCGTCGTGGCTGAAAGCCATAGCAGCCAGATAGCAAAAGCCATTGACTGGATAAAAAAGCACTTCGACCAGCCGTTGAGCATCGGGGAACTGGCAAGCCGCGCCGGCATGAGCCCGTCCAGCTTCCACCAGCACTTCCGTACCCTCACGGCCATCAGCCCGCTTCAATTCCAGAAACGCATCCGCCTCAATGAGGCCCGCCGCCTGATGCTTGTGGAAAACATGGACGCAGGAAACGCCTCCTTCCGCGTTGGGTACGAAAGCCCTACCCAATTCAACCGGGAATACAAGCGCATGTTCGGCAACCCGCCGCGGACGGACATTAAAAGGCTGCAAACCATGCCAATCTGAGAGGTAAACGGAAGAGAGCCGTCATCCCGTTCCACTACGGATTCTTACCGTCCTTTCTTAAAATAACAGGGGAACAGACCAAACACCAAACGATACGGTTGCGGAAAATAAAGCTTTGATCTGCTCCTCTTTCAAGAAGCAGTGCATGAGCGGCTTGCGCCCCGCGCAGACATGTGGACTTTCAATTAACGCACTCGTGAGAGTGCGACTAAAGATGCTTTCACGGATAGGGCCGCCGGAACCGTTTCAATCCACGCACTCGTGAGAGTGCGACATCACCAATTCCGGCGACGCGGAAGTGATGAAAAGTTTCAATCCACGCACTCGTGAGAGTGCGACCAGGCCATATAAGCCAGGGGACTTTCATTTTCGGTTTCAATCCACGCACTCGTGAGAGTGCGACCAGGCTATCACCCTGGCGGAATACAAGCTTATCGTTTCAATCCACGCACTCGTGAGAGTGCGACGCGAGGCTGGCGCGGGCGTCGTCCACGCGTTTTTGGTTTCAATCCACGCACTCGTGAGAGTGCGACGGATGATGATAAAGCCGGATGGCTGAATACTGCTGTTTCAATCCACGCACTCGTGAGAGTGCGACTTAATAAAAAAAGCATAATAACAGGGGTTACAAAGTTTCAATCCACGCACTCGTGAGAGTGCGACAGGGTTGCAAGTGCGCCTTGATGCTGATTGGACGGTTTCAATCCACGCACTCGTGAGAGTGCGACATTCAGGCAATGGAAGAAGCCAGAATCAGAAAGGTTTCAATCCACGCACTCGTGAGAGTGCGACCAATAGAAGAAATTGCAAGTTGTTCAAACATATATTGTTTCAATCCACGCACTCGTGAGAGTGCGACATTTCCCTGCTCTGAAATACAAAGGTGCCAATAGGTTTCAATCCACGCACTCGTGAGAGTGCGACCGTCCGGCACAACAAATAGAAAAAAAAAGAAAATGTTTCAATCCACGCACTCGTGAGAGTGCGACCCGCTCTGGCCACCGTTGAAGACCTTGTTAAAAAGTTTCAATCCACGCACTCGTGAGAGTGCGACTTCGCCGAATGAACTAGCAAAAATGGTTGAAGCAGTTTCAATCCACGCACTCGTGAGAGTGCGACTCTTACCGGAGTCACAAGACATCAAATCTCATGAAAGTTTCAATCCACGCACTCGTGAGAGTGCGACTAGTTTCTCCCCTCAATCAGGGGCGTGGTTGCGGTTTCAATCCACGCACTCGTGAGAGTGCGACTGAATTCGTTGCGGGCGTTGCGTGCGTTACTAGAGTTTCAATCCACGCACTCGTGAGAGTGCGACTTAACGTATTACTTTGCATTACGGTGATTATACGTTTCAATCCACGCACTCGTGAGAGTGCGACGGACTGGGAAGGCATGATATTGAGGAACAACGAAGTTTCAATCCACGCACTCGTGAGAGTGCGACGTCCAGCATTTCCGCCCTATAGCGGGCCGTATGAGGTTTCAATCCACGCACTCGTGAGAGTGCGACCGAAAGTCGGGAAGAACTGGAACCGGAAGAACAGGTTTCAATCCACGCACTCGTGAGAGTGCGACTATGCTAAATTGGCCTTGTTCCCGGAAGGAAAGGGTTTCAATCCACGCACTCGTGAGAGTGCGACTTCTTTCCTTGCTCACTATCCATCATGACGAACGGTTTCAATCCACGCACTCGTGAGAGTGCGACCCCCGGCGAAAAGGTAGGGGGTGAATTTGAGCTGGTTTCAATCCACGCACTCGTGAGAGTGCGACTCTACGCGCTCGAAGGGGAAAACCTTGAGTTTAAGTTTCAATCCACGCACTCGTGAGAGTGCGACTCCCCTACAACCACTAGACAACAAAACGACTTGGTTTCAATCCACGCACCCGTGAGGGTGCGACGGCGGAAGGGGATATGCGTTCAAAGTTAGTGGTACAAATCGCTTTTTGCGCCAACCTCTTTCAGGATGCATATTCCTTACCCCCTTATATTTTATTGGAGAGAATGTCAATCTACTGATTTCAAGGACTTACAGAAATCGCCGATCTCCCCGGGAATTTCTGTGAGCTTGAGGTTGGCGCAAACAGTTTATCAGTTCAGCAATTCATTTTGGAATTGCTGATTCCCATCTGGTTCACCAACCTGTTTTTAATGCTAGATGGCCAGCGGCCTATCGTCCAGCAACTTTTTTTCTCTGCCATTCCAAAAACAAAAGGCCGCTCCATATTAATGGAGTGGCCTTGAAGTGTTTTCCGGCATCGGCGGCTGTCAAAGGCGCCGTTAACGCACACGGGCAATGAGCCAGTGCAGCAGGTCCTTGATGGCGACGCGTTCCTGTTCCATGGAGTCGCGGTGGCGAATAGTTACCGTGTCCTTGAGGGAGGCATCGTTTTCTCCAAGGGTTTCAAAGTCCACCGTGATGCAGAAGGGGGTGCCCACTTCATCCTGGCGGCGGTAGCGGCGGCCAACGGCTCCCGTTTCATCATAGAAGACGGGCATCCATGGCTGGAGCGTTTTTTCAATTTCCCGGGCGATGCGCACCTGTTCCTCGTTTTTCTTGAGCAGCGGGAAAATGGCGGCCTTGATGGGAGCCATCCGGGGCACAAAGCGGAGCACGGTACGGACGTCTTTCTTGCCCTTGTCATCCACCAGCTCTTCTTCATCAAAGGCTTCACAGATGATGGCCAGAATGGTGCGGTCACACCCGGCGGAGGGTTCCACCACATGGGGAATGAATTTTTCCCGAGTTTCTTCGTCAAAGTATTCCAGCGGACGGCCGGAGCCTTTCTGGTGGCAGCTCAAGTCATAGTCCGTGCGGTAGGCAATGCCTTCCAGTTCCTGAATGCCGAACGGGAATTCATATTCCAGGTCGTAGGTTTTCTTGGAATAGAAGGCGCGTTCACCATCCGGCACGTCCAGGATATGGATGTGTTCGCGCGGCACGCCCACTTCGTCATAGAAGCAGAGGCGGTGTTCCAGCCATTCATCCACCAGGCGCAGACCGTCTTCCGGCCGGCAGAAGTATTCGATTTCCATTTGTTCGAATTCGCGGGAACGGAAGGTGAAGTTGCGCGGGTTGATTTCGTTGCGGAAGGATTTGCCGATCTGGGCGATCCCGAAGGGGAGCTTCACGCGGGAGCTGTCCAGGATGTTCTTGTATTGGCAGAAGATGGACTGGGCCGTTTCCGGGCGCAGCCAGCCAGTGGCATTGGGATCGTTTTCATCGGAGGTGGCTCCGATGGTCGTCTTGAACATGAGGTTGAATTCACGGGCTTCCGTCAGCAGGGAACCATTGGCGGGGTTGTACATGGTGGAGTCCGTTATGGCCTCCATTCGCTCGCCTTTCAGTTCCATTTCCTTGTGGGAGACGTCCTTGCCTGCTAGCTGGGCATAGTACTGGGCCGCGGTCTTGCGGGCCTTGTCCGCCTGTTTTTCAGAGTCCACCAGCACGGAGTATTCCTTTTCCATGCTCCAGGAGCCGTCCTTTTTAACGGCTCCGGTGTAGAAAAATCCCATGCCGCTCTGGGCCGGCACCTGGTCGGCGCGCAGGCGTTCCTTGGTCAGCAGACAGTCGCACATCGGGTCGGAGAATCCGCCCACATGGCCGGATGCCACCAGTACGGAGTTATGCGTCAGGATGGAACCGTCCATGCCGACCACATCGTCGCGCTCCTGCACGTTTTTGCGCCACCAGTATTCCTTGAGGTTGCGCTTGAGTTCCACCCCCATGGGACCGTAGTCCCAGCAACCATTCAGACCGCCATATATTTCAGCTGCCTGGAAGATGAAACCCCGCCTTTTGCAGAGGCTCACGATTTTCTCCATTCGGGCGGGATCTGTATTGGTTCTGTCTGCCATGATAATATCTATAATTGGGTTGGCTATGCGGGTTGTATTGATGACCGCAATCAGCGGCCAGTGAAAGCAAAAAGCGTGTCTTCTCAAGAATTCCAGGGGAGAGGCACATCCTTGAGCAGCTGGGAGTCATATCCAGCTTCCACCAGCGTGCGGAAGGCTTCCATCGCCTCCGGAGTCACAGGTTGTTCCGTGGAAAAACCGCGACTGGGGTATTCCAGTATCAGCTGGAAGCCCCCCACCATGGCGGAGACAACCAGCTCCCGCGGCAGTTCCGGGGTCAAGTATTCCCGGAAAGTGACGGGAGGGGAGCTGACCGCCACCTGCGCTTCCGGCCACTGGGCCTGGAGCGTAGCCAGCGTACGCCGCTCCATGTACGGTTTTTGCAGGGCAATGAGGCTGGCAGGGTCCGGGATGCCGGCCTTTTTCAGGATTGTACGGGAAAAGCGGACGTTTTCCCCGGTGTTGGTAGATTTATTTTCAATGAGGATACGGTCTTCCGGCACTCCCTTTTTCATGGCCGCCTCAGCAAAGAGTTCCGCTTCCGGCACGGCCCATTCCCCTGTAAAACGCCCCATCCCGCCGGAAAAGAGCAAGAGGGGAGCCAGCTTCCGAGCATAGAGTTCCGCCGCATATTCCGCCACCCGCACGTCATTGCTGCCAAGGATGAAGATGAGGTCCGCCGGGCGCAGCTCCTGCTTCACATGATGGTATTCCCACAAAATTTCTATCGCTTCTTCCGGAGTCATCGGCCCTATGTACCCAAGAAGTTCCTTTCTGTAAACGCCGGATTCACCACAGTCCGTATTTGCCCCATTCCAACGCGGCCCATCCCAGCAGCGCATTCGCCACCGCATGCATGACGATGACAGAGCACAGGTTTTTCTGCCAGACGGCAAGCAGGTACACTAGGGAACCGTAAATGAAGGCGCCGCAGTAGTCCACAGGCTGGTGCACGGCCATGAAACAGAGAGTGGTCACCCAGTACGCTTTCCAGCTATGCGTGCCGAAGGGGATTTTCCAGGGATGGTCCAGGTTCACCATCAGGCGCATCAGATAACCGCGCCAGAAGAGTTCCTCCACCAGCGCCACCACCACCACGGCACGGAAGAAGCGCAGGACCAGCGCCGCCAGCCAGCTCCAGGAATCCGGGGCAAAGACGACGCCGGGATCAAAGCCTTCCGGGCGCATGTCAATTCCCAGCAGGTACCGGTACCATGGCCAGGAGGGGTGGCCAAACCATGCATCCGGACCGCCCGGCAGACGGTCCGCCGCCATCGTAGGGGCCAGCCAGCACAGGATGCCCAGCACGCCGAAGAGGATTCCCCATGCGGCGGGTTTCCATTTCCAGTCCCAGTCAATGGCTTTTCTCCACCACAGGACCAGGACAAAGCAGACGATGGCCTGCACAGGGTACAGCCATTGCTCCGGCGCCCTTCTCCACCAGGCGGCGGCGGGGTGGTTCCATTCCAGGAACGACCCGCCAAGCTGCCACAGCAGGGTAAAGCCCATGAACACCGCAAACGGCGCTACGTACGCCCTTGTTTTCAGGGCCTCCGGGACGGAGTTCATGGACGCGGAGGGGTCAGGAAAGAGTTTTCACGAAACGCTCCATGCGGTTGCAGGCTTCCTTGATCTGGTCAAAGGCAGTCGCATAGCAGCAGCGCAGGAAGCCTTCCCCGCTTGCACCAAAAGCGGTACCGGGCACGGCGGCCACCTGCTCTTCCATCAGCAGGCGCGTAGCGAATTCCTTGCTGGTGAGTCCAAATTTGGAGACGTCCGGGAAGACATAGAATGCGCCGCCGGGCAAATGGCAGTCCAAGCCTATTTCGTTGAAGCGCTTCACCAGGAAATCGCGCCGCTGGCGGTAGCTTTCCCTCATTTTCATCATGGCGGAGGTTCCGTTTTGCAATGCTTCAATGGCCGCTTCCTGGGAGGTGATAGGAGCGCAGAGCATGGAGTACTGATGAATTTTCATCATGGCGGAGATGAGCGGCTCCGGTCCGCAGGCATAGCCCAGGCGGAAGCCCGTCATGGCAAACGCCTTGGAAAAGCCGTGCAGCAGCAGGGTGCGTTCCCTCATCCCAGGCAGCGAGGCTATCGAAACGTGCGGCTTGCCGTCGTAGCGCAGCTCGCTGTAGATTTCATCCGTCAGCACGATGAGATCGTGCTTGATGCAGATGCGGGCAATTTCCTGAAGGGTTTCCACAGGGGCCACGGCCCCGGTCGGATTTGTGGGGAAATTGAGCATCAGCACCTTGGTCCGCGGTGTAATGGCGGCTTCCAGCACCGCCGGGTTAAGGGCGAAAAGGTCCTGCTTGCTTGTGGGCACGGCAGTAGCCACGCCATAGGCCATGTTCACGCTGGGAGCATAGGAGACATAGCAGGGTTCATGGTAAAGAACTTCGTCCCCCGGGTTCAGAATGGCACGGAGCGCCAGATCAATGGCTTCGCTCACGCCCACGGTCACCAGCACTTCATGCAGGGGATCGTATTTCACATGGAAGAAGCCGTCCACGTATTTGACGATGGAACGGCGCAGGGATTCCAGTCCATAGTTGGAGGTATAGGAGGTGTGCCCCTTTTCCAGGGAGTAAATGGCCGCTTCCCGGATGTTCCAGGGGGTAACGAAGTCCGGTTCCCCTACGCCCAGGGAGATGATGTCCGTCCGTCCCGTGACTAGGTCAAAGAATTCCCGGATGCCGGAACGGGGGATGGAGCTTACCTGCTCCGCAATTTTGTTCTGCCAGTTCATGATGATTTCTTTCGTGTCGGCAGGGACTTACGGAGCAACAGCCAGGCGTTCATTCTGCGCGGGGGCCTCGAACACACAGCCGTTTTTCTTGTAGGTTTTCAGATGGAAGTGCGTGGAAGTGGACAGCACCCCTTCCAGCGTAGACAGTTTTTCCGCCACAAACCGGGCAATGTCACGCATGCTTTTTCCTTCCACCAGCACCAGCAGGTCAAAGCCGCCGCTCGCCAGATAGCAGGAGGAGACTTCGTCAAAACGGGAGATGCGCATCGCCAGGCGGTCAAAGCCGCCATCGCGTTCGGGCGTCATTTTTACTTCAATGAAGGCCGCTACCCTGCTGTCGTGTTCGTATTCCTCATTTACCACCGCCTGGTAGCCCAGAATCACGCCTTCCTTTTCCCACTGCTCCCGCTGGGCTCGAACGGCTTCTTCAGTCATGTCAAGACGTTCGGCCAATTCGCCATCGCTCAAGCGGGCTTGAGTCGCCAGTAACTGTAGAAGTGATGCAGTGGACATAAAATTTCAGGCATAAAAGACCCTTTTATAGCGAACGTGTCAAGAACACATGTTACGCAAGGCTGACATCCGTTCTTTCCAACATAATAAAATACGTTCTTTTTCTTCAAAAAACAGCCGCCGTTCCGAGAATATAATGCTATTGCCTTCAATAAGATAACCATTATTTCAAACATCCGTTGGAATTATTTTCAGAGAATAGTTGCTCTAATCCGCCTTTTGTGCCATAGTAAAGTGCATAGACCTGTAGCGTCCCTTTACAAGGAACGCTTGTTTCCAATTTTTATATGACAGTCTGATATTATGAGCATGGCACTTAACCCGGATAGGGCTACCCTGAACTTTCTCAATGCCTTTCCGGAAGAAATCCGTCTGCGCGGCGAGAAGCTCCAGAAAGACGGAGCGGTTACGCAAATCTTTGGCAATCATTTGTATATTCAGGGCCGTGTGGAAGATGCGCACGGCGTACACCGCGTGAACCTCCGCCTCCAGGGCAACAGGTGGTTCGGGGCATGCTCCACGGAAGACGAGGATCTGGCCGGAGCGGCCATGTACGCCGCCATGCTGGAACGCATGTACCGCGGCCAGGATCTTCCGGAGTCCCCGAACGAACTTAACGACGTTCCCCTGCTGGATATTCTGGAAGAGAAGCTGGGCCGCGAACTGGATGACAAGGAAGCGGATTACGTCAGCAAGCTGGAGAAGCGCTACCGCCGTTTCGCCATTGAGCAGGAAATCCATGACCATGACATGGTGCGCCTGAATCCCCGCTGGGAAATCGTCAGCTATGACCCGCTGGAGCTGTGGCCCGTGCCTCCCACGAACATCCTTGAATTCTGGAATTACATCGCCTATGCCTTCAACAAGAGGCGCCTGCCCTACCCGGAATTCATGGAATCCATCACGGATCTGGAAAAAGTTCAGCGCAAGATTCACGAATGGGAGCGTTCCCGTGAAGTAGGCACCTGGTATGACCGCATCCAGTCCGTGAATGAACGGCCCCCGCAGCCGCCCCGCGGAGAGCTGTTCATGAGGCTCGTTTCCACCATCAACGAGGGCCATTTCGAATACCGCCATTCCCTGAAGCAGGACTGGATTCCCGTCCGGGAAAAGCAGGATTTGGAACATCTGGAAAACCTGCATGAACGCGCTGCCGTGCGCATGGATGCCCAGACGGAAATCCTCCTTGTGTCCCTGTCCGATTACGCCCGTGCAGAAGACGCCCTGACGCTGGACCTGGACCAGGAAGCCGCGTGCGCCCTGATGAACAAGCTTTTCCACCAGCCCGCCCTGAAAGGCTACCTGGTGAACCTGGATGAAAATTATTTCAAGGTGGTGGACGAACCGCTCAAGTGGATTTGCCAGGACGACCCCATTGAGCCGGACTGCTACGCCCTCCAGCTCGCCACGTCCACCGGCATCAACGTCTCCCACTCCGTCCGCCAGCTTCCCGGCCAGCAGGAGCTGTACCAGTCTGACGAAACCGTGTTTCCGGGTCCCCCCCGCTGGCTGGAGAGCACGGAAGTGGAACCCCGCTATTCCATTCCCAAGCAGGTCATCGACAGCCTTGAAGGGGTGGAGTTCCTCCGTAAGATCGGCGCTTCCCTGCCCCCCAGCATGGAGGACCGCGTGGTGGACATCGACCTGCGCGGCACCTTTGACATGAAGATCGTC
>OKSB01003830.1_pt1 | contig 11486 bp, 7 predicted proteins | sample 1601171 | NCBI WGS metagenome assembly OKSB01 (sample SAMEA3541496, study PRJEB24748) | human gut metagenome | biome: human gut; feature: human-associated habitat; material: faeces | place: China | collected 2012 | reverse complement strand
GCTCGAAGACTCGCTAACGGGCGAGGCAACCGCGCAAATAAATTGCGCTTACGCCAACGTCTGACGCTCGTGGCTGGCGTCTGCTTACGCAGCCGCCAGAGCAATTTCAAAGTGAAATTACTCCAGCGCCGCGTCAAGCGACGCCAGCCCCTCTCCCTGGAAACGCTTTGCCCGTTCCAGCGTCTTTTCCGCATCCGCGGACGATATGCCGGACTGACGCCACCGCCGCCATTTGACTTGCCTTGCCATCCGGGATAGGTATCATTACGGTTTTGCGTGTTGTGTCCGCCCTTGCGCGGACGCCTGCGAGCGGCCCGGCTTTCCAGCGCCGATCCGCTCTTGTTGCACGTGACGCCCATTTTACAACCAGACCGCCGCAGGCGGATTTCAGGCAGGTGAAACAATGGCGAACACGGTCATCATCGGCGCGCAGTGGGGCGACGAGGGCAAGGGCAAGATTGTGGACATGCTCAGCGCCCAGAGCCAGGTCATCGTCCGCTTTCAGGGCGGCAACAATGCCGGGCACACCATCAAGGTCAAGGGCGAGGAGACCATCCTGCACCTCATCCCTTCCGGCATCCTGCACGACGGCAAAATCTGTCTGATCGGCAACGGCGTGGTACTGGACCCGGCGGTCTTTCTCAGCGAGGTGGACCATCTGGCGGCCCGCGGCATTGACGTGGCTCCCACGCGCCTGGGCATCAGCAAAAAGACCCATCTGATCATGCCCTACCACAAAAGCCTGGACAAAGCCCGCGAAGCCAAGCGCGCCGGGCACAAGATCGGCACCACGGGCCGGGGCATCGGCCCCTGCTACGAGGACAAGGCCGCCCGCGTGGGCCTGCGCGCCGGGGATTTGGCCGATCCCGGCCTGGTGCGCGAAAAAGTGCGCCACGCCCTGCTGGAAAAAAACGTCCTGCTGCGCGATCTCTACAAATTCGAGCCCCTGGACGAAAACGCGGTCTGCGACGAACTGCTGGGCCTGGCCCCGCGCCTGCTGCCCTATCTCACGGATGTGGACGCCCGCATCCATGAGACCATGCTGGCAGGACAGAACGTGCTCTTCGAGGGCGCCCAGGGCATCCATCTGGACATCGACCACGGCACCTACCCCTTTGTGACCTCCTCCAACACCGTGGCGGGCAACGCGGCGGCGGGCAGCGGCGTGGCACCCGGTACGCTGAACCGCATCGTGGGCATCGTCAAGGCCTACACCACCCGCGTGGGTTCCGGACCCTTCCCCACCGAACTGCTGGACGACACCGGCAGCTACCTGCGCACCAAGGGACATGAATTCGGGGCCACCACGGGCCGCCCCCGCCGTTGCGGCTGGCTGGACGCCGTGGTGCTGCGCGAAACCGTGCGCCTCAACGGCCTCACGGATATCGCGCTGACCAAGCTGGACGTGCTCCAGAATCTGCCCGCCCTGCAGATCTGCATGGCCTACGAGCTGGACGGCAAGCGCCTGGAATACCTGCCGCAGGAAGAAGGCGCGCTGGGCCGGGTGACGCCCGTGTATGAGGAACTGCCCGGCTTTGAGGACGACATTTCCGAATGTACCGCGTTTGAGGAATTGCCGGGCACTGTGCAGGGCTATATCCGGCGTATTGAGGAACTCAGCGGCGTGAAGGTCTCCATGATTTCCGTGGGCGCGGACCGCCGCCAGACCATCGTGCGCTGAACGCGCGCCGCGCGGCAGCCATGAACGCAAGCCTGCTCCCCGCTGTGGCGGACCCGGCCTTTGACCGCCTCAAGGCCGTGCTGGACCGTCTGGGCCAAACCCCGCCCCAGGTTCTGCTGCTGGAAGGCGGCAGTGAGGAGCAGCGCCTGGATCTGGCCCGCTACTGGGCCGCGCGCTGCAACTGCCCTCAGGCCGCGCACGCCGAAAACGGCGCGCCCTGTCTGGCCTGCCCGGTCTGCCTGCAGATCGCCTCGGGCGAATATCTGGATTTGGCGGCCTATGACGGCCGCATCAGCAACCGCGAGGATGAGGAAAATCCCGGTCTGGTGCGGGCCTTCAACATGCAGCGGGTACGTGAGCTGAAAAGCCGTCTGCGCGACGCGCCCCACGGTCAGGGCCGCCGGGTGGTCCTGCTCATGGGCTTGAGCCTGAACCGCGACGAGGCGGCCAACGCCCTGCTCAAAGCCCTGGAAGAACCCTCGCCCACCACTGTTTTCGTACTCCTGGCCCCGCAGCGTGAACAGCTCCTGCCCACCCTGGTTTCCCGTTCCTTCTGCCTGACTCTGCCCTGGCCGGACAGCCGGGCGCGGGATACGGCTCTGGCCCCCTGGGAAGAAGCTCTGGCCGTTTTTCTGCGCGACGGGCAGGGCTTTCTGGACAAGGTTTCAGCCCGTGGAGCCATGGACGCGGCCCTGGCGGGCCGCCTGCTCCTGGCCGGACAAAAATCCCTGAGCCGCGTACTGGCCGACGAGGCCGAGAGCCCGCTGGATATGCTCCTGGCCGATCTGGACGCGCGCGGCCGGGCCGTGTGTTGCCGCTGGCTGGCCGAAGCCCAGGATATGCTCCAGTACGGCGTTACTCCGGCCCGCGTGCTGGAGGCCCTGGCCGCGCGGCTCTTTGTGCTGCGCTTCCAACGATATCATGGTTCTGATTGACAGGCGCGGCATTCTTTCCCGGAGCCAGGCGCTTCAAGAACCGGAGGAGCCGATGTCCAGAGAGAGAGAGAGAGAGAGAGAGAGAGAGAGAGAGAGAGCACCCGCAGCGATTATTCAGGATGCCGAAAATCTGCATGAAGATAACAGAAAAAATACGTTTGGCCGCATCCGCGAAAAGTTGCGGCCAGCCCGCCGCTCTGCTCATCCCGGCTCTAGCTGTCGTCCTATGCCTTCAGTGCCTCCCGGCCCAAGCGACCACGATACGGGTGGGCTTTTACCCCCAAGCCGGCTTTCACGAGTACGATCATGGTCGGCCTGCGGGCTATGACGTGGAATATCTGGAGAAAATCCGCAGACGCACCGGCTGGTCCTTTCAATTCGTGCCCGCTCCCACCTTCAAGGCCGCCCTGGAAATGCTCGACATGGGCGAAATCGACCTGCTCGGCGGCGTCCAGTGGACTTCAGAACGCGCCGCCCGCTATCGTTACTGCCCCTACGCCAGTGGCACCACCTCCGTGGCCCTGATCACTCTGAAAAAAAACCGAGAGCTCATCTTTGAGGACTTCCAGCGCCTTGCCGGGCTGCGCATCGGCAGCGTCAGAGGGTACGAGCGCGCGAAAGGCTTTGCGGACTATATGCGGATGCAGGGCTGCGTCCCGCCCCGGCTGACGGAATACGACGATATTGCCGAGGTGCGGCAAGCTATGCACGCCGGAAAACTGGACGCCTTCCTATACAGCATCACCCATCTGAACGACGATGAAAAGGTGCTGGCCCGCTATAATCCCACGTCCTTTTTCTATATCACCGGCAAAGAGCACTTCGCTCTCATGACCGCGCTGGAAGAAGCCATCGGCCAGTTGAAACTGAATCAGCCGGGTTTTGAGATCCAGCTGCTTCAGACCTATTTTCCTCAAATCGCCCGGACCCCGCTGAACAAAACGGAACTGGACTTCATCGCGCACAGCCCCTCCTTGCGCGTGGGCTATGCTCCGGCGCGCAGGCCCATCTCCTGGATGGACGAAGGCACGGGACAGGCCATGGGCATTCTACCGGACCTGTTGCGCCTGCTGGCCCAAAACAGCGGGCTTCGGTTCACCTTTGTGCCCATGTCCGACAAAAACGCCACGCCTGCGGACCATCTGGCGCGCGGCGACATCGACCTGGCGGCGGGGGTCATGATTAACACGGTCAACCAAATGGATCCGGCCTTCATCCTTTCGGTTCCGGCCCTGCGCAGCAGCATGTTTTTCTTCGGAAAAAAGGAACTCTCCTTCTCTTCCGGGCGTCACCTTCGCGTCGCCTTGCCCGAGGACTGGCACGACGGCAGGCAATACGTGGCCGCGGTCTATCCGGCCTTCCACGTTCAGCTATACGCCGATACGGAGGCCTGCCTGAAAGCCGTGGAGCAGAACGAGGCCGACGTCCTGCTCCAAAACGCCTTTGCGGTCAATTACCTGCTGGCCAGGCCGCGCCACGCGAACATCATTTCGCTGCCCCAAAGCCAGGCCTTTGAAGACGCCCGTCTGGCCGTGAGCGCCGCAGCCCCCACGGAGCTGCTCTCCATTCTCAACAAAAGCCTGATCGGCCTGGATGAAAAACAGAAAGACCAGATCATCTCGGACAACATTTCCACCGTGACGGCCCCACTGGACCTGACCGACTTTTTCCATCAGTATCAGGGAGCGCTCTTCATTATTGCCGCGCTGCTGCTGGCCGTGGGCACTGTTACGATCTACGCCCTGCGCCTGCGCCGCCGGAACGAAAAAGCCGCCCTAGAAAATGAACGCCGCCTGGCCTACATCACGGACAATATCGACGGCGGCGTCATCAGCCTGCGCATAAACGAAGCACTGAACATTCTGGACGCCAACCACGGCTTCTGGCAGATGCTCGGCTATGCCGAAGTCCCGCCCGGGCATCCCGGTCTGGCGGCATACATTCATCCCGAGGATCTGCCCCGGGCAAGAGAACGTATTCGCGCCAAACAGTGCGGCGAGTCAACCTCGGGCCTGGAATTGCGCCTGCGCCGCCGGGACGGCGGCTGGCTGCCGGTTCTGCTGCGTGGCAGCGCCATCAAGGAAGGCGACATGGACACGCCCATGCACTGCCTCGTGATGGACATCACCACTCTGACCGACATCCGGGAACGGCTCGCGCAGGAAGAGGAACTCTACCGCACCGTTCTGGAGCAATCCGGAGAAGTGGTCTTTGATGTGGATATGCGGAAGAGGCAGTTTCTGACCTCGCCCAACTTCCACACCAAGTTCGGACGGGAATGCGTGCCGTTCTATGGGGCGGACGGCAAGGTGCGCAACAATCTGGCCGTGCATCCCGATGATGTAAATATCTTGGAAGAGCTGCGGCAGCGCATCCGCAACGGGGAGCGCACGGTCTTCGCCGTGCTGCGTATTCCAGCGGCCGACGGCCGCTTTATCTGGTGCCGGGTACAGACCACCCGCATCAGCAAGGACGGCGCGCCGTTGAGGATGGTGGGCAAAATAGTGGATATCGACGACGAAGTCCGCAAAAAGACGGAACTGGAACGCCGCTCCCAGCGGGACAGCCTTACGGATCTTTACAACAAGGAGGCCTTCCAGGAAAAGGTGCGGCGTTGTCTGCCCGTGTCAAAAGAGTCCGGCAAGGAAAGCGCCCTGCTTTTCGTGGACCTGGACAACTTCAAGGCCCTGAACGACACACTGGGGCATATGACGGGTGACAAGGCGCTCGCGGCTGTGGGCAAAATCCTCAGCAGCGTGTTCCGCAACGCGGACGCTGTGGGCCGCTTCGGCGGAGACGAATTCTGCGTCTTTGTCCGGGGCATTCCTCGCAATGTTCTGCGGAAACGGGTGGAAAGCCTGCGCACGGCATTGCGGCTACATTTCGAGGAAAACGGGCAACATGTAGATCTGAGCAGCAGCATCGGCGTCTACCTTTTTGACGGCAACGAATCCTCCTACGAAGAAGCTCTGCAGCGGGCCGATCAGGCGCTATACCGGGCCAAGCAGTCCGGCAAGGACCGCTTCACCTTTCATGGCGAAACGGACGAATCTGGAAGCGCCTGAAACGAGATAAGCACTATTCCCCCGCTTACCCTCCCCGCAGCTTGAGCCAGCCCAGAAAGGCCGCCCCTGCCACCAGGCAGGAGATGCCGCCCGCGGCGGTCACCGGCCCGCTCCAGAACGGCAGGGAACAGAGCAACATGGACAGGCTGCCGCAGAGCAGGGCTCCGCTGTTGATGAGCGAGGTCACCGCGCCGTTGTCTCCCCGCACGCATTGCATCAGCAGCACTGTGGACGGCGGCCGGATGGCGCTGCCGCAAAAACTCACCGGCACATAGAGCAGCGCGAAATGCCACGGCCCCGCGTTGCCGAAGAGCAACAGCAGGCCCCCGGCCACGCAGACCAGCAGCAGATGGACGGCAATAACAAGGCCGCGCCGCCAATGCCGGAAAAAACGCATGTGCAGCAGCGGCCCCAGCAGGCTCATGCCCGCGTTGAAGGCGAAAAACCAGCTGTATTCCTGGGCGGACAGGCCGAACCGGGTCTGGAAGACATAGGACGAGACCGCCAGATAGGCCATGAAGGGCATGCTCATGGCCGAGAATAGCAGCAGGGGCGCACCGAAGCCCGGCGTGCGCAGAACCACGAAAATCCGCCCCAAGGCATTGAAGACGGAGCCCTGCGTGGCCCTGGCCCTGGTTTCCCGCAGGGCCAGGCCTCCGGCCAGGGCCAGAAGCCCGCAGCAGGCCAGACACCAGAAGATGCCGCGCCAGTCGGTGAGCAACAGCAGGCCGCCGCCCGCCACAGGGGCCAGCATGGGGGCCAGGATGGTCACGGTCTGAATCCAGGTGACCACCTTTTCCATGGCCGAACCCCGCAGAATGTCCTTGACCACGGCCAGGGACATGGAACTGATGGCGCCGCTGCTCACGGCCTGGAGGCCGCGCCAGAACAGCAGCGGGCCGATGGAACCGGCCAGGGCGATACCCACGCTGGACAGGACGTAGAACGCGCCGCCGGTGAGCAGCACCGGCCTGCGGCCGTATTTGTCGCTGAGCGGGCCCCAGATCAGCATGGACAGGGCAAAGAGCAGCAGAAAACCGCTCACCGTGAGGCTGGTCAGGCTGTAGGTGGTGTTCAGGGCCTCGGCCATGTGCGGCAGGGCGGGCAGATACATATCCGTGGAAAGCGGGGCAAAGGCGCTCAGAAACGCCAGATAGGCGATCAGCCGGCGGTTGCCCCATGCGAAAACGCTCCTGGGCATAGTCTTCCTTACAGCACTGTTATTTTCCGGGCCGCGACGGCCCGGCGCCGGACAAAGCAGACAAAAAAGCTCCCCGCCACGAAGGGAGCTTTTTTGCGATGCAGGTTTCAGGAAAACCGGCGGTAAAAACCGCGCGGCTTATTTCCACAAATTGCCGTACTTGGCCGCAATAGCGTCGGTGCGCTCCACCAGCTTGTCCACTTTGGCGTCAAGGTCGTCGTAATTGATCGTGCCCACTTCCCGCGCGAGCAAATAGCCGAGATAGCCCTTGCCCTGGCTGAAGACCCAGCACACGCTGTAGACCGATCCCACATTGGGGCGGTCCTTGAATTCCGGGGCCGTACTCAGCAAAAGGCGCAACTCTGGCGCGTCCTTTTCTTCATCGGCATTGAGCGTGAACAGATTGCTCTGGTTGAAACGCTCCTTGAGCTTGGTGCTCAGGCGCGCGCCGATGCTGTCGTCGCCCTCGATCTGCACGCTGATCAAGGTGACGCGGTCCACGCCTTTTTCCGGCTTGTCCTGGACGGGTTTGCCCGCCTGAGGCGCGGCGGGCGTGGCCGCCAAGGCCGTGCCCGCAAGAGCCAGAACGCAGATGAAGGCCAAGGCACCGAACAATTTTTTCATATGGTTTTTCCTCAGTACAACAGAAATTATGACCAGCCGCCGTTGACCATGCCCAGGCAGAGATGGGCGGCATATGCTCATGCGAACCAATTCTATACAATCTTTAGAAAAAGGCCAAGAGGGATGGACGCTCCGGACAGAGGCGACTAAGATATCATAATTTATATATTATTTAAAATAGTTACATGCACAACTACTTGTAAGGCCGCTCCGCGCCAGCGTTGGGCAAAACCACCTTTCCTCTGCCGGAGCAAAGCGCAGGCGGATGGAATGTGGCAAGACGCAAACGGCTGCCGCGTCCCGCCCTTGAGCCGCGCGCGCGGAAAGGCTACACTGCCAAGGTTCTTCCTGAGCGAAATCCATCCGCAAGGAGCCATCCCATGCAGCGAACCCTGATCATCGACGCCCTCACCGCCGAAAAGGCGCAAAACGCCATTACCATCTGCGGCTGGGTGCGCACCCGCCGCGACGCCAAGGGCTTTTCCTTTGTGGAGATCAACGACGGCTCCTGCCTCGCCAACATGCAGTGCATTGTGGACGAAGGCACCGAGGCCCACGCGGCTCTGGGCGAAGCCAATACCGGCGCGGCCCTGACCGTGGTCGGCGAGCTGGTGCCCTCGCCGGGCAAGGGCCAGACATGGGAAGTGCGGGCCAAAAGCGTGACTGTCTTCGGCTTGGCCGATCCGGAAGCCTTCCCGCTTCAGAAAAAGCGCCATTCCGACGAATTTCTGCGCGGCATCGCGCACTTGCGCGCGCGCACCAACAAATACGGCGCCGCCTTCCGCATCCGCTCCGAAGCCGGACGCGCCGTGCACGACTTTTTCCACGGGCGGCGCTTCGCCTGGGTGCACACCCCGGTGCTCACCGGCTCGGACTGCGAGGGCGCGGGCGAGATGTTCCGCGTGACCACCCTTGCGCCGGGCGAGAAGAACACGGACGGCGACTTCTTCAACCGCCCGTGCAACCTCACCGTGTCCGGCCAGTTGGAGGCCGAGGCCCTGGCCCTGGGCCTGGGGCGGGTCTACACCTTCGGGCCCACGTTCCGGGCCGAGAACTCCAATACCCCGCGCCATGCCGCCGAATTCTGGATGATCGAGCCGGAAATGGCCTTCGCGGATCTTTCTGATCTCATGGAGCTGGGCGAAAGCCTCACCCGCCATGTCATTGAGCATGTGCTGGCGCACTGCGAGGCGGACGTGAAGCTCTTCGACAATTTCGTGGACAAGGGCCTGCTGGAACGCCTGCAAGGCATGCTGCGCCAGCCCTTCGCCCGTGTGCCCTATGCCGAGGCCATCCGGATTCTGGAGGACAGCGGCAAGGAATTCGCCTTTCCCGTGACCTTCGGCGTGGACCTGCAAACCGAGCACGAGCGTTACCTGGCCGAGGAGCATTTCCAGCGGCCGGTCATTGTTTACGATTATCCCAAGGAAATCAAAGCGTTCTACATGCGGGCCAACGACGACAATGAGACCGTGGCGGCCATGGACATGCTGGTGCCGCGCATCGGCGAACTTATCGGCGGCTCGCAGCGCGAGGAGCGCCTGGACCGGCTGGAAGCCCGCATCCGCGAGCTGGGCCAGAATCCCGAGGATTACTGGTGGTATCTGGACCTGCGGCGCTTCGGCAGCGTGCCGCACGCGGGCTTCGGCCTCGGCTTCGAGCGCCTGCTGATGCTGCTCACGGGCATCACCAATATCCGCGACGTGATACCCTTCCCGCGCACGCCGGGCAATCTGGAATTTTAGCGTCAGCCAATATGCCGTACGCGCAGTCCGCCCGCCTCATGAACGACCATGAGGCGGGCGGAGGGCAAAAAGACAGGCAATCAGCGTTTCCTTAAATATTCTTGTACCGCGCGCCGTTGGCCGCCGAGCTGACCAGATGGGCATAGCGCCGCAACACCGGATAGGGGCAGTCCTTTTGGGGCCTGACCAGTTCGGCGCGGCGTTTTTCCAGTTCGGTCTCGTCCACCAGCAGATCCAGCTTACGGCCCGGAATGTCGATGTGGATAGTGTCGCCCTCGCGCACCAGGGCAATGATCCCGCCGTCGGCGGCTTCCGGCGAGATGTGGCCGATGGCCGCGCCGTTGGTGCCGCCGGAGAAGCGGCCGTCCGTGAGCAGGGCCACGTCCTTGCCCAGGCCCATGCCGGTGATGGCCGCGGTGGGCGAAAGCATTTCGCGCATGCCCGGCCCGCCGCGCGGGCCTTCATAGCGGATCACCACGCCGTCGCCGGGCTGGATCTTGCCGTCCAGAATGGCCTGCATGGCATCCTCTTCGGATTCGAACACCCGGGCGCGCACGTCGCGGCGCATCATTTCCGGAGCCACGGCCGACTGCTTGACCACCGCGCCGCCGGGCGCGAGGCTGCCGCGCAGAATGGCGATGCCGCCCTGCTTGGAATAGGCCTGGCCGATGGGATGGATCACGTCCGGGTCCTCAATGCGGGCGTTGAGCGCCTTGAGGTTCTCGCCCACGGTTTTGCCGGTGACGGTCAGACAGTCCTTATGGATCAGCCCCAGCTTGTCCAGTTCGCTCATGACCGCCGGGATGCCCCCGGCATTGTCCAGGTCGACCATGAAATGCTTGCCCGCCGGGGAAAGTTTGCAGAGATTGGGGCTCTTGCGGCTGACCTCGTCAAAAACTTCCAGGCCCATGTCCAGGCCCGCCTCGCCAAACACGGCGGGCAGGTGCAGCACCGTATTGGTGGAGCAGCCCAGGGCCATGTCCACGGCCACGGCATTGGCCACGGATTCGGGGGTGACGATGTCCAGCGGGCGGATATTGTTCTTGAGCAGGTCCATGACCCGCATGCCCGCGGTCTTGGCCAGGCGCACGCGCGCCGCGCTCACCGCCGGGATGGTGCCGTTGCCGGGCAGGGCCACGCCGATGGTTTCGGCCAGGCAGTTCATGGAGTTGGCCGTGAACATGCCCGCGCAGGCCCCGCAGCCGGGACAGGCCCGCTCGGCCATGCGCTCCAGCTCGTCTTCGCTCAAAGTGCCGCTGCGCACCCGGCCCACAGCCTCGAAAACCGTGATCAGGTCGCCGCGCGTGTGCGGCCCGAGATTGCCGGGCAGCATGGGGCCGCCGGAAACCAGCACCGAGGGCAGGTTCAGGCGCATCATGGCCATGAGCATGCCGGGCACGCATTTGTCGCAGTTGGGGATGAAGACCAGGGCATCAAAGGCGTGGCCACGGGCCATGATTTCAATGGAATCCGCGATAAATTCGCGCGACGGCAGGGAAAAGCGCATGCCCTCGTGGTTCATGGCGATGCCGTCGCACACGGCAATGGCCGGAAACTCCAGGGGCGTGCCGCCGGCCATGCGCACACCGGCCTTGACGGCCGAGGCCAGGGCATCCAAATGCATGTGGCCGGGCACCACCTCGCTGGCGGCGTTGACCACGCCCACCAGGGGGCGTTCCATTTCCTCCCTGGTCAGGCCCAGGGCGTAGAGCAGGGAACGGTGCGGGGCTTTTTCCAGCCCGCTCTTCATCTTTTTGCTGCGAGCATCATCCATGGCGGCAATCCTTTGAGGTAAAAAACAACACGACCCGGCGCGATCTCGGCATGCCGGGCAACGGATTTGTCATACGGCAAAAGTCCGCGCCCGTAAACACGCGCGGCGCGCGGGCCCAAGGCAGACGCATCTAATTCCAGGTTTTGCAGGTCTCTTATTTGCCGTGATGATCCGTCAAAACCAGCCTTTTGTGTGCTGGCTGCGTCATCTGGCGCTTTTTGCTGCTCATGTACTTGAGTACACTCCGCGCAAAAAGTGCCATTTTCCTTGCCAGCACGCAAAAATCTTGCTTCAGCCGTTGCGACGCAGGAAGCTACGGATGAAGACAGCAATTGGTTACGCAAAATTATATCTAGGAAAATCGCTGTCGCTATCCGTAAGCCGCTGACGCGGCAACGGCTAGCGCATTTTTTAGGATTCTCCCGGCACCAGCCATCCGCCTGCGCTTCGCTCCGGCGGAG
>OKSB01003829.1_pt1 | contig 11488 bp, 9 predicted proteins | sample 1601171 | NCBI WGS metagenome assembly OKSB01 (sample SAMEA3541496, study PRJEB24748) | human gut metagenome | biome: human gut; feature: human-associated habitat; material: faeces | place: China | collected 2012 | reverse complement strand
CTTCCGGTGCGCCGGTGACCAAATGGGCGACGCGGGAAGAGCGCGAAGGGCCCATTGCTTTTCCGCTCGGTCATTTCTAAATAGGCCCTGCATTTCAGACAGATAAGACTTTCAATGTTCGCAATATGTACGCCCTCCTCCAACGTGCTGTGTTCAATGGTATAATTATAATAGTCATCATCCATCAAAATGGCTGACAGACTTGACAGGTCATCATCAACCGGAATGGGGGTAATGTGGGCATCGTCCGGGAATTTGACAACCCCGATATTTCGTGAAAAGAGTTCTATCTGATACGGGAAATCCGGATTTCCCGGTTCCTTGAACCTGTAATATTCATGCCTGCATTCCCCGTTCCCGGTTCCCTTATTCCTTTGTCTGTACCCTGCGGTTTTTACAAACTCCCAGAATTTTGCAGCAAAATCCGAAGACAGCGCCTCCACAATCAGTATAATGTCTATGTCCTTGGTCGCCCTTGGAGTTTGTGCATATATTTCTTCATGCATTTCACAGGCAGTACCACCTATGATGACATAGTTTCCTTCATATCCGGTGAAAAACTCCCTGAATTTATCAATTCCTCTTACCATATCATATTATTTATCATAGTTTCCAATTCTATTTGAATGCGTTCATCATCCATATCCTTCATGGCCAGAAATAAAGACAATTTGTCTACAATGCCGTTTTTTGAGAAAAAACATGGATTGTAACGCCATATCTCTATGCGGGTCTCGCCATATTCCTTGTCTGTCCGGATTTGCAACCGTCGAGCTTCTTCTTTTGCAATGGCATAAGTGTCATTTTTTTCCTTGTTCAGCATTGAATATTCCGACAAGGCATTTACTCCACTAATACAAAATACTTCATCAGGCAGACTATCGGTATATACAATCCGCTCGATGGGGTTCGCCAGGAACGGCAACATCCTGTCCCATAATTCACGCTTTTTGAACTGAAATATCATACTCTTTGTCTTGCCGCCGGATAAAGCGATAACTTCTTTATCTTTCAGCCATCTGACCGCCCGGTTTACATTGGCATACGACACGTTGAAAAGATCTGCAATATCATAAGTTCCTTTCCCTTCGAGAGACTTTACTTCAAGATGATAAAGGATTATGCATTGGGCAATTGCAGGAATCTGCGTTTCTTCACCTCCCCCGATATTATTTTTATGCGGTTTCAAATCTATCAACAAATCCGGTATGAACATTTGCTTTTGCGGTATGATGAAATTTACACGATGTCTGACAAGACGCCGTACATTATAGGCCGCCACTGTACGCAATACAAATATTACCGGGCATTGGGCTTTTCGCTCAACCAGTTCTTTTTGTTTCCGCATCTGCCCCGGAGTATATGCAGAACTGTCTGCACTATACAGAAGAACTACGTCATGCCCCAACAAGTTAGCCGTACAAAATGTATAACCGGCAGTAATATTGGCTGGGAATGTATGCAAGACATCCTTTTCGACCGGCCTGATGTCCGCCCTCAAATCAAGCAATTCAGCGATGTACCGGCTTGTCACATCTATAAAATCATCTATTTTGCACATAATCATTTATGTTTGAGAATATGCAAAATTAACGATTATATACTATATATCAAAGAAATATATGAAATATATTCAGCGAAATTTCCTTTAAAGACTGATCTGGGAATATCAGGAGCAAAGAAGTTTTTTGTATAACATATGGATTACAAGTGAATAAGAACCGTGTCTTCAACCTTTCCACGATTCTTTGTCCTACTCTTTCGGTGAATCAAAACAAATTCGATATGGACGAAAAAATGCTTTCATTGGAACAGGAGATCAAGATCAAGGAAAAAGCCCTCAAACTGAAAGAGGAGAAGAAACTCCGCAAGATTTGTCCGATGGTCGTTTTCGGAGACACCGCAAACGGCGAGAAAGAGATTTATGTGTCCGAACCGAGCTTTCCGCAGTTCAGCAAATTCATGGCCGCTTCCAAAAAGGACGAGGTAATCGCCATGCGCACGTTGGCCCGCGACTGCTTCGTGGACGGAGATAAGGAACTCGTGGACGACGAGTCGCTCTTCCTGTTCGGTCTGATGGGACAGCTTTCCGAGCTGATCACCACCCGCCAGAGTGTCCTGGTAAACTTATAAGCCGGTGGGTAGTGACCGACGAGCAGCGCATCCGCCAGCGGATGATCTATGTCCGCCACTACTTTCCCGGCGTCAACCTCGACACGATTTCCGACGAGGAGTTCGCGATGCTTTCCGAAGAGGCGTTGTGGCTGCACGAGCAGATGCTCATCAGCCGTATGCCCGTTCCGATGTCATTGCCGGAGAGGACTCCTTGACCTGCCGCCGTAAGCTTCCGGTTTGCGGCGGCCTTCGTTTCATAATCTCCGCCCTTGCGGAAAGACTATTCTTTTAACGCAGTACCCATTACCATGGCTCAGGAACAGAACTATCAGGTCAACTACTCCATCAACGTGGATGCCTCTCAGGGCACCAAGCAGGTTATCGCCTTCGGTGAGGCGGTAGGCAAGCTGGTACAGGCGAAAGCGTCCCTGACTCCGGCCGTCACGAACATCAAGAATATGATGGACGAGATAGACCGCGTGTTCCGCACCAAGAACGGCAAGAAACGTAATTTCGATTACCGCCTGACCATCGATACGAAAAAAAGCGAAGAGAAGCTGGAACGTATCAAGGGGTTACTCACGGATATTTCCACGCTTTCCAAAGGCATCAGCCTGACCATCAATGCCGGTCAGGCTTTGGACAGCAAGAAAATCAAGGCCAACGCCAAAAGCCTTTACGAGAAAAAGGCTGCCGAGATGCGCAAAGCGGAGATCGAAAAGAATGCCGCCTCGTCCGTTGGCACGATGGCAGACGCGCAGAAACGCATTACCAAAGCCATCGGGAAAATCAACTCCGCCCTGGTTTCCATGGAACGTGACCGGGAACTGCAAATCAAGACCGGGACGGCGGAAAACAGGTTGCAGCAGATACTTTCCCTATTGGGTCGTATCAAAAGTGCTTCTGTCATTTCTTTCAACATGCAGGGAGGCATACCATCCGAAGGACTCACACCTTCCGTTCCGGTGCCATATGCTCCGCAGGCCTTCGTAATGCCCGAAAAGGCCCGGCAAAAACTGATGGAACGGCTTTATGCAGGACAGCAGCTGCATCGCCAGAAACTGGTCCACGCGGAGGAGCTCTTTACCGCAGACCAGCGCCGTAAGGCGGCTCTGGCAGAAACCGCCGCGGCGGAAAAGCGGCGTGCCGATGAAGCGCGGGCTAAAGAACGGGAGTGCAAGAATGCCGCCCGTGCTGCGGAGAAAATACGCCGGCAGGCAGAACAGGCACGCCGTAAGGCAGAAACGGAACGTATAAAGGCCGAGCAGGCTGCAAGACGGCAGGAACAGCGCAATGCGATGCAGTCCGTCAGGCTCATGCAGCGGGAACATACTGCAGCCGGTACGCTCTACCGCAGTAAACGCCGTGCCGCCATCAACCGTATCCAGTATTCGAAAGCGCCGTCACTCAGGAACCTCCCGTTCGCTTCGATGCTCAATGCCTATATGGGTTACAGCCTGATCCGTTCGGAACTGACGAAGGCCATCGACTATTCCAACATCATGGAATCGGCACATTCCATCCTCCGTGTGGCGGACAGCGACCTCAAGACATTCGAGACCCGTTTTGACAGTATGGCCCGTCATGTCCGTAAAATCGGCATCGACACGAAATACACAGCCGTGGAGATTGCCGGTGCCGTCAAATACCTGTCGATGGCGGGCATGAATATCGAGACAATCAACAAGTCCATCCGCCCGATCACGAACCTGGCACTTATCGGTGACAACGACGTGTCGTATATCGCCGACCTGGCCACGAACATCATGGCCGGTTATGATATCCATAACGACAGCATGGACAGCGTGGCGGACATTATCTCCTCCACCATTTCCCGCTCGAATGTGAATATCGTGGAGATGGCGGAGTCATACAAGATGGCTGCCGGTTACCTGCGTATGGCGGGCGTGGACTTCACGGAAAGCAGTGCCGCCATCGGTCTTTTGGGCAATATGGGTCTGAAGGGAACGCTGGCGGGAACCTCGTTGCGTGCTCTTTCCACACGTTTTGCCAAACCTACCAAGGAGGCACAGGAAGTTCTGGACCGCCTGGGCATCCGGTTCACGGAAATGCGCGACATCGAGGGGGTGCAGGTCGAGAAACTCCGTCCTATAGCGGACATTTTCGAGGAATTGAACAAGAAGGGCGCGTCGATGGCGGATGTCCAGGCAATCTTCGGGAAAATTGGCGGTAACGCGGCGATGATGTTCCTGAAGAACTACGACAAACTACGAGAACTGACTTCATATAACCGGGGGTCCCAGGGCGTTTCCTCAGAACTGGCATTGGTAAAGCAGAATACGACCAAGGGATTGTGGGCGCAGGTGACCTCCCAGCTGACCGAAGGGTTCATGCAGGCATACGAGGTGTTGGAACCCTCTATCCGCACTGTGCTCCGCACTTTTCTGGCAAAGTTCAAGGCTCCGGAATTTACCCGTGGCCTGGTGTCCATCGGGAATGCCTTGTTGGACATCTTCACCGTGATCGGCAATATCGGCGCATGGGTGACCCGCAATTTCCATTGGATAGAACCGCTTGTCTTTACAGGCGTTGTCGCGACCCGGCTGTTCAAGGTGGCGGGAGCCCTGACGAATATCGGCATCGCCATGGGGTTTATCGGCAAACAGTCTGCGGCCACGACATCAATCAGTGCCGTGCAGGGGCTGCTGGGGGCGGGTGGTATCGGTAAGGTTTCGTTTGCCCAGAAGCGGGCCATCGTGTCGGCCATGCAGTCCGCAGGCGTGGCGGGACGGGGAGCGATGAACCGCGCCTTGATGGCCGGGGGCGGTGTCATCGGAGCCAAAGGAGTCCTGCAGTCGCTGTTTGCCACACAGGTGGCTACCGGCAGCGGACTGACCGGTGCTGCCGCCTCGTTGAGTGCCATCAGTACAGGCGCGGTTGCCGCCACGGCAGGTATAGCCGCATTGGTCGGGACTTTGGGATGGGTGGCTTACAAGACCTGGAAGATAAAGGAGGCGAAGGATGCCGTACTGGAAGAGATCGAATCGAACCGCAAGTACCGTTATCCGTCCATAGAGGCACTTTACTCCTCCCTGAGCGAGACCTATAACATGGCTGTCAAGACAAAGCGTGCCGTGGACGAGGTCGTTGCCGGCAAAAGTATCGAAGAGGCTTCGGGACATAAAATCGGAGCCTTCACATCCAACTGGTGGGCCGGGTTCTTGGGGGAATTTGCCATCGCTTCATCTGAGGGGATGGTATCGCGAGACCATGTGTATAACATGGACAAAGCCCGTCAGGATGACATAAGGGATGCGCTTGTCACCCTTGCCAAACGCGACAGCCAGACACGTATCGATGCCGCGTACGCCGAGTTCGGGAAGATGGGTACGGTATTGGAAGTGGACGCTTTCCTCAAGACGGTAAAGGAGCGTTTCGGGCAACAGGAGAAGGATCTCGACAAGTCTTTGTGGCGTATGCAGGATGGCAAGGCCGTCTATGTGAATGATATCGGGGACAGGTCGGAAGCGGTTGCCGCCCGCACATACGACTATGCCCGGTACATGAACACGCAGACCGTTCCGGAGATTGTGCGTGCCGCCACCGCTTATCGGAATGCCATATCGAGTGCCGCCAATGCGCATGAGCTGATGCGTAAGGGAGGGTTCGACTTTGACCAGTTCAGGGCCTGGGGATTCGAGCAGGACGAAAACGGGCTATGGAAACAGCGGGCACTGGGGCAGAACGCCACCGATGCGCAGCGTATAGACAACATCGCGCATCGCAAGCTGGCACATACGACACTCGTGAAGTTCTTTTCATCGCTCCGGCAGACTTTCGGAGGTTCGGCGGAGGCAGCCGAGAACATCCTCCGCGTGGCGGGCTTCACTCCCGACCAGTACGGCAACGAACCGGATTCCAACGATACACGTCCGTTTGCTGCCAACCCGATTACCAACACGCATCTGGATGACGGAGGGGCCGGCGGCAACTATTCCGGCACGGGGCGGTTGTCCTCGGCGGCACCTAAACAGGTCATCGTGAACATAGAGAGCCTGCTCAGTGTCAGGACCATCGACCTGATGAAGTCGAAGGAGGGGCAGACGGAAGAGATACAGAACCTGAAAGAACAACTGGCACAGGCGCTCATCGATGTCGTGCATGACTTCGATGCCTCCTGGAACGCATAAAATGAAAGGATTATGGGAAGACTGATACAAATCGCGGCCTCGACTTTGTTGAGCGGAGGCATACTCAACCACGGTTCGCTTGGCGGATACATCAGCAACGCCACGCGTCTGGCGTTGGGCATGGGGCTTGCCGAATTGCAGGACGGGCAGGTACATTACTTCTCCAGGCACCATGACCTGCTCAAACGGGCAGCCATACAGGTTGCCTCGCAGACGGCTTACGGGTTGCTACGTTCCTATCCCCGATACCTCAAATACTGGGAACAGCAGGTGCGGGACAAATATCTTCAGACACAGTCGCAGTCCAGCCTTGCGAACAAGACCGGACAGTACTACCAGCTCATCAGGGAACAGCAGGCGGTGGCGCAGAAGAAAAACCATATCGATTCCATCGTCGGCCGGACAGTGGCGGATTTTCTGGAACTGTCCATATCAGAGGAGGGGAAGTATTATGACAACAGCGAGTGCAAGGTTTTGCCGAACAGCCGGTATGGACTGGTGACATTCGTGGACCTGGGACCGCAGGTACAGGTCAGCAGCCGGAACAATATCCTGCTGACCCGGGTACAGGGGCGGGACTATACCCGCAAGGAATATATATCCGGGGGTGACCTCGAGATTACCATCAACGGCAAGATCACCTCCAAATACCCGGACGTGTATCCCGAGGCGGAAGTGTCCAAGTTTATCAGGCTGGTACAATACAAGGGTGTCATCGATTGCGACAACACGGTATTGCGCCAGTTCAACATTTCACGGTTGATTATACAGGGCTATACCTTACAGCCTACGGATTGCCGGAACGTGCAGCCGTATTCGCTGAACTGTGTCGCCGTGGAGCCATCGGAAGCCGTGGAACTGAAACTGGCGGAACAGGAAAAGGTGGACACGGCCATCAAGCACACGAACAAGTGGATCAAGTATGTTAAATTCGGTACGGAGGTCATCGACCCCGCCTCGTTGCTTAAACTGACACGTTTATGGGTATAGCTGCAATGGATATCCTCTGCTGTCGCATCACCATCGGGGATGCCGACCCATCCAATCCGATGAGGATACAGAACGGCGTGGAGATTACGGAAGTCCAGTCGCTCGAAATCAACGAGAGTTACAAGAAGCTGATCGGAACGGCCAAAGTGATATTCCCGAAAGGGTCGGTATGCCGCTCCACGATTATCGGGAACGTGACATTGGAGGGCAAGGACGTGTCGAGGATAACGACGGAGGTGATGCAGGACGGTGTCATCATCGAGAAACGCAGCGCGCAGCGTCTGGTTGACGAGACGACATTCAAGGTCGGACAGCGCATCAATATCAAGCTGGGCTACAACGGCGTGCTGAAAAATATGTTCGACGGATACATTACCGGATACAATTCGGACAGCACGCTGGAAATCCAGTGTGAGAATATGGCCTACAAACTCAAACTGAAACAGGCACCTCATTTCGAGACCCCGGCGAAAGGGACGACGGTGAACGAGGTGCTGGAAGGCAAGTATAATATCCTGAAAGATACCGGCTTCAGGATACACTCGGATACGAAGCGGTTTGAGATACATATCGGCAAGGTAAAGGTCACGGACAACTTCACGGTAGCGGATATCCTTTCCGAATGGTCGAAGTACAAGGTCTACTGTTTTTTAAAATACGATGCCGATGATGACGGGGCCATACCGTCCATTGCCGTCGGGCGTCCTTATTCGTCCAGCAAGGCTCAGCCGGTATTCCCGGAGGATGAATCGACAGGACCGTACAGGATATACTTCAACGAGCATGTGGCGCAGAGCAACCTGAAAGTGGTCAAGACCGATCCGAAGTTTTTGGCGGTGACGGGCAAGGCACTCGGGACGGATGAAAAATTCTTTGAGGTGACAGTACGCATGAATCCTGAATACGACCCGGCGACGCCGGGCAGCAAGGAGTTTCAGACGGTCAATGCCACGCAGATTTCAAAAAAGACGCACAAAGTAACGGGCAACACGACGGCATCAGGAGCGAAGACCAGGACCAAGGTGGATTTATCCACATATACCATCGTACCATATATGTCACCTCATGTCGGAATCAATTCCGACCGGCTTGTAGAAGAGACGACGGAATACTTTCGGAATTACAATCTGAACGGAATCACCGGCAATGTGACAGTATTCGGGGATTTCGGACTGTCTCCTGCCGTACAGGTGGAACTGATCGACTACCGTAATCCTTCCAAGAACGGCGTATACCTCGTGGAAGAGGTAACGACTACTTTCGGGGTGGGTGGATACAGGCAACAACTGAGTATTCCGTATAAAATTAGGAAATAAGATTTACCGTTATTCAACAGGAGGAATTTCTATCAATGGTTCTTCGTTTATTACCTTGATAATATTCGGAAGTTCGCTATTGTATTTATCGTCAGTAGAGCAATCAAAACCTTTTCTTCCACTAATGAAATCCGGTGTCGAAGTTTCAAAAGACCCTTTGCGTACAACCGGTATAAATTTAGTGGTTCCCTGATTGTTATATATTTCATGTGATATTATACCCCCTTCATAAGCGGCACCTCCTTTACCGGATTCAGCTTTCTCTTTATACTTTGGAGTCAGAATGCACAGAACTTTAGTTGCCTTACGGATGCTTTCAAGCATAAATTTAGGCAAGTCAGTTCCATGAGGTTGATACTGGTCTATTTGAGCATCAATCCCTCGTCTTCGCAAATCTTTGGCGAAAGTTTGAATCCAATTCATAAAGACATTGTCTTCTACCTCCCACGCATACGAAATCAACACAAACGGCTTGTTTTTATTCACAATTGGTTCTTCCGCCACTTTATTGAGAATTTCAGGCAGAGGCGTATTATCGATTGTAGGAATGTCTACATCTGCCCAAGGATTCAAAGCTTCTTGTATCGCATCTTTTGGAGTATTCATTAGCAGCAGCCTGTTTATTTTGATAGACAAATCTTTGAGGAATTTTTGTACATCATTCTCATCAAGAGCTAAAAATAAAGTCCTATACCATTTAATTCTTGATGTAAATTCTTCCTTTTCCCGCAATTCTGCCATATATTCCCCATATGTATGAGGTAACGACAATGTTGTTAAATATGGCCTGATTGTATTATAAAACAATGGTCCATCTACATACAGCGGCGCATAATCATTTTCTTTGTTCGATCCGATAATATTCCAAAGCTGTTCATATATATCTGATCTACTGGTCTCTTTTTCATAAATTGTCCGCTCAAGGGAAATTTTAGGAATAACACACTCTCCCCCATTTATAACATCGGCACCATTCTCCGTAAGAGCTATAAAATCTCTATCTTTTAAGTAGAGATAGCCATTATCAATGAGGGTATTTACCAGGAAATACAATATACCCAATTGATTACGAGTAAATTGCTTTTCAGCTGCAAATCTAAAATTTCTGAGCATGTTACCTTGCCCGGCTTTAAAGCATCTTGATTTTTGAAAGAAATCAAATATATATGTAATATAGGATTCTAAAATTTCTTGTTTCATAAGTAATATCATTGTCTTTGCAAAAGTACAAAATAATTGGCAACCAATAAACTATGCTCCTCCTATTCTTTCAAAAAACTCATGTCTTCAGACAAATCCAACCAGTTGCTTATCCGTGAGGCTATCCGCAAGATAGCCTTGGGACGGAGTATGGAGCGTATCAATCTGGCTCCCGGAGGCATGTCCGGTATCGGTACGGCCCGCATGATACACGGCTATGTCGCCAAGATACACGACAACCCCTCGGACGAGGAGTTTTCCGACTACGGCGGTACCATTGATGTCGGCGAGTACCCGGACGAGACGGCCTCCGCCGAACCTGTTATCCATAAAGGCGTGTTGCTCTCGGCCGCCACCAACAGCGAAGGCGGCTTCCTGATCGTCCCCGCACTTTTTTCCGACGTGACCATCTTCATGGATGCCGCCACCCGTTATGCCTATGTGGTTAACTTCTCCCATGTGGATATCCTGCGGCTCAATGCCCGCACGGAAACCGTCATCGGCGTGACCGAAATGGAGGAACTGGATCCGGAAAACGACTCTTCCCCGGACTACGACGAACTGGAAACCACCGGTAACGAGACCTCCACCCACTATACGCCGACGGCCGTCACAACAACCGTTAGGAATGACAAGGACAAGGAAGCGACAACCGTTATCGATGCGGAAAGCATCACGCATACGGTGGACAAGTCTGAAGTCAGACAGACAGCAGATAAAGTGGTACAAAAGGTCAATTCCACGACCGTTGCCGTTGCCGACAACAAGGTGACGCTCGGTGACGAGAATGCCACCGAGCCGCTGGTTCTGGGTAATGAGCTTGCCCGGCTGATGCTCGACTTCCTGACGGAATGTTCGAAAATCATGACTCCCACACTGATGGGCACGATGTCGCCGATCAATATGCCGAACTTCATCTCGCTGACATCACGTATCCAGAAATTTCTTTCCAAGACCAGCTATACCAAATGAGCGTACAACTGCATCCCGATATAGAAACCCTCGACAAGGAGAGCCTGTGCTATTCCATCTATGCACAGCTGTACCATAACTTTTTCAATGCCCAGCAGAAAAAGGACGACGAGCATCCTTACGGCATCGAGGAAGGCGACGAGACCAGCCTGAGACTGAAGAATACCGCTTACGGTTTTGCATCCGCCATTGCCGGAGCCGTTACGGGAGAAGGCGGTTCCGGAAGCGGTGGCTTGCTGTTGGATTACCTGAAGAAATCGGGCGGTGACATGACCGGCAAGCTCAGTGCCAATTACGGTTTCGAAGCCGGCATTGGAAACACCCGTATCCTGGAAACCTATTCGCAGGACATTACCGATCCGGAAGGTGTGGTAACTGCCATCGAGTACGGTATCAGGATTACCGGCAACCTGAAAGTCGGGGGCGACAGCCTGCATATCGGCGGCAGGCAGTTGCTCCGTTACGACGCGGACAAGGCCACCGCTACAATCAACGCTTCCCATATAGACTTTCTGGATGCGACGGTACATTCCAAAGGGGCATGGATTATCGGGGACGAGGATACAGGAATATCCATCTCCCCGACACGGCTGGCCGTGGGCGGGCAGGATGTCTATCATCGTGGCAACGCCAATACGGACACGGTGGATTGGACGATGCGGGACGGCATGGTGAGACGGAATCTGACGGTGCGAGGGAGTACGGTCATGGATGGCTGACTGAAAGCCTTGCAAGGCGTGGAAC
>OKSB01003826.1_pt1 | contig 11497 bp, 6 predicted proteins | sample 1601171 | NCBI WGS metagenome assembly OKSB01 (sample SAMEA3541496, study PRJEB24748) | human gut metagenome | biome: human gut; feature: human-associated habitat; material: faeces | place: China | collected 2012 | reverse complement strand
AGCTGACTCAGTCATTGATGCCGTTGTTTGCAAAGAACGGTATGGACTGGATGTACGCTAACTGCTCTACTACTGCTCAACGTGGTGCTCTCGATTGGATGGGCCCATTCCACGATGCTATCAAACCGGTAGTTGAAAAGTTGTATAATAGCGTGAAGACTGGTAACGAAGCACAGATTTCTATTGATAGTAATTCACAACCTGATTATCGTGAAAAGTTAAACGAGGAGCTCCGTCAATTACGCGAAAGCGAAATGTGGCAGACTGCTGTAACTGTTCGTAAACTTCGTCCGGAGAATAATTAATTAGACCAGATTATACAAGTTTTAAAAGAAGGAGAGAGCTTTTTGCTTTCTCCTTCTTTTATTAATAAGATATTTAAAAATGGGTAGGTGAAGCTTGCAGAAACTTTTTTTTGAAAAATATATCAATAATGTGATTAAAATATGCAAGTTTATGTTTATATTTGCACTATCAAATAAAATGAACGAGAAGTATGATGTGTTTTAACTTACCCCAAAGAATGATTAACATTGCTAAATTAGCATGTGTTATCAGTGTTGTTTCTGTTGCTTTCTCAAGCTGTTTACAGAAAGATGTATATGATCCTGCTAATTCAGGAGATAAAGAAGAAGTTACTTTAGATAACTATTTCGACTTTGCCACTACTAAAAATATTCAATTGAATATTGATTATGGAAAGGAATGTCCTAGGGCTTATTTTGAAGTTTATGCTGAAAATCCGCTTTCTTATGTGGCAGAAGGCGGTCAGATTATAAAGAAAGCAGGGGTGTCACACATTGCAACCGGATTTACAGATATACAAGGACGTTATATCAAACCGGCTTCTTTCCCGACAGCAGTTTCAGAAGTTTATATTTATTCTCCGGATTTTGGTGTGCCGACTTTGTATAAAACTAAAGTTGTCGGTTCGGATGTCAGCGCAAAAATAACCTTCGAGAATGTTCTTGATGTTACTCCTGTGGATTCATCAACGAGAAGTGCACAAACAAGGGCTGCGGTGAAATTTATTACAGATGTAATCCCGAACGTATTAGGAACTTGGAATGCAAATTCAGGTAAGCCTGACTATTTGGATGCTTCTAAGAAGATCAACGTGGATGCAACTCTCAAGAGTTATATAACGACATATTTTCCGGAAGGAAAGAATAACGTAGGACCTTTAGTTACTGATAATGCTGATATTCTGATAAAAGAAGATGCAAATGTCGTTATTAACTATTTTGGGGGAGACACAGGAGCGAAAAGTGTATTTGCTTATTATTGCTATCCGAAAGATGCTTCTACTGATGAAATAAGGAAGGCAACAAAGCATGCATGTGTCATATTTCCTAACGCACATGGAAATAGTTTAGGTTATTATAGTGGGGTTGCAGTTAATTTAAAATATATAAATGAGACTGGTAATTTCCCTCAAAAGGACCCGGAACGTATTCCGGCAAATACAAAGATTGGTTTCTTGATATGGAATAATGGCTGGGTAAATGCCAAGGCTAATGGGAATATGTTCTACTCAACCAAATCTTTGAATAGTGACAAAATTTCTCACACTGCAATTTTTGCAGCAAAAAATAAAGCAGGTGATAGAGTGAATGTTATCACTATGGAAGACTGGAAAAACGGTGAAAATGACTATAATGATGTTGCTTTCGTTATCTCTTCTAATCCTATTGCTGCTATTGAAGTTCCGGATGTTCCTAATCCGGGTGATCGACAAGGAACAGAAATGTATTCTGGAGTGCTTGGCTTTGAAGATAACTGGCCGGAACAAGGAGATTATGACTTGAATGATGTAGTCATGAAATATCAGTCAAGCGTTGATTATAATATAGATAATAAGGTTCTTAATATTATTGATAAGTTCACCTTGGCTTGGACGGGAGCTAATTATAAGAACTCGTTTGCTTATGAAGTTCCTTTCGATTTGAGTAAAGCTTCTAAAGTAACGGTTAATGGTAGTGAAGCTTCTTCCTATTCAGGTAATGTGATAACATTATTCAAGGATGCTAAAGCTGAATTGGGAGTATCCAATGTGAATGCGGAGGATATGATTAATCAGAATATTCAAGAGAAGACATATACGGTATCCATACAATTTAATAATCCTACTCTTGATAAATCAGTGGTGGTAGCTCCTTATAATCCTTTTATAAAAGTATTCAACTCTGCCACAGAAGTCCATCTGACAGATCATAAGCCGACGACTGGTGCGAATAATCGTTTCCCTTCCGGAGCTGATATTTCTCGTGGTGATGTAGATGGTACCTATTTCATTTGCAAAGATGGTTTTCCGTTTGCAATTCATGTAGATGCTCGTTTGGATGCTTCTATTTTGAATTTAGATCTTAAAAAGGAGAATCTGCGCATTGATAAAACATATCCTAAATTTGCAGAATGGGCAAAAACGCGCGATCCGCAAATAAAATGGTGGAAATAGTTGGAGTGCATTAGAATAATCGACTATCTTTGAGGATGAAAAATTAAGAATAGTACTGATGTAAAATATTGTTTGTTTTGTTTGTGTTAAAAAAAGTGTGGTTTCGGGAGAAAGTGTGCTTTGTTAAAAGGAGGATTAAGTATTTAATCCTCCTTTTTAATGAATAACATCAATCTTTTATAGAAAGGATGTTTGGTAAGGGTGGAGGCATCTCCTAATATAACAAGCTTCATTCGTGCCCTTGTAATCGCTACATTCATTCTTCGCAAATCATTCAGGAATCCAATCTGTCCATCCTCGTTGGCACGTACAAGACTGATGAAAATAACGTCTCGCTCCTGTCCCTGAAAGCCGTCTACCGTATTTACGGTGATGAGGCTGCGGAAAGGGCGTAAAAAGCTGCTTCCTTTTATTTTTCCTCTCAAATATTGCACTTGTGCCTTGTATGGCGAAATCAGACCGAAATCAATTCTTTCATCCAGTATTCGCTTTTTGCCGATACGTTCGATGTAAGTTTCCAGTTCTTGCAGTAATAGGTTAGCTTCCTGCTTATTGATGCGTCCGAAACTTTCGCCTACAAAGTCTTCGTGAAAGTCCATCTCTGAAGTATCGATCCAGTTCATGGGAGTGTCGAAATCAAGAATCCCCCGATAGCGTACTTCCGGAGCAGCTTCCAGTTCTCCATGATAAAACCAGTCGGAGGGAAACTGCATGATGGCTTCATGCATTCTGTACTGTACTTTTAGTAAAGAAACCGCAGAAGGTTTTTGCTGAACGACTTTTTCCATTAATGTATGATCCAATCCTCCACGGGAGGCTTCTATACATTTGATAGTCGGCGGAAGTTGACAATGATCTCCTGCAAGGATGACCCGGTCTGCTTTGCGGATAGCGATCCAGCAGGCAGCTTCGAGGGCTTGTGCAGCTTCGTCGATGAATAAAGTCGGAAAACGACGTCCGTTGAGCAGGCGGTGGTTGCTGCTGACTAGGGTAGAAGCAATCACGCGGGCACTGTCGAAAAGATCGGCATTGATTTGTATTTCCAACTCCGTGGCGCGGTCGCGGAGACGACTCATGCGATTACGCATTCCTTCCCGTTCAGAATAACTACCCCGGCGCATCCGGCTACCCATTTCGCGGATAGATTTACGAATTCCCCAAAGCTCCGGATAGGCAGGATGACTTTCAAACCGGCGTTCGTAGGTGGATGAAAGCATTTTGTCGTTGACTCGGGTTGGATTTCCAATGCGGAGCACGGCTACTCCCCGGTCTACCAGTTTCTCACAAATCCAGTCGACAGCCGTGTTGCTTTGCGCACAGACAAGCACTTGTGGTTCCCGGTGTAACGTTTCGTAAATCGCTTCGACAAGAGTCGTTGTCTTTCCGGTTCCCGGAGGACCGTGAACAATAGATACGTCACGCGTACAGAGCACCTTGTTAACAGCTGTTTCCTGTGTACTGTTCAGCCATGGGAAGCGGACAGGATATAATTCGCGGAATCCCGGCTTTTGGGTACCCAACAAAATGTCGCGCAGTTCCGCTAGGCGGTTGTCTTTGGCGCGTATCGTGTCTTCTAGTGCCTCGAACATGGCCCGGTACGATGTTTCGTCAAAATAAAGTTGTACTCCCAGTATACCGTCAGTTTGCAGTTCCGCTAAAGCTCCCGCTCCGGGGAGTACAACGACCATTCGTTCTTCGTCGGCAAAGCTGACGGTAGCGATGAAATCCATATATTTCACTTTTCCTTCGAATGACTGGTGGAAAAAGCAAACAGGACGGCCGAACTCAAAGGAATGCTCTATTTCTTTATTTTCGGTCCGTGTAATATCTATTACAAGCTGATTCAGCGAATTGTAGTAACTTCGACCAAGAGAGACAGGATACCAGCAGAGACCGCGCTTCACTTTACGGGCAACGCCCATTGTTTCGGTCTGCCGCTTAAATTCTTCCTTCTCATATTCATACTCCATCCGCAGGAGGAGTTGCTGTTGCTGAAGGTCTATAATGGGACTTTTCGGATTATTACTCATAATAGGCGCAAAGGTAACAAATCTTCGTTCCGGGTAGAAAAAATATTTCATTTTGTTAAACATTACTCGAACGTCGTTCGTTATTTTAATAGATAGACTAAAAAAACAAAAAGCAATATGGTATATGATGTGACTATGTTAGAAGCTTTCTACGCTGCTTATAAAGGAAAGGTAGAACACGTACGGGCTATACTGAAACGCCCTTTGACGTTGGCCGAGAAAATTTTGTATGCTCATCTGTATGATGTAGCCGATTTGAAAGATTACAAACGGGGGGAGGATTATGTGAATTTCCGTCCCGACCGTGTGGCTATGCAGGATGCAACTGCGCAGATGGCTTTGCTTCAATTTATGAATGCAGGTAAGGATCAGGTGGCTGTGCCTTCGACAGTACATTGCGATCATTTGATACAGGCGTATAAAGGTGCAAAGGCGGATATTGCTACGGCAAGACTGACTAATGAAGAAGTATACGACTTCCTCCGTGATGTATCTTCCCGTTATGGCATCGGCTTCTGGAAACCGGGAGCAGGAATTATCCATCAGGTGGTGCTCGAAAACTATGCTTTCCCCGGCGGTATGATGGTGGGAACAGACTCTCATACGCCTAATGCAGGCGGACTGGGCATGGTGGCTATCGGTGTTGGTGGCGCGGATGCTGTGGATGTGATGACAGGAATGGAATGGGAGCTGAAAATGCCGAAGATTATCGGTGTTCGTCTGACCGGAAAACTAAGCGGTTGGACCTCTCCGAAAGATGTAATCCTGAAATTGGCCGGCATCCTTACCGTAAAAGGAGGAACGAATGCTATTATCGAATATTTTGGTCCCGGAACTGAATCCCTTTCTGCTACCGGGAAAGCTACCATTTGCAATATGGGTGCCGAAGTTGGAGCTACTACCTCTTTGTTCCCCTTTGACGGACGCATGGCTACTTATTTGAGAGCTACCGGAAGAGATTGTGTAGTCGATTGGGCTGAATCTGTTGGTGCAGACCTTCGTGCAGACGACATTGTGACCAACGAACCATCCAACTATTACGACCGTGTAATTGAAATAGACTTGTCAGAACTCGAACCTTATATAAACGGGCCATTTACACCGGATGCCGCTACTCCTATCTCTGAATTTGCAGAAAAAGTGTTATTGAACGGCTACCCTCGTAAAATGGAGGTGGGCTTGATAGGTTCATGTACCAATTCTTCTTATCAGGATTTGAGCCGTGCAGCTTCTCTGGCAAAGCAGGTGACAGAAAAGAATTTGAGCGTCGCTTCTCCGCTGATCGTCAATCCGGGTTCGGAGCAAATTCGGGCTACTGCCGAAAGAGACGGCATGATTGAAGCTTTTGAACGGCTGGGAGCCACGATTATGGCAAATGCTTGTGGACCTTGTATCGGTCAGTGGAAACGTCAGACGGACGATCCGACACGGAAAAACTCAATCGTCACCTCTTTTAACCGTAATTTTGCCAAACGTGCTGACGGTAATCCCAACACCTATGCGTTTGTAGCTTCTCCGGAACTAACGATGGCGTTAACGATAGCCGGTGATCTCTGTTTCAACCCGTTGAAAGACAGATTGGTGAATCATAACGGAGAAAAAGTGAAACTCTCCGAGCCTGTAGGAGATGAACTTCCTTTGAAAGGTTTTGAACAGGGAAATGAGGGATATATTGCCCCCCACGGAGCAAAAACGGAAATCAGGGTAAAACCGGATTCCCAACGTCTCCAGCTTCTGACTCCTTTCCCGGCATGGGACGGACAGGACTTGCTGAACATGCCTTTATTGATTAAAGCACAGGGAAAATGTACTACCGACCATATCTCTATGGCAGGTCCGTGGCTCCGCTTCCGTGGACATTTGGAGAATATTTCGGACAATATGCTGATGGGAGCTGTCAATGCTTTCAATGGTGAAACGAACCGTGTTTGGAATCGTTCGACAAATACTTATGGAACAGTTTCCGGTACGGCAAAGATGTATAAATCCGAAGGTATTCCGTCTATTGTTGTTGCCGAAGAGAATTATGGAGAAGGTTCCAGCCGTGAACATGCAGCCATGGAACCACGCTTCCTCAATGTACGTGTCATTTTGGCTAAGAGTTTTGCCCGTATCCACGAAACAAATCTGAAAAAACAAGGAATGCTTGCTCTTACTTTTGTAGATAAAGCAGACTATGATAAAATTCGGGAACACGATCTTCTGTCCATATCAGGCTTAGTCCATTTCGCACCGGGGCGCAATTTGACGATTGTTCTTCATCACGAAGACGGAACGAAAGAAAGTTTTGAAGTGCAACATACCTATAATGAACAGCAGATAGCTTGGTTCCGTGCCGGTTCTGCCTTAAATGCAAGATAAAAAATGAGCAAAATAACCATGCAAACAGATGGTACGCTGTTGGTACCCGATGTGCCTACCGTACCTTATATTACCGGCGATGGAGTAGGAGCCGAAGTGACTCCTGCCATGCAAGCCGTAGTGGACGCAGCTATCCGGAAAGCATACGGCGGCAAACGTCGGATCGAATGGAAAGAAGTGTTGGCGGGAGAACGTTCCTTCAACGCGACTGGTTCCTGGTTGCCGGATGAAACAATGGAAACTTTTCAGGAATACCTGGTAGGAATCAAAGGTCCGTTGACAACTCCTGTCGGAGGTGGAATCCGTTCGTTGAACGTAGCACTGCGTCAGACACTTGATTTATACGTCTGTCTTCGTCCGGTTCGTTGGTATCAGGGAGTACAGTCGCCTGTCAAATCACCGGAGAAAGTGAACATGTGTGTGTTCCGTGAAAATACGGAAGATATTTATGCAGGTATCGAATGGGAAGCCGGAACTCCGGAAGCTGAAAAGTTCTATCAATTCCTGAAAGACGAAATGGGCGTGACAAAAGTCCGTTTCCCGGAAACCTCTTCTTTCGGTGTGAAACCTGTATCACGTGAGGGCACGGAGCGTCTTGTGCGTGCTGCCTGCCAGTATGCGCTCGACCATCATTTGCCTTCCGTAACGCTGGTGCATAAAGGGAATATCATGAAGTTTACCGAAGGTGGTTTCAAAAAATGGGGCTACGAACTGGCGCAACGTGAATTTGGCGATGCTTTGGCAGATGGCAGACTGGTGATAAAAGATTGCATTGCGGATGCTTTCTTACAAAATACACTCCTGATTCCCGAAGAATATTCCGTGATAGCCACCTTAAACCTCAACGGAGACTACGTTTCCGACCAACTGGCGGCCATGGTAGGCGGTATCGGCATTGCTCCGGGAGCAAATATCAACTACCAGACAGGTCATGCCATCTTTGAAGCGACTCACGGAACAGCTCCCAATATTGCGGGAAAAGATGTAGTGAACCCTTGTTCTATAATCCTTTCGGCAGTAATGATGCTCGAATATTTTGACTGGAAAGAAGCGGCTGCTCTGATAGAGAAAGCCTTGGAACAAAGCTTCCTGGACGCTCGTGCTACACACGATTTAGCCCGTTTTATGCCGAATGGAACCTCCCTCTCTACTTCCGCTTTCACTCGTGAGATCGTGGAAAGAATTGAAAAACAAAAGTAACGAATAAAAAACGAAGAAAGATGAAAAAAGAGTACTTGATTTACAAGCTTTCCGAGGAAATGAAGGAAGCTACCCGGATTGATACAGAATTGTTCTCCAAGTTTGATGTGAAGCGCGGATTGCGTAATGAAGACGGCACAGGTGTATTGGTAGGTTTAACCAGAATCGGTAATGTAGTAGGATATGAACGTGTTCCGGGTGGTGGGTTGAAACCAATACCGGGAAAACTGTTCTATCGCGGTTATGATGTAGAAGATATTTCTCACGCTATAATCAAAGAGAAACGCTTTGGCTTCGAAGAAGTGGCTTACCTATTGCTTTCCGGGCGTCTGCCGGATAAAGAAGAATTGCTTTCTTTCCGTGAGTTGATTAACGACAATATGCCGTTGGAACAGAAAACGAAAATGAACATCATCGAGTTGGAAGGAAACAACATCATGAATATTCTTTCACGCAGCGTACTCGAAATGTATCGTTTTGACGCAAATGCGGATGATACCTCTCGGGATAACTTGATGCGTCAGAGTATTGAACTGATTTCAAAGTTCCCCACTATCATTGCTTATGCTTATAATATGCTTCGTCATGCTACTTTCGGACGTTCTCTGCATATCCGCCATCCGCAGGAAAAGCTCTCTATTGCCGAGAATTTCCTGTATATGCTGAAAAAAGACTATACCGAACTGGATGCACGCACCCTCGATTTGTTATTGATTCTTCAGGCAGAGCACGGTGGTGGTAATAACTCCACTTTCACCGTTCGCGTAACTTCTTCTACCGGAACAGATACTTATTCGGCCATCGCCGCTGGTATCGGTTCGCTGAAAGGCCCGCTTCACGGAGGTGCCAATATTCAGGTTGCCGACATGTTCCAGCACCTGAAGGAAAATATCAAAGACTGGACAAGTGTAGATGAGATAGACACTTACTACACCCGAATGTTGAACAAAGAAGTGTATAACAAGACCGGACTGATCTATGGTATCGGACATGCCGTTTATACCATCTCCGACCCTCGTGCTCTTCTATTGAAAGAACTGGCTCGCGACCTTGCCCGTGAAAAAGGCAGAGAAAGCGAATTTGCTTTCCTCGAACTGCTAGAAGAACGTGCCATCGCTCCTTTCGGACGGGTTAAAAACAACGGAAAGACAGTGTCCAGCAATATCGACTTCTATTCGGGCTTCGTGTATGAAATGATCGGTTTGCCGCAGGAAATCTTCACTCCACTGTTTGCCATGGCACGTATCGTAGGCTGGTGTGCACACCGCAATGAAGAATTGACTTTCGACGGTAAACGGATTATCCGCCCGGCTTATAAAAATGTACTTGATGATTTGGCTTATATCCCAATTAAGAAACGCTGATAAGAACAAATCCTTTTATTGAATAGATAAGTAATCCCGGATGTGTGCCCGATCATTTCAGAAGCGCATCCGGGAAATTTTACATTTTCTCCTTTTTTATGTTCGTAAAAGAATGTACTTCAGATTCTTTCTATTTTTTGTATCGTCGTTTATCTCATTTTTGTTATTTTTGCGTGTTACAAAATAGATCGGTATGAGTATAGATACTTTTAATCTGTTTCTGGGGGTGATGAGCCTGATTGCTTTGTTTGTTTTTATCGCCCTTTACTTTGTGAAAGCCGGATATGGTATTTTCCGCACAGCATCGTGGGGCGTAGCTATCTCCAATAAACTAGCCTGGATATTGATGGAAGCTCCGGTTTTTGTGGTGATGTGTGTGATGTGGATCTATTCCGAACGTCGGTTCGAGCCGGTGATTTTCACTTTCTTCCTCTTCTTTCAAATTCACTATTTTCAGCGTGCTTTCATCTTCCCTTTGCTATTGAAAGGAAAAAGTAAGATGCCGCTGGCAATCATGTCGATGGGAATCCTGTTCAATCTATTGAACGGCTATATGCAGGGCGAATGGATATTTTATCTCTCACCCGAGGGAATGTATCACTCCGGCTGGTTCACTTCCGCATGGTTTATTGCGGGCAGTCTGCTTTTCTTTGCAGGTATGTTTATGAACTGGCATTCGGACTATATCATCCGTCATTTGCGCAAACCGGGGGATACCCGTCATTATCTGCCCCAAAAAGGGATGTACCGCTATGTTACTTCCGCCAATTATCTGGGCGAAATCATCGAATGGGCAGGCTGGGCAATACTGACCTGTTCATTGTCCGGACTTGTATTCTTCTGGTGGACAGTGGCTAATCTCGTCCCCCGTGCCAATGCAATCTGGCATCGCTACCGTGAAGAATTTGGCTCGGAAGTAGGCGAACGCAAACGTGTATTTCCTTTTATCTATTGACTTGAAATAAATTATCTATTGATATAAAATAGCGTACTATGGAATCTAAACTTTTTAGCCCGGTCACCTTTGGCCCTTTGACGCTGCGGAATCGAACAATCCGTTCGGCAGCTTTTGAGAGCATGTGTCCGGAGAATACTCCCACGCAGATGTTGCTGGATTACCATCGGTCGGTAGCTGCGGGGGGAGTGGGTATGACAACAGTGGCTTATGCTGCCGTGACACAAAGCGGACTTTCTTTCGACCGTCAGTTGTGGTTGCGTCCGTCCATTATTCCCCGTTTACATGAACTGACAAAAGCCGTGCACGATGAAGGTGCCGCAGTAGGTATACAAATCGGGCATTGTGGAAATATGTCCCATAAAAATATATGTGGTGTCACTCCTATATCCGCATCTTCAGGCTTCAACCTCTATTCTCCTACGTTTGTGCGTGGAATGGAAAAAGAGGAGCTGCCGGAAATGGCGAAAGCGTATGGAAATGCAGTCAATCTGGCGAGGAAAGCCGGATTTGACGCCGTTGAAGTACATGCGGGGCACGGCTATTTGATTAGTCAATTCCTGTCTCCCTACACCAATCATCGGAAAGATGAATATGGCGGTTCGCTCGAAAATCGGATGCGTTTTATGGATATGGTGATGGAAGAAGTGATGAAAGCGGCGGGCAATGATATGGCAGTTTTCGTAAAAATGAATATGCGCGACGGCTTCAAAGGAGGAATGGAGATAGACGAATCCATACAAGTGGCCAAACGTCTGTTGGAACTTGGCGCTCATGGATTGGTGTTGAGTGGTGGTTTTGTCAGTAAAGCGCCGATGTATGTAATGAGAGGTGCCATGCCGATTCGTTCGATGTCTTACTATATGAATTGTTGGTGGCTGAAATACGGAGTCCGTATGTTTGGCAAATGGATGATCCCCTCTGTACCCTTCAAAGAGGCTTATTTCCTTGAAGATGCACTGAAATTCCGTGCGGCTCTTCCGGATGCGCCGTTGATTTATGTCGGTGGTCTTGTTTCCCGTCAGAAAATAGATGAAGTGCTCGATTCCGGTTTTGATGCCGTGCAGATGGCGAGAGCGTTACTCAACGAACCGGGATTCGTGAACCGGATGAAACAGGAGCAACAAGC